>Ga0208020_1000048_pt1 | contig 23157 bp, 48 predicted proteins | sample ColrivemetaGS573_FD_187601 | JGI IMG/M metagenome (GOLD analysis project Ga0208020, IMG submission 187601) | Estuarine microbial communities from the Columbia River estuary - Ebb tide ETM metaG S.573 (SPAdes) (version 2) | ecosystem: Environmental > Aquatic > Marine > Intertidal zone > Estuary ...
GTCAGGATCACGTAAATAGAACAGGTTATTATCTCCGCCCATTCTAGTTTTATATTCTACTTTTGGGAGTCGCGCCACGAACTCTCGTATCTCTTGCCGATACTCTATGTTGCTAAGTATCTTTTCAATACGGTCGTTGAATGCGATAAGTTCTGCCCGCGCTTTGTCAGGATTAGCAATATCAATTTGACAACTGCGCTTACCACTTACGCCGCCGAGTCCTTTGCCACGATGACGTGGCCGTAGCTCTATCTTATATGGAAAACTTGTGTAAAACATTTGTTCGGCAGGCAAATAATTTATACCTGCCGAACAAACTTGCTCACGTAGTTCACTTGAACTTAATTTCGCCATCCTCTACCTTCACGGTGATAGTCTTGTCGACCTCACCAAACAACATCTGCCTGGCGAGCGGCTTCTTGATGTGTGTAAAGATCGCCCGCTTCATTGGTCTTGCTCCCATTGCGGAGTCGAAACCACGTCCGTCTTCGCTGAGCCATTTGAGGACACTCTTGTTCCATTTTAGTTTGTAACCGCGTTCTGCTGCGCTATCTTTAAGTTCTTCCATGAACTTGGCAGCAATGCTTTCAACAATTGGGCGCTCAAGTTTGTTGAACGGAACAATTGCGTCAAGGCGGTTACGGAATTCTGGAGCAAAGAAACGCTTGACTGCTTCTTGGCTTGCTGCACTGTTGTCACTATCACCAAAGCCCATGCGGTTCTTGCTTGCTTCTGCTGCTCCCAAGTTGCTGGTCATAATCAAGATGATGTTCTGTGCGTTTACTTCTTTACCACTACTGCTTGTAACTGTGCCTTTGTCCATAAGCTGTAGAAGAATGTTAAGCACATCAGGGTGAGCCTTTTCAACTTCATCAAGTAGGAGGATACAGTTAGGGTTGGTTTCAATTTCAGTAACCAACATGCCGTTACCAGCTTTACCATCACCATAGCCTACGTAACCTGGAGGGCTACCAATAAAGCGGCTTACTGTGTGCTTCTCCATAAACTCAGACATGTCAAAGCGTACAAGCTTTGTACCAAGTAGATTGGATAGCTGCTTTGCAGTTTCTGTTTTACCAACACCTGTTGGACCAGTAAACAAATAGCAACCCAAAGGCTTAGATGGATCCTTAAGACCTGCCTGCGCAACATATACTGCATCAGCAAGTGTTTCAATCGCAGCGCTCTGTCCAAATACACTAAGTCCAAGTCCTGCTTCAATGTCAGGTGTCTCGCCAGTTGTTTCGTCATTGCTGGTGATAATACTAAGGGGAATACGTGCCAAACGTGATGTTTCGCGCTCAATTAGTGCCTTTGTGATTGTGTCTACTTGCTCTCCGTCTGGGTATGTACGCTGACGGGCAAATGCGCTATCAACCAAGTCGAATGCTTTGTCTGGTAGCTTCTTACTGTGGATATATTTTACGCTGAGCTCAACGGCGGCGTCACATGCATCCTCTGTAATTTCCATGTTGTGGAATTTCTTGTATGCAGGCATAGATGCGCGAAGGATTTCTTTTGCTTCAACAACTGATGGCTCTGCTACATTTACACGTTCAAAACGACGCTTGAGTGCGCTGTCTTTTTCAATTTTCTCTTGGAATTCATCTACAGTAGTTGATCCAATGCAGCGTAATGATCCACGTTGTAGGGCTGGCTTGAGAAGGTTAGCAACGTCCATTGCACTGTTGCCGCCACTGCCTGCACCTAGAATCATATGAATTTCGTCGATAAAGAGGACACTGTCGTCTTTAGCTTCTAACTCTTTAAGCACATCTTTCATGCGCTCTTCAAAGTCACCGCGGTATTTGCTACCTGCTAGCAAGAGACCAATATCAAGGCTGTAAACAGTTTTGCCCTTGATGGTGTCGGGAACGCTATCCTCAACAATGCGTTTAGCAAGTCCCTCTGCGATTGCAGTCTTACCAACACCAGGATCACCAACCAACATGACGTTATTCTTTTTGCGTCGAGCTAGTGTCTGGATAAGGCTTTCGACTTCCCATTGTCGCCCAATCAAGTCATCAATTTCGCCCTTGCGGGCCATTTCGTTTAGATTTACAGTATATTGCTCAAGTGCAGTTTGACGTGAACGGCGCGGTTGTGTTTGTTCACCATTCAAACCACTCAATTCTTGCTCCTTGATATCATCAGTGATTGTCTCACTAAGTGACTCCTTAGTAAGTCCGTGTTTCTTACAGAAGAATGCTGCATGGCTATTTTCCTCACTTAGGATGCTGCCCAGCAAGTCTAATGGGTCAGTTACTTCACGTCCGACAAAATATCCTTGTGCTACAGCACGTTGAAACACTCGTTCAAGAGCAATAGTCTTTTTAGCCTGTGCGCTAGCTTCAGGAAGTTTATCGACTTCTACGTCAAGATAGCCTTTTGCATCATCTGTAATTTGGCTAGCGGAGATGCCCATTGTTTCAAGGATAATTAAAATATCAACATCATCCAACACTGCTACTAGCAAATGCTCTAATGTTACATATTCGTGTTGCCTACTAATTGCTTCTTGAAATGCAACCTGGACGATTTTTTGTAATCTTTCTTCAGACATCTAAATACCTTTTCTTGTCAATTTCCACGATTACCGTGAGATTTCCGCGTACTTGCGAGTTTTTATCATAAAAGCCCTCACCACCAAAAGAATAAATCAATCTGTCTGCTGTGGTTTCGGGCGATACTGTGATTGTTTTTGTTATGTTATCAAAGTTCACTACTTCAAATGTTATTCCAAGTTCTGCCTCAAGCATATTTATAGTATGCCGTATGACAATGTTTGAATCAAGCCGCGTATAGCGTTTTGTTTGTAATTCATTGATTTTAACACGAATTTTCTTGTTTGTCGAGTCCTTATCGTAAAATTCAATATAAGTTTCTGGATGAGTAAATGGTGGTACACGAAACTCAAGTTCAGTTCCCTTGAACACACCTTTGCCAATAACCACAGTAGCAATACATCCATTCATTAGATCTGCCAGACTAAGAGCGATACTGGTCTCAATTACTGCAACATCAAACTTATTGTTAACTAGTCCATCATATGCTAGTTGTACACGCTGGAGTTGCTCACTATTTCCACCTGCGTCTGGGTGATGAAGCTTACATGCTCGCACGTATGCTCTGCGGATAGCCATTTTGTCATCTGTTGGGCTGATATTTAAAATTTGATAAGGGTTCATTGACCTACTGTTGAATTATGATCACGTATACGACCATCAGCCGTGATATAATATTCACGGTAACCATCAATAACGGCTTGTTGTTGTAAAATAACACGCAACGTTTGCTGTGTGTTGATTGCGATGTTTTCGTAGCCTGTCTCGTTCACCCCGAAGATTACTGGTTCTTCACCACGAGCTTCCATCTCTGCAAGTATTCTGTCTGCATTTTCTGGCGTTACTACAATCCATTCGACTGGACGAGCGTCTATACGGTCAACACTTGGTAGGTTGAGTCCTGGTCTTGCGATTGGCTCTGCTTGTATGACAATTGGTTGTACTGCCTCTACCCCGGCATGCATACACGCTGTGAGCAGTAAGAATCCTGCTATAGCTAAAAGTTTCATTAATCACCCCTGTAATTAGGGTTCGCCACATCTGGGCATTCCCTATTAATCTGACTTGGCAGTGTTGCATTGCGCTCTGCGTCTGTCAGTGGTGCCCCCGATGCTATTTCTAAGCATCTTCCAACTGCATCTGTTGCATTGTTGATTACTCTTTCTACAAGTACAGGCTTGGCCCGGGCTAGCGCTGCTAACTCATGGCGCCCTAAGCGCTCTCTCAGGCTGTCTACCTGCGCCCTTGACTTGTTGAACTCATTGTTTACATTGCGAAAAATCCGTGATTGTGCTTCTATATCTGCTTGCAAACTAGCAATAGTGTTCATCTGATCACCAATTGCCTGTACTAGGTTAAGTTCATTTACTTTATACGTTGCATTGTCAGTTGTCAATCGATTATTTTCTGCTTGCAAGTCAGTATAAACTGTATACCCTGCATAAATTGTGCCGCCAACTAATAGCAACACTGCGCCTATTGCTAGACCCTTAATCCAACTAATTCCAAACATTATTTTTTGTGCCTATATGTGATACGACCTTTGCTGAGGTCGTATGGTGTAATCTCTACATCAACTACATCGCCGAGTAGGATATTGATATTAAATTTACGTATTTTGCCGCTAATGACGCCTAATATTTCGTGATCGTTTTCTAGTCGCAATTTAAATGTTGCATTTGGTAAGCACTCAATTACAGTGCCTTGCATTGATAATGTTTCTTCCTTGGGCATTAACGCTTCTGATACTTTCTAATCTTTTTTAACCAGCTTTCTTCAAGTGCATCTGGTTTTACTTGTGGTTGGTCTTGTACGTATTTTTTACGGTACTCGTAACGGCTGGAAATAACATCGCGCTTAAAGTTCTTTTCATTGAACTTTACAGGCTTCTTTACTCCGTAAGCAACATACATCCAAGGATCACCGTCTTGGCTTGTTACTTGCTCAATACTATTTAGCATAGCATCAATTTTCTCGAATAGATCATAATCACGCATAAACTCAACAAACACCTTCCAAGTACCATCCTGGTCTGGTGCGCTGCTAACCTCAACATCAAGATGCTCAAGTGCGCCCGTCTCAATAAACTGACTTAGGTCCCTTGCAGGCATCTCATACGTAACATCAAATGCTACTACAACTGTGTCTTCATCATCGCCAATTTTTGGCTTGTGTAGATCAATCATAATATTGTTGTCAATTAGTCCTTTAAGGTCTTCAAACTCAAGCCCTTCAGTAATTCTCTTCTGGGTCTTCATTTTGCTGTGGTTCGTCATTTTCATCACGTGCATTTCTATCTACGTCTAGGCCTTGGTCGTATGCGTCTACGACATCGTCTAGGTCGATTTCACCAGTCATCGCGCTGATCTTTTTAACATTATAATCTGTTAGTAGGTGCCTTGGCATAACAATTTTTACTACAAACACCTTTGATTCTTTTGTTTTTGGTACATGTTTTTCACGCTCAGTATCTAGAGTAAGATCTGTAGGCTTTTTAATCTTAACGTTGTCAGTTAATGTCTCCCTTTGAAAGAAAACATAACAACCGTGCTTAATAAGACGTTCGGCAGCTACTGGGTTAGGCATGAACTTTTCTGGGTACATAAGGTAAACTTCTACCCAATGCTTGGCTACAATAGGACCCTTTATAACTTCACCCTTGATCCAATTTTCGTAGGCATAGATGTTCAAATCATCCAACACGCCTTCAAATTCAAGAAGGAGATCCAGGGTGTTGCGGTTTTTCTTAACGCCACTAATGGTTGCAGCAATTTCATTTATATCGATCATACGTATATCCTGTACTTTCTATTATTTATGCTTGAACCAAAAGAACGTATATCCGTACGGTTTACTAGCCTGCGCACTAAATATCACTGTGAACAGTTGGATGGTCATTTGCTAACCAACAGGGAGACATAACAAGTGTCAAAAAACAGAAGAAGAGCACGTAAGGCTCAATACACAGAACAGCAAGAACGTCAAGTAATTGATTTTAGCAAGTTCAAAAAACGCGAGAACAGGGTAAAGATTCTACCCAAAAACCTAGCACAAGAAGATTATCTCGCACTTCTTGATGATCCAAGTAAAGACATCATATTCGCCTCAGGACCCGCAGGAACGGGTAAAACTATTGTTGCCGTGCTATCAGCCATTCGTGCGCTGAAAGCAGGTGAATGTGAAAAAATCGTCGTTACTCGTCCCGCAGTTAGCGTAGATGAGCAACACGGGTTTCTACCTGGAACACTAGTGGAGAAGATGGCTCCTTGGACAAGGCCAATCTTTGACGTGTTTGAAGAGTATTACTCACCAAAAGAACTAGAGGTGATGATAGCTGAGAACATTATCGAAATTGCACCCCTCGCTTATATGCGTGGACGCACGTTCAAAAACTCATGGATCCTAGCTGATGAAATGCAGAACGCAACGCCTAATCAAATGAAGATGTTGCTTACTCGTATTGGCGACAATAGTCGTATCGTTGTAACAGGCGATGTCACCCAGCACGACAGAGGATTCGAATCCAATGGTTTGAGAGACATTATCGCTCGTCTTTCAGATCGTTCAACGCGCATAGGATCAGTTGAATTTGATCAGTGTGACGTCGAACGCCATCCCGCTGTAAAAGAGGTACTAGCAATCTACGGAGACGAAGACTAATAGTGCGTATCTAAAATAACTTCGCAAATGTCAGACCAACTGTTCACACGTTTAATGTCATTAGCTTCACAATCAAACTCCTCATTATGAGGATGAGTAATCAACAAAGTTTCATATCCAATCTCGCGTCCAAGCACTGCATTGGCAGGTTTGTCTTCTATCCAAAAGCGACCCGGCTTAAACAGTCTTGTTAATTCTGCACGTTTGGAATCAGGATCATACATATCTGTTGCAATGACATCGTTAAATGCTTGCTTACCAAAAACTGCGTCAACATTATAGTTACGCGCCAGCAACGAATAAGGATCCGTTCCCATCGCAGTGAGACCAGTAAACATATAGCCTTCGTCTACTAGACGCGCTACTCCGCCCCTTGCGTCCCTAAATGCAGGCAAGTCCATCATCCATGCTGATGTATTGAAATGGTAAACCATCTCACGAGCTCGTTCTTCACTTAGGTCAGGATAATATGTTTCCTGCCAGTATGAAGGTCTCTCATGTGCCTTTATATGGCCACGGCTTTGCATATATTTGTGGAAGGATGTCTCCCAATCCAATGTCACACCGTCCATGTCTGTTAGGATAATGTTGTCCATAAGTCCTCCTCTGCTTCTTTGTGGAATAGATACATTCCATTCAAGAAGCTGTTTACGTCATTTATGTCTAGGTCTGCAAGCTTCATTCCACTTGCACCTTCGACGAGCAATTGATCCTCAGGTGTAAGGTCAATTAGTTTGTTGTACTGAATCAATGTCAATTACATTCTCCCAACGAAAGCTGCGCCAGCCCTTTGCATCAACGTCCCATACACTTTGCACTGAATCATTTGGCGGGCGGACCTTCTTGATAGGATCTTCTGCGCTAGGTTCTGGCTTAGAAGGCAATAGTTCTTCATTCAATGTGCAGCGCATATCACGCCGTTCACCATTTACTTTGGTAAAGCTAACAGTGGTGACGCCTGCATGTAGTTCGTCTAGAATTTGTTGTTTAGCTGTCATAAGTCTTTCCTTAATTTTTCCATTGTTGCTGCTTGGTAGAATTTATCTGTATATTCATCCCACTCTACATTAGGCAATCCAAATGCTTTAATATGTACTATAAATCCGAATAATTGCGGTTCCATGTATGATGAAAATTTTAACATGAAACTATGGTTAAAGTCAACCGCCCATTCTTCAATAGTTGTTCGTGGCCAGTCTGGGAATAGACATTTCATACGTGGATGATGAACATAGTAGAACTCATTGTCCATTAAATCAGTTACTACATTATACGGAACGTGATGTAATGCTTTTGCAAATGAAGAACTTTGACATTCTAGATCCACACACTTTACTCTTTGTTGAAAAATGAGTCCAAGTCGGCGGCCAGCATCATCAATTGTGTACGCTACGTCGTCAGTAATAACAATGCGGTCGCCATTTGGAAACAACATTAGTAATGCATCAACTTTGTCATGACAAGAGCTTGGCCATATTCATCGTCAAATTCCTTTTGTGGTACAAAAATTGGAACATGTACACTGACTAAGAAAGCAAAGTCACTGAAGGGGCTTGCATTTTCTTCTTGGAACCATTCAGCAGTCATCCAGTATTGGTTAACATTTTCCTCAAGCCATTCTTCAAAAGGAGTCACACCCCATTCATATGTAATAGTTTGACTTAGTTTACGTTTGCCTTTGTTCCAGTGATGGGCAGTTACTTCTTGCTTGAGACGATTGGCGTAGAGATCGTTTCCAAGCCTGCGCCAGTCTTTGTCTTTCTTGCCGAATTCTTCAAATTTTAGATCATCCAATAGATCAGCAGGTACGAGTTGTTTCATCTTAAAGATAGTACAACACTTTACCCCTAGTTGCTCTTGCATAAAGTAATGGGGCTCTGGATAGTAAACCCGCGTTCCGCCCATCAGCATTACATAGAGGTCCCTCCAGATGCGATCATAGGTTGCTGTGTTTGCCATGTGTTTCCTTAGTTGAGTTCTATTACAATGCGGCCGCCGCTACGATAACCAGTTCCGCCTACGTTGCCATGTGCGGCGCGGAGAGTAGCTGCCATTGCTGCATCATACACAGGTACACATTGGTATTTGCGGTTAAATGTTTCCCTACGACCGCGATCATTTTGGAATGTCCGTTCCTGAATACAATCGCTTGCTGAAATATGATAACTCATTTTTTGAAATGTTTCAAACTGTTGTGTGATAGAATTATAGCCAACCAGCACCAACACATATACAAGGGTACTTGCGCCCATGCTTAATCTCCATTAAAATGTTATATAGATCATTATAATACATTCTACTTGAGTTGTCAAGCGATAGGTTCTTTTAGTCCAGCCATCTTCATAACGACCATAAATTCATCCCACTGCTCACGGATTTCTGGGTGTTCATTGAGAATTACTTTAAGGTCAACTATCTTATCTTCTATAGTTCGAAGTCTTTCAGTTGACTTATTGAGCCTTGAAATGGATTCCTCAAGGTCTCGTTGCGAATAATATAATCTGTTTTCAGTCTGTACTAATTCTGAGACTTGGTCTTCTGTCATTTCAACCTGCCACGTTGATGATATTTCAATGCGGCTACTTGCCAAAATTGTTTTGTCGACGCGGCTATGCATTGACTGTATGTCTATATATTGGGGCTCATGTTCTTTAGTTGGCGTCACATTGAGTACCTTGACATTCATTTTTTCAAGATAATGACGGAGCGTGGCACAACGATCTTGTTGTTCAGCGTATGAGCCTAAGGACATTAGATATTCTCCAACTCAATCATTGTTGCACTAAAGTTAATCTCTGGGTCTGCAATCTGCGTATGCTTAAACATACCATTACGGATGATTACAACTGCCGCGTCCTTGTCTTCGTCTGTTTTGCCAAAGAAGTCCAGGTTGCGGTACAGCCATTTGAACATATCCTCAAAGTCCTCTGGGCTTGCGCTCTTACAAATCAACTCACGTGCTTGGCGTAGCTTCTTTTCACGGAACAGGCTAACCATTGTCAAACGCCAATCGCTTGCAAGTTCATCACCTTCGTCTGGCGCTTGCAGTTTGCCGTCTGTTACGTTTTGCTGTACAGAGTTAATTGTTTTGCGCAAGTCAGGGTATGTTGCGCGTACATAGAGGTCAATTGTTTCCAAGTCAACATCAACACCTTCAGTAATAAGGATCTCTGCAACACGTGATGTGAAGTCTGTTTGGTCCTGATTGCTAATGTGGAATTCTTGACTACGGCTTTTTACGGCGGGCATGATTTTGTGTACATAGTTGCAAGTAAGGATAAAGCGGACCTCGTCTGCATATTGTTCCATCACGCCACGCAATACAGCTTGTGCGTTTGGAGACAAATAATCAGCCTCGTCAAGCAACACAATCTTAAAGTCGCCCCATGGCATACTGCTACAGAAGCGTGTAATGCGGTCACGGATGAAGTCAACGCCGTTATCACGACTGGCGTTAATATACATAAAGTCAGCGTCTTGTACACCTAGTTCATGTGCTAGTACCCTAGCAAGTGTTGTCTTACCTGTACCTGCGCCGCCATGGAATAACAAGTGCGGAATGCTTTTATCAGCAATCCAATTCATTACTTGCTTGCGCTGCTTGGGATCTTTAAACACATAGTCCGTTACGGTTTTCGGGCGATACTTTTCAACCCACATTTCTTTAGCCATTACTTGCCCTTATTTTTTGATTGTAGTTGTCGGTTTGGCAACTTTTTCCATTGTAAACCCTGCCATGCGTTGTAGCACTTCCAGATCTTCCATTTCCGCAGCTAATGCAGATAGTCTTTTTTGTCCATAACCTGGATCTAGCATAAACTCAATTTCATCTTCAGTTAGCTCATCTTGACCTTGCTCTGTTAGTATTTTATTGCAGAATATAATTCTGCCTTGTTCTGCCAAAGTATATTTAGGTGGCGCAGGGTTTGGCATAGGTACAACTGGCGCATGGAACAATATGATAACCTCACCATTGTCAGTTTGTTGCATCATTTTAGTCTCAGGCTGAAATGTTTTAGAGTTCATTACAGTATAGCATACAATTTTTCTCATAGTAGTGTCCTTATTTTGATTGTTGGTCCCAAAACTCATCAAGTGTCAGCTTTGGTCTTGCGGCTTGTTCTGCTTCATTTATTAGCCTGCGCTTACGCGCTTGGCGAATGCCCCACCAAAAGTATAGCTTCCAGAATACACGTTTAGTCTTGCACCAGTCAAGTGTTTTATTCAGGTAATACTGTATGGTAGGATGCATTAGGATATTTCAGGATCGTCGCTTACAATTAGGATCTCGTCATTGTCAAGCAAAAAGATTTTATCTTCTTCACGACGGTTGCCTTCTATGTCAACGCCGCGACTCCATCGCCCGTGTTGTACCAACACATAATCACCAGCTTTAACATATTTTTGCTCAGGTCCGATGTGCGTTACTAAGAACCAGCGCGGGCGGACTGAGCGTTCATCAACTGTTGTCTCTGGAATAATAATTCCAGCTTTTGTAGTGTGGAACGTGCCAGGCGGCTCAAGCATTTTACCTAGGACTTTGTCACGTAAAGGTGTAATATTCTTCATTATTCGTCCTCATTAAAATATACATCAACGCCATGAATATGTGAATTCATAGGTTTGAATTTATTGTGGTCAATATTTTTTGTACGCAACACACCGAAACTCGGATAAGTCTGTCCTGCCGGTCGCGTGTAAGTAACATATACATAATCCATTAGTCTAGTTCTTTCACATCCATGCTACCGTCATCATATTCGATTTCAAGGTAGCGGGTTCCATCATCACGGGTTTTTTCTTCTTCACGCACAACATCAGGGCCAACTGGGTCAGCTGTTTTAGCTGCGGCAGGTTTCTTTTTAGGAGCCTTAGGCGCACCAGGTACGTCACTTAATTTGCGTTTTTCTGGCGCACTGGTTGAATTGTGTTGTACACGAGCCTTTGCTTGTACAGTTTGCACAACATTGCCACTCTTGTCAATACGATCGCCACGTGCATTCATATTGACATTTCCTGGCGATACTGCTCTGTTTGTTTCATTTGCCTTTGCAAGTGCAGCCATATCGATGATGCGGCCTCTTGCTGTTCTAGTCTGTTTCATTTATTGGGGGTTGCCTTTCTCTTATTCCATGGAGATACAAGAAGTTCTGGGTCTGAGCGCAATCCTGCCTCTAACACTGTTACTTCACCTCCATTAGCAAGATATTCGTCAATTGCTTTTTGATTTTCAAGTTTTTCTTGTTCGCGTTCGTTCATTTTAGGAATTCCTTAATGTCTAGTTCGTATTCTAATGAGTCAACTCTGTGTACGTCTAGTAGGAACAACACGTAGCTAGCTACGCTTGATCCGCGTCCAACGCCCCAAACTAGTTTATTTTGTCGTAACGTATCAACAAAATATTTCATCCAGCACAAAACAATCATCATATCTCTCTTCTCAAATTCAACCAACTCTTGCTGCACTCGCATACGTTGTGTATCAGTCTTGCATTTACTTAGCAGATAATTCGCCAAGTCAAGTTCCTGATATTCCTTGGGCATATGCCAGTCAGTTAGATTTTGGGTTATAAACGACTCAGGGTCGAGGTCACTCTCTTCAACCCAGTCCATTATACCTTTTAGTCCGTATTCGTGGCAGTTATAATTGAATTGTTCTAACCAATTTGACTGGTCAACAACAAGGCCGTTAATTTCAGTGCCACGGTATAGGACTTCAATCATGTCTTCTTCACCTACAATAACTTGGTGCAGTGTGTTAGTTTTCATACGATCCACTGTTCTCCGTCATCGTCTTTGTTTCTGTTGCGTTCAAGTTCAGTTTCAGTATACAAATCTAGTTCAGTTTCAGCTATCATTCGTTCAATTTGCTCAGTAATTTGCCAACTTGCACCTGCTTGGTAAGCTTGCAACCGTCGCTTTAGTAGGAGTTGTAATCTCCCATCCAGTTCTTGGATAGGAGTTGTTTTTGCGTTTTTCTTTGCCATTATGATATATACTTATACAACAGAAAGGACGTAGTGTCAATAAATGACTAAAAAAATCAAAAGCTTACAGCAAATGATAGTAGACCGACGTCGTAAATTGTTGCGAGCGTGCCTCCGTCATGATGAAAATAAAATGATTAAGCACCAGCACAAATTACTGCGCTTGTACTTAAAACAAAATAGTTAAACATCGCCCTCTGCGCGATTTTCCGCCCGTTCAACACTGAAGGAACCCTCAGGGTAACGTGCTTCTAGCTTGGCTACGTTTTCTTTAATCACAGTATTTGGATCAAGCTTCATAGCCTGGCAACACATCATCCAATAAAAGATGATATCGCCTAGTTCTTTTTGCATGTGTGTACGAAGTTCTGGTGTGAGCTCTTTGCCATGCCAGTTTAGCTTCTTTACAATCTCTGCAAACTCACCGCTTTCGCCAGCAAGTCCTGTGCTACCTGTTAGTAGCAGCGCAGGGTTAATCCCTGTGTTCTCTAGTTCGTGCAAACGCTTAACAAACAAGTCGAGGTTTGTACTTACTTCGCTTGTTACACCTGCTACGAATTTGTTGTATAATGCTAGATCTGCTGTCATATTATGCGCTGCTCTCGATAAATTCAACGTTAACACCATCTGCATGGCGGTTGTTTACAAAAATGATACGATCAAAATTCAAGGAACCTTTGTTTTCTTCCATAAAGGTTGTCTTATCTTTTCTAGTTTGGTAATTTACTATTAGTGTTGTCATATTAGTTCTCCTAAGGTTATAATTCAGTATACACTATAACCTATTGAAAAGCAACAACTATTTTAAAATCTTACACTCTCGCCACATCCACACCCTGCTGTTGCAAGCGGGTTGATCACTTCAATGTGACTTCCTGTAATGTCAGTAATATAATCAACTGATGATCCAATTAGCATCATCAAGCTTGCGCCGTCTACGGCGAACGTAAATGCGTCGTAGTCAGTAATGTCGTCGTCTGGATAAAGATCGTTTCGGTCGTCAAGGATTTTCCAGGAATACTGGAAACCAGCGCATCCGCCGCCTTCGACTCCAAACTTTACGACCTTATCTTTTGCAATTTTGGCAAAATGCTCTACTGCATCTGCGCTCATATTCACTGCCTGCTTAGTAGGCAATACAAAGTTGGTCATTCGTTCTCCTAAATCTCTAATTGTTGTATGCAAAGAAACTCTGTAATCAATAATTTCTTTTCAGTTCTAAAGTTGAGATCAATTCCAAAACGCTCTACACATAACTCGCATATCGCTTGTTTTGTCATGTTGTTTAAGCTTTGTCTAGTTTCAATTGGTTCTTGTGGCCCTGCTGCGCGTGGCTTAACAATTAATTCTGCTGTAACATTTTCTTGTTTAATGTCATAACTATCTAATGCCTTTGCTCCGCCTCCCACAGTAATCACCCTATCACCAATAACCATAAAAGCTTGTTCAAGTTTGTCAAGTATCACTAGTCCTACCCCGTTAAAATAGACCCAGTTCCAATTTTCCTTCGTCGGATATTTTGTCAGGGCCCCACTCCGGTTGGAATGTTACGTTAACCTCAACGTCCGTCGCTCCTGCATTGTAAGATGCAGCTTCAATATCGCTGATAATCTCGTCGCCGGCAGGGCAAAACGGACTAGTCAAAGTCATAAGAACGTTCACCTTGCCTTCTTCTGAAACGACAATATCATATATTAATCCAAGATCATATATGTTGACGCTTACTTCGGGATCGTAAACTTCCTTGTAACTATTTATCAGATCTTGCACACTAAGCATCATAATGCAGTTTTAACATTGTAAAATGTTCCTCTTCTTTTAATCGTAACGTAATTTTCTGGTTAATGTATATTGGGTGCGGACTAAGAACATACGCAGGCGGGTCAGAAATATCATGCAATATAAAATCAGTGTCGTACACTAACCCAATTTCTTGCTTTATCTTGTCAATAATATGTTCTCTGATTTTAGATATAGAGTCTCCCATTGCTCGAAGACCCATAATAGCCACACGGTCATATCCCGTTTCGCTATTTTCTCTCCATGTCATTTCCAATGTAAGGTGTACGTTATCTATCATTTATTACTTCAATCTAACAGCATCTTGAACATGATTTCATATTCAGCCGCTTTTTTTCTAAACGATACTTTGTATGCTTTTATGCTTGGAGACCATCTGCCTGTATGTCGCATAATATGAATAGATTCATGAGGCCAATTTGGCGCAACAGACTTCATTCGTTTTTTAATATAAGCTTTCCCGGTCATACCTATATACTCGTCTTGAGCTAAGTCAATCCAATATATTCCGAATTTAGCGTCATGTGACAACAGTTTCATTACTTATCCATGTGCCAATTTGAACATCGTGTACATTTCTTCATCCCTGAAATTAATGCCCACGATGTAATTTACATAAATGTCAATCTCTCTTTGGTCAGTGTCGCGGCCAAAAAATTTATTCATGTAACATCGTGTATACTCTATAGAGAGTGTCACAGTTCTGTACTCATAAGGCGGCTCAGCCCAATATCTCATATTAATATATTTACAAGGCTGAATTTCTAATTCCACTACTCAAACAAGTCCTCATCCCATTCGCGGTGACCTTCACGATATGCCATATTGCTCTGTGTTTCGCGCACTTCAACTTTAAAGCACCACAAACGTTTTGCTTCACTGTCGCCCCACATGTCTGGAATGTAAACACCGTTTACGTATTTGTACAGCTGATCAGCAAGACCTTCGCAGCCTAGCTTAGGCAGAATGGTTAGCTTTGCTAGTTTACGCTTTTCCATCTCTTTGTAAAACTCTAGTTCGGGATCGTCTTCAGCAACTAATGTTGTGTGATCAAACTGATCCTTTAGTACAGCTTTTAACTCTTTCAAGCCGCCGTAGTCAGCAACCCAATTGCGAGCGTCTAGCTCGTTTGTTCCAAAGTAAAACTTCATGCTAAATGCATAGCCGTGGTTCATGTTGCAGTGCGAGTCTGCTTTCCACTGTCTGTAAGCACACGGAAACTCGTCAATGTATTCTTTTGTAGAAACGTATTTGTATGTGATTGGTTGGTTCATACCGTTGTCTCCTCTTTACGAGTTACTTCAACTGCTGATGCATAACGCAACACCCGTGACACTGAGAATCGCGCAGGGCGGCTTTTATCCGGCATATAGTTTGAACTTGTAGGATAGTCTTCAATATACCGCAATATGTAATCATATATGTAGCACTCACTTAGGTCATAGTTAAGAATACTGTCATCATCTTCTAGTGCCCGTGTTACACATTCCATGACGTTTCCGTCATCGTCCAGAATAACTGGCATAAGAGCATAGCCCTTAACTTCCAACTTACGGGGTAATGGCAATTGTACACTACCTACCGCATTAAACTGCCTATGTGCTTGCCAGACATCTTTATCTGTTGTGATTGTTTGGTTCATTTCTTTCTCCTTGGTAATGAATTCAAACGATATATTACCAATGCATCTTCGTAACGCAAGTCTCTAGTAAGTGATGTAATTTGAATCATTTGTCTCATTATGCGCGGAGTCTTTATAGTGGGGCGAGCGAGTCCACTGTAGTTATTTATAGTTTGACAGTCTTCTCAACTATCAATTTTGGTGTACGTCTAGGCATGCCACGAGGTCCCAGTACGTTTGCATCATAACCTCGGTTGTGCAACTCGATGATTGCTTCTTCAGCAATCATCTTCAACTCTTGATCAGTCTTTGTCATTGTTTTCCATCTCTTGTAAAGCTAATCCAACTCTGACCTGGCGGCGGATCAAATTTTCAATGTCTTTTGCGGACAATTCTTTTAATTCGCGCATTTCGTCTGTCAAGTCGCCACGTTCTTCTAAAATGATTCGTGTAAACAGATCAGTGCCATATGCTTTGGCAAGTGTTTGTGCTTGCTCAAATGCCATATCAGATCTTTTTTGTTCGTCCATATTATCGTATCCCTTTATTAACTTGGTCTCGTACATGGGTCTCATGTAGAAACCAAATTCCAAATGCAATAACTATAAGCCAGATGCCGCCTGCTGCAAAACCTGTAAATGAAGTTACTAATCCAGAACTGCCTAGGTCAGCAGTAACAAAAATAGCAATCCAGTCCCATACAGTGAACGGTTTATCAGGCGCGTTTTGTGAGGATTTCATCTGCAAGACCCCAATCAATTGCTTCTTGAGCGCCAAAGAAAGTATCGTGCTTCATAGTTTCAGCAACTTCCTTGAGCTTCTTTTTTGCGCTGTTATGTTGTGTGTACAGCTCTGTAAGCCTATCATTTAGGCGGTGGCTTTCTTCCAGGTGGCGGCGGCTGTCTTCAAATTCCAAGTCTTGGATATGAACACTACCATTTGTACCGCGTGTTCCACTGCTTACGCGGTGAATCATTGTGCGTGATTCTGGCAGTACATAGCGCTTACCTGGTGCGCCAGCCATTGCTAGGAAGCTACCCATGCTCGCTGCCTGTCCTGTAACCACTGTGGATACGTCAGGTTTGATATACTGCATAGTGTTGTAGATGCTGAGACCTGCTGTTACACTGCCGCCTGGACTGTTGATGTACATCGTAATGTCACGAGTGTTGTCCTCTGATTCCAAATAGATCAGCTGGCTGCAAATCAAGTTTGCCATAAAATCCTCTACGGGACCATTTAGCATAATAATCCGCTCTTTAAGTAGGCGGCTGTAAATGTCGTATGCACGTTCACCTTGTGATGTGCGTTCTACTACCATGGGTACTAGTGTCATATTGTTATTCCTTCATCAAGATTTTTAAGTGTTTCAGTTATTGATCCTACTGTTTTTCCAGTCTGTTCAAACATGAGCTTGACCATAACGATATCTTCGCCGTGATCGAAATACACGGATATATAGGTGTATGATTGGAATACTATACCTATTTCAGTTATTACATACCTGTCGCTGGGTATACTTATATCGTCGAGCAACTTTTCCAATCTTGCACATGTATACTGTATAGGTTCAGTTGATGAGGGTCTATCTACGCTATAACCACACGACCCAGAAAGAAAAAAGTCAATATAATGGTTGTTCGCTACTTCGCCCTGGTATATGCCAACACTCACTTAGTCATTCCAAAGTGTTTGAATGTTTTGCGCAGTGCATCAACTTGTGCTTTACAATCTTCAAGTGCGTTGTGTGCAGCAAAGTTGTTGTCTTTGCGCGGGTCACGTGGCATACGATTGATCATTGTGCGTGAATCTTCAATTTGCCAGAACACCCAAGGTATTGGCTCGCCAAATTGGCGGCACATATTCTCTAGTATGTTAATGTCAAAACTACCTTGGCTCCAAATACGATCGCACCCAACAGTCCATTTTTTTAATGCTTTTAGAATTGTGCGACAGTCTGTCCTGTCGTCACTGAATGCTTCCTCTTGGATTGCTGCTGGCTGCTTAGCCCACCACTCTAATGTGCTATTGCTTTGTGTCCTGCCAAGCTTGTCCTGCTCGTCAATATCAAATCTGTAATATAAGTCTTGGTGTGTATCAGTAAAGTTGAACGGATCAAACTTTACGCCACCAATTGTTAGGACTTGTGCTGCTGGACAGGTATCCAGAGTCTCCAAGTCAATCATTGCCCATGTTGTCATTTATTTTTCCTTTATACTACAATACACTATACCTATGCAGGTGTCAACATAAATGTTACAATAGAGGCCATTGGCGATCAACTGTTTCTGCAACCCAAGTTGGCCATGTTAACTTAATCATTGTTCTTGCTTCTTCGCTAGGTATATCCATCGCCGCTTGGTTGATTTGGAATGATGTCACTTCATAATCAATATTATGTGACTCTAACCACACCGTAATTTCACGAACGCAGATCCATCCCTTGTGATTGTCGTTACAATCATAATTCCAATATACGCGCTTCGGCAGCTCAGGAATATGGTCTGTTAGTACGTAAATATTAGGATTCATCGTCATAATCAAAATCACCTGACAGTTTAGCCATAATAAAAATTTCTTCACTTGTAAACATAACTGTAACATATCTACGGGTGTAAGACATTGATTCTTCACCTATAGGACCAACCCAGTTCCATTCTGGAATATTGTAATGTACACCAAGCTCATAACCACGATCTTCCATGAGCGCTTCAATATCTGCAATTGCGCTAATACGGCTGCCTGGCGGAAATATAAAATACACTGCAAGACTGCCATGCCTTGTGCGATACTCGCCTTGCTTGTCGCGCAGTTCAGTTTTGTCAAGATTAATGTTTCCGGGTTTTGGGCGGTATCGCCTACCGCCAGACATTACGATTTTATTATAGTTAGCCATGCATTAATTTTACCATTACAAATTCTTCATCGTCATTAAAGTTGATACGATATTTTGTTTTGTCAGGATCCAATTCCAACGTGAGATTTTGTGAATCAATACCCCAATTTGCCTTCAATTCATTATGAATTAATTTAACGAAATCTTGTTCCTGCTTAGGTGAAAATTCGTGATATTTACCACTCATTGCACCGCAGTTAACATACATGTTTGCCCCATCAATCCAAATTTCAGGCTTGTACCTGGCTGGTATCTTGTCATACATTCCACTTGCGTAGCGAGTTGTTCTTGGCAAAAAGTTATTCATGTACTGCTAACTTCATCATTACAAAGTCCTCCGGATTTTTAAACCAAATGGCGACAGGAGTTTGTGAGGGCGTACCTTCCCAGTACCTACCTGCATTGTTTATAGTATAGTGCTCCATGTAAGTATAATTGTGTTTATACATAAAGTCAATGACTGTTTCTCTTATTTCATCTTGTCCATCGCACCAATCAAAAATTGCAATGATTGCACCCTCATCTTCATCTATAAACTCAAGATTTAATATCTTACAAGGCATCCAAATCCTCTGCATACTGTGCCTGTGGCGTGGTTGTTTTCCAGTATTTCAATTTGGTCTCTGCGTCTTTGATCTCTTGCTTTAGTGCTACTACTTGCTCTTTTGTCAAGTTCAAGATGTTGACAGATAGCAAACGGCTGATGTCAGTGTCAAGTGCGGCTGTCACCTTGAGTGTAACGTCCGTTACTTGCTTGCGGGTCTGGTTCTTGAATTTAATTTTGTCGTTCAACACAGCCTCGATAAATTCAATCTTTACACGCAACCAACGCAACAGTTCGTCATGTTCTTTAATTGCAAGATCAATTCGCTCTTGCAAAACACCAAGGCGGAAGTCAACAAAGTCACGGATAAGATCGCCTGGGCCAGTATACTCGCGCAGTACGTTGCCTGGGCCAATTACGTTGAGGTTTTCGGAATGTGGTTTTGCTAGCTTAAACTTTTGGATAATTTCTTTATCCTTCCAGTTAGCAGAAGTCTGTTGCTTGAGAATGACTTCAAAGCGGAAGCCTCTGCTATCTGTCTGGTCTTCATAGCTAACAATTAAGCTGTCATCTTCCAAGTCATCCAATACTTTGATATATGTCTCTCGGTCAAACCCGTACGGGATTTCTTCAATTAGCAACTTAGTTTTGCCAACCTTACGGAATATGCCCTTACAGACGTAACGATCGCTTACAGCATCATATACCGTAGTACCGTTAAAGTCTGGGAATGTTACATTGAGCTCACGGCGTGGCGATTTGCCAGACAATAGGGTGCGAATATATGCTACCACGTCTGCTTCAGCACGTGGTAGAATGTTTGTCGCAAAGCCTGTCGCAATGCCTGATGCACCATTAAGCAACACAAGCGGCAACACTGGCAAGTAGAATGCAGGTGGCTCATGTTCTGGGTCATCATGCTCAGGGCTCAGATCCAAGTCTTTGATGTATTTGTCGAAGTTTGGGCTCACCTTAGTATAAACATAACGGGCAGCACCAGCTTCTTGCACTTGACGTGTACCAAAGCTACCACGTCCTTCAACAAGACAAATGTTATTGCGCCATGTCGCTGCCATAAGTTGCCCAGCGCCTGCTGCACTAACCTCGCCGTGGTTGTAACCATAGTCTGACACAACACCAGATACAGCGCTGACTTTCTTAAAATCTCGTCTGCTGTTTTTCAAACTGGAATAAAGGTAGAAGCGCTGTACTGGCTTCATACCGTCAATCATATTTGGAATTGCCCTTGAGGCAACAGTGTATTTCGCGAAGTCTAGCATTTCGTTTTTTGCGACTTCACTTAGTTTATAAGGGGTATTTGTCATTCTTGCTCTTTTTGTTTACGGCTCTCTTTGAGTCGTCTCATTTTGTATTCATATCTGTTGCTCTTTACACGCGGTCGCGCAGTTGAGCAACCAGTGCTTCAATTTCATCCAGTGTCTCATTTGACATTGCCATCCGACCGTTGCCGCAGCGGACGCTTGCAACCAAGTTGGCAATTGCGTTCGACTTTTCATTAACAACACGCTCGTTTTCGGCGCGCTCAAGGATTTCAGTTAGGCGGGCGGCACCAATTAGGCTGGGACCATAGTTAGCTTTGTAGCTATCACCATACTTGTCAAACCGCAGTTCGCGTCCGTCAGTAGCAGTTAAAAAGATATGGCCAAAACCATTAATTTTTGTAATAGTACCAAAGCCATTTGCTGCAACGCCGTAACGGGTGAAACGGGCATAACCAACTGTGTCACCTACTTTAATTGTATCTAACATGTGTATCTCCTTTGCTTACTACTTGACTATAAAGTAATACGCATTGGTTGTCAACCCGAAATATAATTATTTCCGGGTCTATACCAAGTTTTTTGGTTGTGCAAATCACCCAGTAACCTGTTGATGTCATGCTGTTCTGCAGTGTCTTGACTTGCTGCTAGCATTGCCCGCAATGCAGTTTCTATCAGTTCAAGGTCAGACAGTCCTAGCGTAAACTCTGTGTTGTATTTTACCATACTAACCTCTGTTGTAATTGAAATAATCAGTTCCGCGCGGTGCAACTGCTAGCTTTTCCCAATACTCATCAGGTTGCTTTTGGGCAGTTTTAAGGATAGCATCGTACTTGGTGATTTTATCTTCCACCAAGTACTCATATCGTTCCAGTGTTAATTTTTTGATCGCTTCTGCTTCAGGACTCATTTAATCATCTCCGGGGTCTCGTCTTTCAACCACTGCTTACGCGGTTCGGAATCTTTTCCAAACATTACTGTGAACCATTTTTCATCATCAATCTCGATGACGTCAAAGCGCGGCTGGTTGATAATGACATCGTATTCAGCTTCTTCAAGAGATGCAAGTCCCTTGATGTAACGGTGATGCCAGCCTGTATTATTTTTCTTAAACTCACGAGCGTCAGAATAGCTGTAAAACCATTCTACATCTTTGCCCTTTGTTGAAATCATAATGGGTGTACGTGTAATTGCAATGCGGCCTTCTGTGAACAGGCGCGGCCAAAACTTGTAGAAGAATGAGATCAATAGGCCGCTAATGTGATTGCCGTCGTGGTCAGCATCAGCTAGTGTTGCAACCTTTTCGTAATCCATATTGTCAACGCTGTTAGGGTCATTAATGTCGAGTCCTAACACTGCAATTAGCTCACTTAGTTCTTTGTTCTTAAGAACGTCTGCTGGCTTCTTATCAAATGTGTTCATAACAACACCACGTAGCGGCAATCCACCAACAACTTTTGGATCGCGCACTTTAAGCAAGAAACCCATAGCACTATCGCCCTCACACAAGAATAACGTGCTCTGTCGTGTACTTGCTGCAACGTGCTTTTGTACCTTTACACGCTTGAGCTTCTTCTGGGCGAGTGTAGCTGCTCGTTTGTCCGCTGCCATCTTTTTAGCAACTTGTGCCTCAACAATAGGCTCAATAATGTCATCACAAGCCATAAGCTTTTTAGCGGCTTGCTCAAACGTCAAAGGATCGCTTGCTTCATAGTGCTTGCGCACTTCACTCTGGCTGCTCGTAAGCCGCTCTTTAGTCTGTGCATCATACTGTGGGTTTACAAAGTTACGGGCAAAGAGAACGAAGGTCAAGCCGCTTTTAATAGTGCTACGGTTGACTTCAACCTTGTACTTGCGCTTGATCATTTTGATCATTTCTTCAGTAACGCCGTTAATCACATAGTCATTATAAGCACCACCTAGGCGCGTGTTGACGCCGTTAATGTATCCATTTTGGCGGAAGCCGTCCTTACTATGAGTAATAATAAACACAACATCATCACGTGACATTGTCACACTGCTACCATCTTCGCCAGCGTATAGCTTGCTGTACTGTGTAACATTGCGGGCTTTGACCAGCTTGCCGTTCAGCTTAAATTTGATCTCTGGGAAAGCAATCTGTAGGCTATTGAGACGATCATGGATAAGGTCATAATGGTCCCCTTCATCTAGATTTGCGACTCCTAGCAAGCTAAAGTCTGGGTTAAATTTCACCTCAGTGCCACTGCCAGTTGCAGCTTTATCCTCAGACACCATAATGGCTTCAGCGCCGTTGCTACATGATACTGTGATCTTCTTTTTATCACGCCATGTACTGCCTACAAATTGCTTGCTCATAAAGTTCACACAAGCAGAACCTACACCGTTTGCACCAATTGTGACGCGGTCGTCATCAAAGCTTGTACCAGCGCGGACGCGGGTCCATGCAGCAACAGGGCGCACCATCTTCTCGCCTGTTTCAGTGTCTGTAATTTCGTCTTGAGGAATGCCACGTCCGTTATCAGTTACCGTTACATTGGTTTTCTGTACGTTGACTGTAATTTCGTTTGCGTATTTGAATTGTGTACGAATTGCTTCGTCAATACAGTTGTCAAGGATCTCGTCGACCATCTTGAGCAGTGCAGGGACATAACTTACCATCCTCCATTCGCCCAACACAAACCGTGGTTGTAATTCATTAGCAGTGCTGCCAAGATACATACCCGTGCGTTTTCGTACGTGCTCACGGGCACTCATAATCTGGAATTCTTCTTTACTCATAATAATCCTTGTGTCCTGTATGTATCTATACTACGCTTATACAGTA
>Ga0208020_1000052_pt1 | contig 22785 bp, 36 predicted proteins | sample ColrivemetaGS573_FD_187601 | JGI IMG/M metagenome (GOLD analysis project Ga0208020, IMG submission 187601) | Estuarine microbial communities from the Columbia River estuary - Ebb tide ETM metaG S.573 (SPAdes) (version 2) | ecosystem: Environmental > Aquatic > Marine > Intertidal zone > Estuary ...
TGGTTGATAAACATCGTGTTGAGATTGACGAAGTCCTTGAAAAACGGCAAGGACTATCTGACATGCCTAACATCATATACACATTTGTTAACCAAACTTCTCGCGCAGGTCGGCTAGATAAAATAAACACAAAAGGATTCATCGATTGGTTACCTACATCCAAAGTTAGTGCAAACAAACAAGAACGCATCAAGACGATAAATACACAGAGTAATAAGATGTTTCCTGCACTGTTTGAGTTGACAAACGCAGTAATGGAAGCTAAGAATGAAGTCATTGCGCAACTAGACAAGCAAGATGGTGACATTACAGCAAGAACAGGCGACCAGCCAGGAGGCGAAGGTTATGTCAGTTTAAAGAATAAGGTTAAACTTATTCCACGACACAGATGGACGCCGTTCAAAGGATGAGTAATGCCAACGGACAAAACAGGATCATGGATCCGTAATAATTTAGCATCAATAATGGTGCCGCTTGCGAGTGGCGCGATTGCATTGTTTATTTCATACGGTGCTTCAGTACAAGACGACACACAGACAAAGAACAGAATTGTTGCATTAGAAAAGCTAGTGATTGAACTAGGTGAGCAAGATGAAGAGTTTGACGACGACTTTGATGATTTGGAAGACAAGGTATCTGATAAGACACGTGAACTTGAAAACATGGTTACCCGTGAAGGACGTGACATAGAGCGCACTGTTATTAGAATGGAAAGCAGACTTGACAGCATTGCCCGTCGTATGGCATTATTTGATGGAATTGGCGCACCAAGCATGTTGGTTGCACCGCCGCCAAGTTTCAATTTTGAATCTTTGGAACTACAAGAATTTGAGAACGACCAATGAGCCTCACACTAATAAATGATTTCAACGAAAGCCGCATGTATCGCAGTAAAACCGCTATCAAGCGTGTTGATGCACGACAAGTCGCGGATCACGCATTTATGGACATGATTGCGCTATGGATTCTATATAACGAATTTGAATTCTCGCCGACCGCTATGGATTATGCACAGCGAACAGTGACATTTAACCGCTTTACAGAATACAGACATAGCGGCACTGACCTATATATTAACTTGCACTTGTTGATTGCAAAGCCTGCAGATTTGCTACCATCAGAAACTGATGCTGCATTGTTGGGCAAAGTCTCAATTGATTCACCGGGTGTGGTTAGATACCTACGTCAACTTGTAAACAATAACCTTGACAGAGGACGTACTCGAATGACATTGCAACGCTTGGAGCACAGCCTGCATATCGACAATTCGAATTACAGATCAGTCCGCCGTCTAGCACAAAACTGGCCAAACCTCGCTACAGGTCAAAAGCGTTTGGTGTTGACACGTATGCTTATGTTCTATCGTATACATGCACGTCGCAGTTCAATGTACCAACATCTTTCTGAGCTAGCAAAGTTCAAGAACTTGGAAGTAAATGCTACAAATCCTGAAACCTCAATTGCCGCAAAAGTTGCAACAGGCGCAGCCGCTGCCGCAGCTGGTGCTGTCGGAGGATATCATCTTGGAAAAAGCTCAGTATAAATGCCCTATGAAAGAGTAACGGTTTACACCCTAGTCGATATCACGTCTTCGGGCGCAGTTCATGTACGTGATTCTCACACTAAGGAATACCACCAAATGCAAAACCTTAATGTATTGATACAAACAATTGGATTGAGGGCACAGCCAATCAACTATCGTGTTGTCAAGCTAGAAGACCAAGACTTGAGCGAGTATGAATTTGGTGATGCATACACAGGAAATCAATCAGTTTGGCGATTGACATTTGAGCATGAACATCCACTTGCATGGTACAACAATGACCATCCATTTGGACAGCTAATTGAAGATGCAACAGGCATTGCAATTACAACTGATCTCGACAACACTGTCGACTTTGACATCAACATATTTGATTGTAAAACCACACCCAATCTTTACTTCGAAGAGTATTAACCGCCCGTTTTACTTTTGCGTGTATTACCATAAATACAAAGCAAGAGCAAAGGAGACGGATATGAGTGACCACTTTAATAGTGAAATTGAGAAAACTAATCTCGAAGTTCACGTCGACATGTCGCGTCAACGCTACGCCTTGCTATCGAACAACGTTGAAGGGGTGGCCGCACGTATGGGCACTCTAACAAACGAGTTTTCGGAATTCCGGAATGAAAATGCAAAAAACATTGCAGATCTCAAAGAATCGCAGTTATCTGCTATTAACAAACTAAGAGAAGAGCAAGCGCAGGACAATCAAGGAACCATCAAGGTTGTAGTGGGCGCAGCAGGTACAGTGATAGCTGGACTGCTAGGAGTGATTGTAACTTTATTGATTACTTTTCTATAAACACTCTACATAACTATAGCAGCGCTGGATTGATTTCCAGCGCTGCTTTTTATCACGAGGCTGATAAATAGTTGGAAGAGAGACAGCAATGAAAACAAGTGACATTATAATTGAGGACGTTGAACCCAACTATGTTGTAGAAACAAAGATGGTTTGGGCTCGTAAAGGCAAATCGGTTGGTCGTAAGTTTCGTTGCACGTTTGGAAAGCGCAAAGGCCGGGTAGTTTCAAACCCAAGTCAATGTAGCGCGCCAGTAGATCAAAAGAAGAGATTTACATTGCGTCGTACTAAAGCTCAAAAGGGCAGCAGAATGACACGTAAAGCGCAGCGAACTAAACGCACAAACTCGGCGAGTAAAATGGTAAGGGCGCTAAACAAATGAAATTATTTGAAGATATGCAAGAACTTGGAGATTCAGTAACTGAAGCTTTAAGGAAGATGATTGTTAACATGTTCGGGGTAGAAGTAAGCGAGTCAGAAATAGCTGAAGTTACTGAAAAATTAAAAATTAGTGACCTACTCATACTAGATCAAGCGTATACTAATAATGACAAGAACGCAGCGGCGCGGATACTAGGCAAAGACATCCAATTAGAATATTCTATGGGAGGACGAGGAGACGTTAATTCTTCTGCAACAACACGTCCTGCGCCGACACGCCGAGGAACTTCAACAAACACAGGCGGCGATGAGAAAGGCGGCAACGGCACTCAGGCAACACGCAATTATAGCGGTGGCGTGCAGAATGGCGTTGCAACCAAAAATATTGACAGTGAAGATGATCCAGATGCAGTAATGACTGATGATCCACTTGAAGAATGGTCCAACAGTGTTGGAGTGGAGCGCACTGGCGTCGAACCAGATGAAGATGTATGGGAAGAAATTGCCAAGATCCGAGACTTGCTAGTACGTAAGAAAGGGTATAACCCTATTAAAGCTTTAACCGCAGCCGCCAAGAAGGTTGGCGTTGATACTGTAGACCTTGAAGAATGGATCATGAACAACACAGACAATACTTGGACAGCTGAATGGGAATGGATGGATGCCCAAGAGCGCAAACATGGTGCCTTGATGCCCCGTATTGAAGCCGAACTTGAAGAAGCAGGAGTTGGTGCACCAGACTACAATCCAGCGCGTGGCGGTTACAATCGCGATGATGATGAAGAAGATGAGATCAAAATTGGCGAAGTAATCACACATGACCATTATGGTGATGTTACAGTAATTGAGGTTGCAGATGAAGATCTGTATGGAGGCGCAGCCAGTTATATGGTGCAACTTCCAGACGGTTCTACAATGGAAATGAGTTACGATTATTTGCTTGGTGCAACTGACGAAAATGAAATCGGAGAAGCAGGTGCACCGGACTACAATCCAGCACGTGGCGGATACAATCGTGATGACGAAGAAGATACACAGTATGCAGTAATTAATTACCCAGACACTTCTATATCATATATCATTCGTCGTCCACATGATGACTGGGAACACATTTATGATCCGTCTTACGGATATGAAGGACCAGTCGGCGACATGGATTTGGAAATGGCACGTCCATTAGATCATGAAGAAGTACCAATGCGTTTGCGTGAATCAAATGTAATTGATATGATAGCATACCTAAAGAGATTGTCAGGAATAAAGTAATGAGATCAGTATTGACAACAGGCGGCATTCCAACGTTTATATCAAACGAAGAAAACACTTTCCTTGAAAGCTGTGGCGATGAACCTGTATTTAAAAGTCAACTTGATGAACGTGAACAAGAAATTGCACGTAAACTAAATGGCCGTGGAGTCTTGCAGAGATTTCGCGATGACAAGAACGGCCTGTATTACATAAAGAATCAAAACGAAGGAATTAATTAATGGTACCTGTTGAACAAACATGTCCTAGCTGCCATCGACGCCATTTGGGCAGTGACATAGTAGGCTTGCCTTGTGCAAACTGCATGGGCATAAATGAAACCGCATTAATGCAAGCACTAAACCAAATGCGTTTTATAGAAGAGGAGAATGAAGATGAATAACGACGTTGAACCGATGAAGGAAATCCTGCGTAAGTTAAACGAACGAATTTCAGATAAGGCTTCTGCAGTAGTAACTGAATCTACAGCAACACCTGAATTCAGCGCAGCACTAAGCACAAAGAAAACTGAACAGGGCGTAGCAGTTTCACATTACGAAATTGTAGCTGAAAAGAGAACAGTGAACGAAGGCTTGACCAAGCGCTTCTACAATATAAGAGACAACCGCACTGACGAAATTGTGCATGATGGACTAGGACTGTTTGAATCGGCTATGGGCATTGTCAAACACTTGCTGTACACACATGACGAAAACAAAGCTGCAAATCTAGTCGAACTGGATGCTGCATATGTCGGGCACATGACTGAAACATATGGCTACAAAAAACGCCTAACACGATTGGATGAGAGCACGACACAACATGATGTTGCGGCAGCTAAGTATTCAAACAGTAGACAAAAATTAGCGAAGGCTAAAATGCAGATCCTGAAGGCCTTATAAAAGCTTGATTTGTATAAATACAATACATATAACACGGAGATAAACGATGTTCCTTAAAGAATTTACAACACACAACGGTACACGCTTTGCAAAATTGAACCGCGCACTTAGTGAGAACTATGATTACGCTGTTAATTTTCGCAAGATGACAACTACTAAAGCAAAAAAGATGATTGCTATAGCAGAACAAAAGATTACAGAAAGCAATGACACTAACCAACGTGTCAAGCTCAAGCTGATTGCAGAAAGCTTAACACTTTGGCATCAGGCCGCAGTACAAAGCGAACTCACTGCAATGGTTGCAGAAGGATTTGATGATGCTGAGATGGAAGGCGCTAAAGTTATTTTAGCAGCTAAAGAACTAAGCGACAAAATTCAAAGCATGATCGAAGATGCAGCAAAGATGCAAGTCCAGGACTTGCTACCAATTGTTGACGCAATGAAAAGTGAAGTTGGTCCAGAAGAGGCTGCGGCATTTAGCGCAACAGCAGATGCAGCACTAGGCGGTCTAGTAGAAGCGCTAAAGGGCACTAAAGAAGAATACGACAACGCAATTTCAGCAGCACAAGGTCAACAAGTTGACACTGACATGGATGGTTTTGGTGGCGACGAACTTGGCGGCGATGATATGTCAGGCGACATGGACATAGACATGAGTGCTATGGGTGATGACGAAGGCCTCGGCGACATTGACGACGAGTTTGGCGGCGATGACGGCGACATGGGCGGCACAGAGCCAAGCGGACGTGAAATGAAAGCAGAAATCTAATGCGATTAACACAGCTAGTAATTGAGGGTGATTATAATGATGAACTCCGTGCAGAAGCAATCACCCTCTTAACGGCTGTTAGCGCAGAAGGTATGGGCGAGATTAATACAATGAATCTGGTTGCAGATTTGAACGCACAGGGTTATAGTGTAAATGCAAGTAGCTTGGTTGAATTGCTAAACAGTTTGGATATTGTTCAAACAGCAGATGCAAACACAATCAAAATTGCAACAATAGATCCAGAGGACGAAGTAGATGCAGGAACTGATCCAAAACGAGTTGACAGACTTGCAACCAAAAACGCAACAGACAGCATCGGCTCTACACTTGGCGAGGATGCTGAAATGCTAAACGTTGGTGATCCAGTAATAATTACAGGCGACGTTAACCATCACGGCGAAACTGGTGACATTGTTTCATTCGGCAAAGACAAAATGTTTGTGGTAGTTGACCTTTACAATTTTGGCAAAACAAGCTTCCAGAGCAGTGATGTTGAATTTAACGACTATGCAGACAGTGAAGAAGAAGAACACGATATGCGCCGCGCAATGGGCGATGATGATTACGATCGTATGCATGGTGACCTGGGTTATAACGATGACGATGACGACAGTTACTATGAAGGAAAGACAATGTCAGATACAAACAGACTACGTGAGCTTGCAGGCCTCAAGAACAAGCCACTTAATGAAGCTATGTCCAAGCCACAACCAGGACAAGCATATGGTGCAACTGATACCGGCGCGCCAGAAGAACACAGCGAAGAACAACTAAGCAGGGCAGCAGACTTGCTTTATTACGCAGACCAATTAGGTGTGCAAAAAGAAGTATGGGCTGCACTGCCAAGAAACTTGAAAGTAGAATGGAACTACTCAAAGTGGCGATACGTGCCAGACCGGGGATAACTTATGACACATAATCTAACAGCAAGCCAAGCACGAACTGTTTCATCAACAGATCAAATCGTCTACAATGAAGTGGACACAATCAACCGCGCAATTTACGTGGCAGGACTAGCTGGCGACCTTAGTACAGAAGTTGGCACAGGCACTGACATGACAAACAGCACACCAACTGTTACGGTTACGAGCGCAGGCTATGCAGATGGATGGACGCCAGCAGGCACATTTACTATTGCAGGCACAACTATTACATTGAGCAGTGGTGTAAACGACGGCGTAAACATTGCACAAGCAACAGCAGATATTAATGCAGCAGGCATTACAGGATTAACAGCCACAAACGACGGCAGCGAAATTACCCTAACATACGTTTCTCCACAAGGCACATGGAGTCTTGCACTTGCAGAAGGAAGCGGCGCACTTGCTGAATTAGGCTTTACAGCAGGCAGCACTTCTGCTACAATACCAGAGAGCGTTGATTATTATGCTGTTTGGTCAGGAACAACAGAAGACAGAAAGAAAACATATGCAATGGCACAAGTCATTCAGCATTTTCAAGACTTAGGCTACAACATTTTGCGCAAGCAGAACACAGGCAGTGCGCAGTCAACATTAAAATGGGAAGTATATTGGTAATGGATATTACAAGACTTAGAGAATTGGCCGGAATGCCATTAAGAGAAGACGCAGGCTCACTTTACTTGGCAGTTGACTGGGATGGTGACATGGCATGGCTAACACCTTCGCCACATGGGATTGGCGAATTGATTGGATACGACGACGAAGCCGTATACGATATCGGTGCATGTTTCAGCATCGACGATAAGTTTGGCGAGTTTATTGGAAACGCTGATGAAGAAGGTCGCTTTAAAACGTCAGACGTATCACATGGCGGCGGCTATGGCGGCATTGCTTTTGGTGTCTTAGAATTGTCTCCAGAAGAAGCACAATTCTTTCAAGACAATGGCGCAGTGATTACCACTGCAGAAGAAGTAGCTGCTGGTGCAGCTATGCTTGATGATGAAGATGATGATGAAGATGACGTCGAATGGTATGTCGAAGACGAATATGATGAGTCGGCTCAAGTAACCGAAGATGAAGTCGAAATAAGCACCGAAACTATTGTTGATGCAATTAACGAACTAGATTTTATGATTCAAAAACATGGCGCAGCAATTGGACTAGATGAAAAAGTAGTTTACGAATTTCATAACGTATTAAATAATATGTCTGAGGAAATCGAAGACGCTACTCGATATTAACTGATTTCTCTAGACTTTTCAATAGGTTACGTGTTATACTAAACGTATGATTACTGAAACATTTCCGTATCACGAGCTAAAACGGACCAAAGTGGACGGCAAGCGTTTATACGCAACAGAGACCGGCCCACTACCTTCAGTTACAACAATACTCGACAAAACTAAGCCGTTTGAAACAGTTCAAGCACTTAACGATTGGCGAAATAGAGTTGGACACACTGAAGCTGCTCGTATCACAAAAGAAGCAGCCAATGTTGGCACACTGATGCACAAGTATCTTGAGCATTGGCTGATTGACGACAAATGGGAATTGCCCGGCAACAACTTGGTTTATACAGTTGCTGACCGAATGGCAAAAACTGTTGTCGAGAATATCGAGGGCGACCTCGGCGCGGTTTGGGGAACAGAAGTTGGATTATACTATCCGGGATTGTACGCTGGTACAACTGACCTAGCTGGCGTTTGGAAAAACAAACCAGCTATTATGGACTTCAAGCAGACCAACAAACCAAAAAAGCGTGAATGGATTGAAGATTACTTTATGCAAGGTTCTGCATACGGAATGGCACACAACGAGCTGTTCGGTACAGAAATTGAAACTGTTGCAATCTTTATGTGTTCACGCAATTGTGAATTCCAGCTGTTTGAGATAACAGGTGATGAGTTCAAACACTACACGGAAAAATGGGCCAATCGAGTAGGTCAATTTTACCAACTTGATAAATAATCTACATGACAGAAAACAAGATGTACGCAATTAATGCGACAAAGTCACAAACTGTTGTGTCACAATTAATAAGTCAACACTTTTGAAACAGCTGAGCAATATCAGTCAGTTAAGAAATTTGTGGTTGCGTTCGTCGGACGAACGACTATCCGAATGGAGAGATTTTAGGTTAGGGTTGCAAGAGCTCTACGGGCAATATGACCCTGACAGCGACTGCAACGACGACATACTTTTGTCGTCATTAAGCGCAATTGACATGTGGTGGCAACACGCCCCACTTGTGAGTGTTGCAATTGATCCTTACAACTACAAATTCTGGCCTTCGGTATGGGAGATAGTCCACCAAGGCGAATGCTGCAAATATAGCAAAGGGCTAGCAATGGCATATACGATGTATTATATGGATCCAAACGCACACGTCACAGTTGAGCGCGTATATGACCAAACACACAATGATGAATATTTCATGGCCACCTTTAATGGACAGTATGGATTGAACACACCATACAGCCCGGTTCTTGATCTCAAAAGCGTTGACTCCATCATAAGCAAGGAGTCTCACTGTATTAGCAGTGAGTTCCTGAACATATAACAGGAGCGCCATATGAAAGACATAGACACGAAAGCCCTTATGGGCGAAGCGAAATTTTACGAAAGCTATTCACGCTGGAGCGATGAACATAGCAGATACGAGACTTGGGATGAGTCTGTATCACGTGTAATGAACATGCACAGAACATTTTATAAAGATAATATGGATGACGAACTGTCGTTGCTGATTGACGAAGCAGAAGCATTATACAAACTTAAATATGTATTGGGTGCGCAACGTGCACTTCAGTTTGGCGGCGATCAAGTGCTCAAGCACCAAATGCGCATGTACAATTGTACAAGTTCATATGCAGACCGAGCTGAGTTCTTTGGCGAACTATTTTATGTCCTTCTCTGCGGCGCTGGGGCAGGCTTTTCGGTTCAAAAACATCACGTTGCAAAGCTGCCTAAAATTACAGCACGTAAAGGCCAAGCTAAGATTCACGAAGTAGAAGACAGCATTGAAGGCTGGGCAAAAGCACTTGACGTATTGCTTTCAAGCTTTTTTGTAGATGGCGGTAAGCATCCAGAATATGCTGGACGTCGTATTTACTTTGACTTGTCTAAGGTTCGTCCAAAGGGCGCAATGATTAGCGGCGGCTTTAAGGCACCAGGACCCGAGCCACTACGTAAGGCACTTGATAAAATTGAGCATCTAGTTCAAGGTGCAGTATTAGCAAACAAACCACTTCTTTCACCTATTAACGTGTATGACATTTGTATGCATGCCGCGGACGCAGTGTTGGCAGGCGGCGTTCGTCGTTCAGCAACCATTTGTCTGTTTAGCCCAGACGACCAAGACATGATCGAAGCAAAGACTGGTAACTGGTTTGAAGACAATCCACAACGCGGCCGCTCAAATAACAGTGCTGTGATTGTGCGCAAAGAAGCAGACAGAGAGCAATTTGCTAACTTGATGAAAAGCATTCGTCAATACGGTGAGCCGGGCTTTGTGTTTACTGAAAGCACAGAACACACATACAATCCTTGTGTTGAAATCGGCAAGTACCCTGTCCTCAAAGTTGGCAACAAAAAGTTCAGCGGCTTCCAGGGCTGTAACCTAAGCGAAATTAATGGTAGCAAATGTACAACAAAGGAAGAGTTCTTTCGTGCATGTCGCGTTGGTGCAATCCTAGGTACACTACAAGCAGGTTACACTGACTTTAAATTCCTAAGCGACATCAGCAAGAAGATCTTCGACCGCGAAGCACTGATCGGCGTAAGCGTAACAGGATGGATGAACTCACCGGACGTATTGTTTAATGAAGAAACATTGCGTGAAGGTGCTGCAATTGTACGCAAAGTTAATCGTCAAGTTGCAAAGTTGATTGGAATCAACCCAGCAGCAAGAACAACATGTGTGAAGCCAAGCGGCAACGCAAGTGTTCTACTAGGCACATCTAGCGGTATCCACGGCGACCACAGCCCACGTTACTTGCGCAATGTACAGATGAACAAAGATCAAGAAGTTGCACAGTTGATTAAGGATGCAAATCCTTACATGGTTGAAGACAGTGTTTGGTCAAACAGCAACACTGACTATGTGATTAGCTTTCCATGTCTTGCACCTAAGGGTTCATTGTTTAAGAGCGAACTGTATGGTGTCAAACTATTGGAACGAGTTAAGTTGGTACAGAACAGCTGGGTTGAAGCAGGCACAGATGAAAGCTTGTGTGTCGATCCAACAGTGCGTCACAACGTATCAAACACAGTTCAAGTTGCGCCCGATAGTTGGGCAGAAGTTGAAGAATACTTGTTTGAAAATCGTGACAGCTTTGCAGGCATTAGTTTCTTGGCCACATCGGGCGACAAGGACTTTAACCAAGCACCGTTTACAGAAGTGCTAGACGAGAATCAACTTGTAGACAAGTATGGCCGCGCAGCATTCTTTGCAAGTGGATTGATTGTAGAATCCACAAAGGGATTTAACGACTTGTGGGCAGCAACGTATACAGCACAGTATACTGAAAAAGATCAGTTTGGTGAGCAAAAAGACTTGGGCGCAGATTGGATTCGGCGATTCAAGAACTTTGCTGAAAACTACTTTGACGGAGACGAAAAGCAAGCTGAATATTGCTTGAAGGACGTTTACCTGTTACACAAGTGGACAAAGATCCAACAAAACATGTCCTATATTGACTTCAAGAATGGATTGGCAAAGCGCAACTATATTGACATCAATACAACAGGTGCAGTTGCTTGTGCAGCAGGAGCATGTGAGATCTAAATGATCAACTATAAAAGAGGCGATGTAACCAAGGCAACAGAGCAAGTGGTTACACATGGAGTAAATTGCACTGGCCATTTCGGAAGCGGAGTGGCTGGTGCAATCAAACGCAATCATCCATATGTGCGTGAACAGTATCTCAGTTTGAAAGAACACATACTAGGCACATGTCAGTTTGTTGAATACAATGACCAAATATGGGTGAACGCGCATACACAACAAGATAAAGGGTACGATGGTAAGCAGTATGCAGATCTTAATGCAGTTGCTTATTGTTTGGTTGAGATCGACAATTACATGCGAGAAAACAACCTACTCACTATTGCTATGCCAAAAATTGGAACAGGGCTGGGCGGTCTACGTTGGCCCGATGTTGAAGTTTTAATTGAAGGCATACTAGAAGACTACGAAGTTACAATTTATGAATGGGATGAATAACATGACAAACACAGTCGTATGGACTAAAAATGGGTGTCCATATTGCGACATGGCAAAAAGCTTGCTGAAAAGCAGCGGCATTGCATTTGAAGAACGCAATATTCAAGAAGAAGAATGGACACGCGAGCAACTATTAGAAGCTGTACCAAACGCAAAGACAGTGCCGCAAATCTTTATGCACGGCACATATGTCGGCGGATACACAGAGCTACAAAAATACTATGAGGACCATAATATGTATGGCGGAAATGAAGGACTATAATGATTAAAGAACCGAAGAAATTTAAGACAGGTGACATCGTCACACTCAAAATGGCAACAGGCGAAGAAGTAATTGGATACTTTACTGATGACAATGGCACTGATGTAATCTTGCGTAAGCCAGTTGTGCCAGTTCCAACAGGACAAGGACAAATGGGACTTGCTCCGTTCATTATGTCTAGCTCATATCTAGACGATGGCGAAAGTTTGGAATTCTCAAGAGCACACATTGTTACCTCAGCAAAAACAAGCAAGCAATTTGCTGATGTTTACACACAGCAAGTAAGCGGACTTGATTTATCAACAACCTCGAAACCCGGGCTTATTATTTGATAAATACTCCTATATAGGAGACAGATGTGAGCACTCCAGTTCATCGTAATACCGACTCTCGTAACTGTGGTGCAAAAACAACAGTTGTCGGACAAAGCAACGTATTTGTAAACAACCTACTTGCCAGTGTGCAAGGAGACAAAAACACTCATGGTGGCGGAGCCCTCAAAGCAACTGTTAATGATGGCACGGTATTTGTAAACAACAAAAAGGTTGTGCTTAAAGGCAGCGCAGCAAGCCCGGACTCATTGTGTCCTCCGCGTGGCGGATCACATTGTAATCCCAAAAGCGTAGGCGCAAGCCCAAATGTTTTTGCTTGTGGTGGTAGTGCAGGCGGCGCAGGAGGCGGAGGAGGGTTTCAAGACGAAGAGCCTGATCCGACTGGTAGCGAGCTTTATCCTGATCCTAATGCAGCTGACCTTGATGCAGAAGAAGCAGGTGTGCGCAGCAATGCACAAGATCCAAGCGCTGACGGCAGCACTAATACAGGCGAAGTGGGCGCACCGGCAGCAGATGTGCAATCGCGTGAGCAACAAGCGATGCAGTATTATATTGACCGAGGATATACTCCTGAACAGGCAGCTGGTATTGTTGGTAACCTAACAAACGAAAGCGGATTGAATCCAAGCATAGTCAATCCTAATGACGCGGGCCCGGGTCGCGACAGTGAAGGAATTGCACAATGGAACCGAGAGCGCCTCACTAACTTGCAAGGTTTTGCAGCAGACCGTGGCACAAGCTATCAAGATTTTGAAACACAGTTGGCATTTGTTGATCATGAAATGCGTGGTACAGGTAACTTTGGCGGCGGCAGTGAGCGAGCTGCCTATAACCGATTGGTAGCAACAAATGACCCGACTAACGCGGCGGTAGCATTTAGTAAATACGAACGGTATGAAGGACACGAACTCAACTTACAAGGCGCTGAAACGCAGAAACGAGCCCGAGACGCGGTTCGAATTTTAGGAAACACATAATGGCATTTACAGACTTTCCGAACGGACTTAGCAGCGCGGCTGATTACCTCAATACACAACACCACATTCGCGCAGACTTGCAAACCAGCGTAGCTGACATATCCAGCTTGGTGGTTGGTGTGCAATATGAGAATTCACTCAAAGAAATCATATGCAGCTTGTTGGCAGGACGCGGCATCAAGCTACCTAATATCCAAATCTGTATCAGTCTCAACATTGCTGAACTGCTGGGACTAGGTGGATTACAATCTGCACTTCGCAATGCTCTGACATCACTTAGCGGCGCAATGGATAGATTTCTTGACCATATGCGAATTGATGAGGTGTTAGGACGACTAAACAATGTATTGGCTGAAGCAGCTAATATTGCAAACATGATTAACTTTTGTTCGTCACCGATCAATCCTGTTGCTATCCCAAACATGCTTGAACAGTCTATGCAAAGTTTCCTAGGCGCAGGCAAAGGTATTTTGGATGGTATTGGTTCTCTTATTCCGGGCGAAATTGGCGGCTGTTTGATACCAGGACAATTTAATACAGGCTTGTTTAGTGGCGGACTACTAGGTCGCATTTCAGACAATTTTGCCGCAGTTTCAGCAGGCACAGCAACCGATGCCTTTATCGACAGTTGCGTAGCTGATGTAAACCAATTAGTCAACCAAATTGACACATTGATAGAAGCAGAGAACAATGTGTCAGGAACATACGACAATGGCGGAAGCGACTTTATTGTAACACCGCGCGACGTGAATCCAGACATGGGTGTACTACACAACGCAGTTGCAGCAGGTATCCAAGGCAACACCAACATTGCTTCACAGCTTAAAGGACTTTACGATCCGCTCAAGAGCTATCCTGTTGTCGACAATGACGGCAATCCTTGCAACAACATATTTGAAAAGATCCTAGAGCCCGAACTCATCAAGCTGTTGCAACAACAGTCTAATCCGACCCCAGAGGTTTCAGAGCAACAGCCAGTCTACAACTATTGTGGCCAAGTTGTAGGATTCACCAAAGTTGTAGCACAGAAACCTGCAGACGCTAGTGTTGGCTTGGTACCTGGAGAAATTACTCAACCTGGATTTAATGCAGGCGGACTAAACACTGACTTGAGCGATGATGCAGATGAGGAAGGCACAGGCGGCACAACAATCAACAACACCACAGTCGTTAATAACCTAGATGATCCTAATGTACTTTCTGCAACCATCATCACAAGCGATGCAACGGACGTGGTTGCTCTTACTACCGACGCGTTACCTACTGACAGCTCGTGGTTCTTTACAATGAACGCAACAGCAAAGAGAACTGACGTAGCTGGTGCAGTAGGTAGCATCAAGATTGAAGGACTAGCTGACAACAGCGCAGGAGTCTACACTGTATTTGTCGATCCAGCCAACAAAACAACGTTTAATATGGGCGCAGCAACAGGCATTGACGTTGAAGTAACAACAAATGGAACTGATGTTGAAGTCATCATTACTGGTGTAACAGGCCAGCCTTTTAAGTGGGCAATTCGCTTAGAATTCCACGAAGTGCAATAAAAATAGATTTCATGGTTGACAAGTAAAGTATCTCACATTATAGTGCATGTAAGAAACCGTTAATAGTGTGTAAGCAATGACACACGAGTAAGGAAACGTTATGCGTTCAAAACTATGTGAAGATGGCAAACGCCGCATTTTGGCTAAGGTAGAGGTTCCAGTAGACACTGACCAAATTTCTACGTTTGCATTAGTACATCCGTCATTCAATCAAGTTCCGGATCCGATGAACCGATTCGAAAACCTCAACAAGCGACAAGTTTATAATTTGGCAAAAGAAACTATCCGATTGTATGGCATTGACGCACCGTTTGAAATGGTTGGCATTAACTGGTCAGCTGCACAGATTGCACGAGCAAAAGTGCACATCACAACACTCTTTCCGGAGGTCGACTAATGGCTGATAAATTTACAATCCTAATTGAAAAAGCACTGTCGTCAAACAGCGACGCTGAAAAGCTTGCTTGTTTGAAGCAAGCACAACGGATTTATGGTAACCAAGGCACCGCAGTAATGCCGCGCAATGTTGCACAACCAACACCCGCAAAAGCAGAAGAGCCCACAGTAACTTTGAAACGACACATTGAAGTTATTAATGAAATCGAAGGCTACAAAGACAATTTGTCAAAAGATAACAATCGTCTTACGCTTGAAAACACTGCACTGCGCACTGAAATGCTTAAAACCAACAACGCTGCTGATGCAGAAGTTCTTGATGCAGCAAACAAAAAGATTCGCAATGCACGAGCAGTCACAGTAGCTGTTGCTGTAATTTTTGTCGTAGCACTTGTTCTACTTTAAGGAACATGTTATGAGAACTGATGAACGCGCAGGACAAGCTGCAAAGCACACATTGAAAACTTTGCAAGAAAAGGTGCAACGCGAAACAATGATGGACCGCGAAGGCGGATACAATTTTATGTCTCCGGAACAGCGCCGTATTACCAACATTGAAATTGACCTCCTTAAGAGAGTATGTGGTACAGAAAATGCTTAACCCCGGTGACACATATACCCCCGAAGTGCCCGTACGCCCATCTAGTGCACATTCGATTCCGTCTAATCGTAAGTACCGCGCAGTTGTACTTGAAGATGCAACAGACATGGTGCACGAGGTCAGATATTTTGATTCATATTCTTCAGCACATATGTTTACATTGGACTGCGATAGTCTTTACAATTACCCGCAAGACGTGTACTTTGTAGAGCGTTCAACAGATAATGGCACAACTTGGCAGATTTACAACGCAGATGAATTTATTAATGGCACTCCAGCTTGGGTTGTGCTACGGGGCATAGAATGAGCGGATATCATCTTTTTATAGACGACGAACGCGATCCGCCACGCGACGGAAACATTTGGCATGTTGCACGAGATTGGGAAGATGTGATGATGTCACTTCGTATCCATGGCATGCCAACCTTTATTAGCTTTGATCATGATTTAGGACAAGACAAGCACACGGGACATGATATTGCCAAGTTCCTAGTAGAGCTAGACATGAATGCTATGGCCGAGAACGAAAGCGACTTTGCATTGCCCACGAACTTTGACTTTTATGTGCACTCACAAAATCCAGTCGGACGTGACAACATTGAAGGCATCCTGCGAAGCTACATGAAACACAAACAGAACGAGGCACTATAATGTCACTCTACATTATTGCTTTTTTGATCCCTGCGTTGGTTTGGATTGTGATTGCTAAACTTTTCCTAAATTATAACTTTAGCATTGGTGAGGTCATTGTTCAAATAGTCATAACATTGATCTTTATATCTGGTTTGTTTGCAGCAGGCAGTTACAGTCAAACAGTTGATGTGATGTTTGTGAATGGTGCAGTTGAACGTTTAGAGCCCCGCAAGCGAGATTGTCCTTGGGGCTGGAACGATTACACGGATTCGCACTGTACTAAATACCACACGCGCAGGGTGCCCGATGGTGAAACTTGTACAGGCACAGGCAAAGATCGTACATGCCGAACCAACTACAAAACACAGTACAACTATTATTATGATTGGGAACGTCGATATTATGCACACTCTGATATTGATACGTTTGAAATCAAGCGTGTTGACGACCAAGGAGTAAACACACCTCCACGCTTTGCTCAAATTGAGATTGGCGATCCAGTTACAATGCAACAGTCATTTACCAACTACATCCGTGGAGCGAGTGCAAGCTTGTTTTTAGATGAGCCGCAAGGGGATGATGTAGTGGTTGCATATCCAAAAGTGCATGACTATTACAAAGCAAACCGCGTGATTGTACAAGGTGTACCATTTGACAGTGGCGTGTGGCGTGATTGGAATGAGGACTTGATGAAGGTCAACACAGCCGTAGCCAAAACAGGCGCCAACGTGATTGTAGTAATTACCAACAGCAACCCAAGCTTTGCCGACATGCTTGCAAGGGCCTGGGAATCGCACAACATTAACGACGTTGTGGTTACAATTGGAACAGATGGCAGCAATGTCAAATGGGCCGATGTGACTAGCTGGAGCAAAAACAAAATGGTTGAGATTGAAATCCGCGACGGCATTTTAGATGCAGGAACACTTGACCATGTAGCTATTGATGCTATTATTGAGAATGCAGTAGCCGATCACTTTGAATTGCAGTCCATGGACGAATTCGAATACTTGGCTGCAGAAATTATACCACCAACGCCGGTGTTGTATCTAGCTTGGATCTTCTTGCTATTGGCCACACCTACAATCACATACGTCTTTAACAAATACGACGTTATTAAATAAAGGAAACGAACGAAATGAAAGCACTTATTGGAATCAGCGTAGCAGTAGTAGGATTGGTTGCATTTGTTGCATTCAGCTACATCAGCGCACACAACACAGCGAACTCGATGGAAAACAGCATTGAAGCAAGCTGGACAGACAACAAAAACGTTTTGGCCAATTACAGCAACAAGATTGCAGAAGCTGCACAGATTCCAGCTATGCAACGCGATGACTTGACAGAAGTTGTAACGGCTGCACTTGATGCACGTTACGGCGAAGATGGGTCACAAGCAATGATGCAGTGGATCCAGGAACAGAACCCAAACATCGACAGCGCAGTTTACACACAGTTGCAGCGCATGATTGAAGCAGGTCGCGATGAATTTGCAAGCGCACAGACACGCCTTATTGATCGCAAACGCGCATACGACACAGCACTTGGCAGCTTTTGGCAGGGCAAGATGATGGCGTCGGCAGGTTATCCAAAAATTGAATTGGACGACTTCAACATTGTAACCAACGTGCGCACTGAAGGTGCATTTGAAACAGGCGTCGAGGAGCCGATGACACTGCGTCCGTAACACTTATACAACACTTGAACAATGAGACGTCTTGGTTATTGTAGACTAAGACGTCTTCATATATAAAGTAAGTATAACAAAATACGGAGCAGGCATGAAGCGTTTTATACTTTCACTAGCATTTGGTGCACTGGCATCGGCAGCAACAGCACAACCGTTGCAACTAACAGTGACTCCGGCAGCAGAAGAAATGCAAAGCGCACAAGATGAACTGCGTTGCCTTGCACGAAACATATACTTTGAAGGTCGCAATCAAAACGACCGCGCTATGGCAGCAATTGGGCAAGTTACAATTAATAGGCAACTAAGCCCAAACTTTCCAGATACAATCTGTGGCGTAGTGCGCCAAGGGCCGCTAGACGGTTCCAAAATATCAAAGCACCGTTGCCAGTTTAGTTGGTACTGTGATGGCAAAGAAGACATTGCACCAGTTAACCAAGATTACGCAGAAGTTGAAGCTTGGGATCGTGCGCAAGGGATTGCGTATTATGTCTATTACATAGCTGATCACGATATTACAGCTGGCAGCACATATTACCATGCAAACTATGTCGATCCTTATTGGAACGCTAGCATGGAATTGGTAGCTGAAGTTGGAAGCCATTTGTTCTACGTAGACTAACACAACTATTCCTTGTATTACCTTAAATGCATCCGCAGCATAAATATAGTTATAATAATAACAAGTTGAGGTATGCATGAACGAATATAAATGTCGCTTAATGAAAATAGTAGATGGCAATACAGTAGAAGCAGATATTGAGCTTGAGTTCGACATCTGGACCAAGCAAAAGATCAGACTGTATGGCGTCGACGCAACAAATTCACAAACAGGTGGAGCCGAAGCCGTGCAAAAAGAAATTGCACTGTTAAAGCAGTGTATGCCGCGTGAATTCTTATTGCAAATTATGCCCAACAAGCGACCTCGTGCAGGCCGAGCGTTTGGCGTGTTACACAAGCTTGATCAGGACGGAAATCGCATAAATATAAATGATGAACTGATTGAGAATGGAGCGCAAGCTAAACAAACAAAATGAGATGGTTATTTGGTATATGGACGATTGCCGTTGCTCTAACGGTAAGTGTTGTCGCCGCATATTATTCAATTGTGGGCCTCACAGCACTTTTCGCTGCGGCCGTCATTCCAGTTATTATTATGGGTGCAGCACTTGAACTAGGCAAAGTTACCGCTGCGGTCTATTTGCACAGTTTTTGGCATGAAGCTGCAATTCTAACTAAAGTGTATCTTACATGCGCAATAGTTGTATTAATGTTTATCACCAGCATGGGCATCTTTGGATTCTTGAGCAAAGCCCATATTGAACAAGGTGCAAGCGGCGGAGAACTAACTGCCCGAATCGAACGTATGGAGTCAGATCTACTGCGTCAAGAACAAATCATCGAACGCGCCAACCTTGCAATCACAAACGTAGGCGCACAAGTAACTAGCGCTGATGTAGGAATTCAAGATCGCATTGAAGACCAAGAAAGACTGATTGCCTCAACCGAAGCTAGACTGGCACGTGACATTGCACTGCAAACAGATATAATCGAACAAGAACAACCATCAACCGGTCCCTTACAGCAGGAACTAACACTGATAGAACAGCGCCGCACCCAGCTTCAGCAAGCACAACAGAATGGCGATGTAAGGTCATTACAAGCGCTCGTTGGCGCCAATGTAGACGGTGTGTTAGGTCCTAGCACTCGTGCACAAATAACACAGTTTGAAACAGATTTAAATAATAGACGCAGTGACTTAATTGACAGGTTGACACAAGCACAAACCGCTGAGAACCCTGCAATTGATCAAGCACGGTTAGAGATCAGTCGTTTGCAAGCAGAAGCAAACGCTGAAATACAGCGTACACAGGACGCGATTAACACTTTTCGTAATCAACTTATTGATGTAACCACACAAGACAATAGCGGTGCGATTGCAGAACAAGAATTGGTTATACAAAATGCAAATACACAGATTGATCAGATCCTAAATGAAAAGTTTGACCTTGAGGCCAAGGTAAGGGCAATTGAAATTGAAGTCGGACCAGTCAAGTATATTGCAGAATTGATTTATGGTGAGACAAGTCCAGACTTGCTTGAAGAAGCAGTGCGTTGGGTCATCTTGATATTGGTGTTGGTATTTGATCCGCTAGCAGTTGTATTGATTTTGGCCGGCATAAGTATTATGCATACAACACCAACATCACCGCCGCGCAAAGAACCACCTGCACCACCAGCCCCTGTAATTGATCCAATTGCACCCGTAGTCGAAGACAAAAAGACAACATTGGCAACTGACTGGGTTCCAGGATTTATCGGCAACGATGTTCCAGAACCAACACAACCGATCAACAGTGTTATCGTTAACACACACAAAAAGAAAGAGACTTAATGCAGACCAAAAATACTGTCTATACTATCACACCACCCGACACTAGATTGTCAGCACGTGGTCCGAGCATATTGTTGCTAGGAATACCGTTTGAAGATGCAGATCCGTTTGTTAAGATTTTTGACAAGCTGTTGCCAGTAATTGAATTAACCTTTTATGTAAGCAAAGAAAAAATAACAGACGAAAACTTGGCTTGGTACAGAGCAGCATCAGGATTGTCAAGTTCAATCTTTATCGATGTCGATAATGCTACAACTGAAGAAGTATTTCTTGCCATGCAAGCAGAAACTGACGACTCTAAGACTGTATTTTGGATTGCGCAACAACACACCAACATCCACTTAGAAAAGCTACTAAACAGCTTTCAGTATCAAGTGTTTGACGGGCCCGAAGAATTAGAACGGTTTTTAGAAGCCGAGTTCACAAAAACAAGTTGACAAGAGTCAATAAACTTAGTATAATAACAAAATAAGGATTACCCAAATTTCAATGAAGAAGCAAGACAGAATTTTATCTAACCATGATATTAGACATGACACAGTTCGTGTTGTAGAAGATGGCAACAGCGAAATTCTACCAATCAAAAACGCAATTGCACGAGCATTTAATGCAGGACTTGATCTTGTGTTGATTAACGAAGCAGCACAGCCTGTCATCTGTCATATTACAGATTTGAACAAGCATAAATACGAGATGTCGCAAAAAGCCAAAGCTAACGCCAAAGCCCAACGCGCAAGTCGTATTGTGATAAAGGAAGTGCAATTCAAACTCAATATCGACCAACATGATTTTGAGACCAAGTGCAAACGCATTGAAGCCTTTATTGAAAAGGGTAACATCGTTAAGCTTTTGATTCAATTCAAAGGACGCGAACGACAGCATTCGGACATGGGATTCGTTCTTGTTGACCGAGTGATTGAAGCGATAGACGAAATCACAGTTGACGGCACACCGCAGTTTAGTGGAAACCGTATCACTGCAATCTTAAAAGGAACGCCCAATGGCACCAAGAAATGAATATCCAAAACGCGAATATGGCCCGAAGGGTACCCGCGTTGAAGTACGAGACAACAACATCGGACAAGCAATGCGCCGTTTGAAGAAAATTCTTCAAACTGAAGGTGTGTTCAAAGAAATGCGCGACCGCACACATTTTGAAAAGCCTAGTATTACACGAGGCAAAGCAAAAGCGGCTGCAAAGAAACGCTGGGCGAAAGAACAAGCCAAGCGCAATGATATCTAGAAAGGTATCATTACAGTGAGGATGCCTACGAAGGGTCCTCTTAACATAAATCTTGCTTTATAAGGAGATAAAATATGAACAAGACAATCAATACACAAACTCTACCTGGATTTTTGAACGGACGTGGAATCGGATTCGAACGCATGTTTGATATGATCGACGAAGTTTCAGATCGCGTAACCACAAGCAGCGCAAAATATCCACCATACAACTTGGTGCAGGTATCTGATGATGACTTTGAGGTCGACCTTGCAGTTGCAGGTTTTACTCTTGAAGAAATGGAAATCACTCAGGATGGCAACAAACTGACTATTGCAGGCGAGCACATCGATCCACGCGGATCGTCAGTAACTTACCTACATCGTGGTATCAGTGCACGTGAATTCACTCGTGAATTTGTACTTGCTGAATATATGACAGTGGTCGGTGCAAAAATGAAAGATGGTATTTTGAATATCAAGCTACATCGTGACTTGCCCGAGGCGATGAAACCGCGTACAATCAAGATTAAATAACCAACCCATGCTGTGGCGGAAACGCCACAGCATCCAAATGAGGCACCAATGACTGACACAAAAGAAATCGAACGAGTTGATACCAAACTCAAGCCGCCACAAAAATGGGCGATCGTAATTCACAACGACGACATCACGCCGATGGAGTTTGTTGTGCATTTGCTTCAAAGCGTGTTTGGCATGCCTGCTGGCAAAAGTATTGAAGTGATGTTGCGTATTCACCAAGACGGCAAAGCTGCGGTCGGTGTATGGCCGTATGAAATTGCAAAAGACAAGTTTACTAAAGCTTGCAACTATGTCAACACATGCGGCGAAAATCTTAAAATCAGTCTGTCAGAGCAGTAGACATGCATTAAGTGCATGACGGGTCTGCACAAACAACAGTAGTTCTTCCACCATTTTCAGTGT
>Ga0208020_1000058_pt1 | contig 21683 bp, 7 predicted proteins | sample ColrivemetaGS573_FD_187601 | JGI IMG/M metagenome (GOLD analysis project Ga0208020, IMG submission 187601) | Estuarine microbial communities from the Columbia River estuary - Ebb tide ETM metaG S.573 (SPAdes) (version 2) | ecosystem: Environmental > Aquatic > Marine > Intertidal zone > Estuary ...
ACAGTTGTTCTTTTAGATACTGTAACTGGATTAGAAGCAAAAGCTATTGTAACAGCATCGGCTGCAGGAGCAGGTGGTGTAGGAAACATTACTTTACAATTTTACAATGGAAATGTATTAAATACAGCTGGTTCTGTGTTTACTTCTGGAAGTATTAAAGTATTTGTATACGGTTCAGATTACACTAAAGGAACTACTATTGGTGCAGGCGCAGGTAATTCAGCTGCAAGAACATCTATAAACCCTTCATTCACTCAATATTCTAATTCACCAATCATCATTAGAGATCAGTACGTGGTATCTGGTTCTGATATGGCTCAAATTGGATGGGTAGAAGTTGCGACTGAAGACGGAACATCTGGATATTTATGGTATTTAAAAGCTGAATCTGAAACTCGTTTACGTTTTGAGGATTACTTAGAGATGTCCATGATTGAGGGTGAATTTAACCAGAATGTTGGAGCTGGATTTGGAAATTATCAAGCCGCTCAACTTCCAGGAACACAAGGTTTATTCTCTGCTATCCAAACTCGTGGTAACGTAGAAGTAGGATTTACTGCTGCTGCTGGACTTGACGAATTTGATGCTATCCTTAAGAATTTAGATACTCAAGGAGCAATTGAAGAAAACATGTTATTCTTACAAAGACAAACATCTCTTGATTTTGATGATATGCTAGCTTCTATCTCTGGTGGATTTGCCGGTGGAACTGCTTTTGGTTTATTTGAAAACTCAGAAGAGATGGCTTTGAACTTAGGATTTAGCGGATTCCGTAGAGGATCTTACGATTTCTATAAGACTGACTGGAAATACTTAAATGATGCCTCTACTCGTGGAGCTATCAATGGTATCAGTTCTGTTGAAGGTGTATTAGTACCAGCTGGAACTTCCACTGTTTACGATCAGATTTTAGGAACTAACATTCGTCGACCATTCTTACACGTGCGATACAGAGCTTCTCAAGGAGACGATCGTCGTATGAAGTCTTGGTTAACTGGTTCTGCTGGTGGTGCATTTACTTCAACTCTTGATGCTATGGAGGTAAACTTCCTATCTGAAAGATGTTTAGTAACTCAAGCTGCTAACAACTTTGTACTTTTCAAAGGAATCTAGTAACACAACAATAACAATCCCTGCCTTCGGGCGGGGGTTTTTTATATGACATTAGCCCCTTACTAGTTATATACTATGGCTATTGTCACAATTTTAAACTATTTAATTATATTATATTATGGCTAAAAAAGCTACAGCAGAAACAATTGAGGTTGCACCTCAGCAGAAAGTTGTAACACAAGTTACTACTCCAGTAAAACCCACAAAACCATCGTGGGAGATTAAAGATAGAATATATTATTTAAAAGGTAATAAAAACCCTTTAACATTAACAATTCCAAGTAGGCATACTAAAAAACATGCTTTACTTTATTTTGACGCTACAACTGGAAAACAAAGGGAAATAAGATATGCAACAAACCAAGAGTCTTCTTTAGTTGATGAGCAAAAAGGGGAATGCACAATGGGTCATATTAGATTTATGGATGGAGATTTAAAAGTTGGTAAAGAACAACAAAATCTACAAAAACTACTATCTATATACCATCCTTTAAAAGGTAGAATATACGAAGAATTTAGTGCCGTTGAAGAGGCTGAAGACGAACTAGATATATTAGATCTTCAAATTGATGCATTAAACGCAGCTAGACACATGGACATAGATCAAGCGGAGGCTATATTGAGAGTTGAACTAGGCTCCAAAGTAAACTCAATGAGTTCTAAAGAACTTAAAAGAGATTTATTGTTATTCGCTCGAAACAATCCAGCGTTGTTTATTAACTTAGCTAATGATGAAAATGTTATGCTAAGAAACTTTGCTATTAGAGCATCTGAAGCTGGTATAGTTAAACTATCTCAAGATCAAAGAACTTTTACATGGGGGTCAAACGATAGAAAATTAATGAACGTACCTTTTGACGAAAATCCTTTCTCAGCTTTCGCTGCTTTCTTAAAAACAGACGAAGGTGTTGAAATCTATAAGTCTATAGATAAAAAACTATAAAAACAAGTAATACTAATATACTGGAGGCTACGTAAGTGGTCTCCAATATATTATAATAAAAAATAAAAATGGCGGTAAACATAAATACAGTATATCAAACAGTCTTGTTTATATTAAACAAAGAACAAAGAGGTTATGTTCCACCTGGTGAATTTAATAGTTTAGCTGCTCAAGTCCAAAGAGAAATATTTGAATCATACTTTCCCGACGGAAATCAAATAAACAGAGCTAACCAAAATAATACTCAAAATAATACTGAGTTTTTTAATATATCTGAAGATATACAAGATAAAATAACGCCTTTTGAGGAAGAAGTGCAGTTGAGTTTAGGTCCTAACTCTACATTTACTAGACCTCAAGTGTCAGACACTGGTTCTGCAAATAGAAGTATACGCAAATTTGGATCTGTTATTTCTACATATGCTGATCAGCCAGTCTACAACTCCATAACTCAATTAACTACTAAAAGCGACTACGATAAAATAACTCGCTCAAAACTAACAGCACCTACTAAACAAAACCCAATATATTACTCGTACAAAGGAACATCTACAAGTCCTTATTTAAAAATAAACCCTCTTCCAGATTCTGTTTCAGCGAATTGCTTAGTATATCCATCTAATCCATTTTGGAATTTTTCACCTGGTTCTTCTGGGCAATATATATACAGCTCTTTTAATTCTGTAGATTTTGAGTTAGATAGCTCAGAACAGACGAATATAATAATGCATGTTTTAAAGTATTGTGGAGTAATAATAAACAATCCTTCAGTAGTGCAAACAGCCGCTCAAGACATTCAACAAACTACAATTAACGAAAAAAGCTAATAAATGAGTTTAATAACTGAAACAAACCAGCAATATTATCAAGGCGCTCAAGGCTTTAGAGGTGATGATACCACGTTAGCTTTTAAAACTACATTTGATACAAGCTTAATCTTAGGTAACTATGATCCTAACAATGTTAACTACGCTTTAAATAACTTTAAACTATACACTAGTTCAACTGGATTACCAGGTTCTTACTCAGAGTATATAACGGAGTTTTCTGTTGTAGACAATGCAATAACTTTTTTAGCAGCTCCAGCTGCCGGTCTTTATATAGTTGTTCAGTTAAAAAAACTAGATGGTGGGTTATATGGCAGTACAGAAGCTGAAAAAGCCTATGGACAGGTGGTTGAAGACAACTACGGAAGCTATTCTTACATTACGTTAAATGACGCTATAGATAACTTTATGGTTGGTTACGTTGGCGATGGCAAACTTGTACAAACAGCTAAGAAATCAGATATACTGTTCTTTGCTAAAAGAGGTTTACAAGAGTTTAGCTATGATACATTGAAGAGTATTAAATCGGCTGAACTAACAATACCAGCTAGTCTAACTTTAGCTCTACCGCAAGATTACGTAAACTATGTTAAATGCTCTTGGGTGGATCAATCAGGTGTTTTACATCCTATATATCCTACAAACAATTTAACTACAAGTCCTTACTATACTCAAATACAAGATAGTGCTGGAGTTCCTACTCAAGATAACTTTGGATCGGACATTGAAGGTACATCGATCACTCAAGAAAGATGGCATAGTAATAGTAATGGCGATTTACTAAATAACAACTTAACAGGTGTAAATGATTTCTCTTTAAATTGGAATCAAAACGGTGAGTGGATTAATTACCAAAACTTTGGCCAACTATACGGTATAGATCCTCAGTACGCTAATATGAACGGTTATTTTAATCTAAACGAACGAGAAGGCAAAATGTCTTTTTCTAGTCATCTAGTTAATCGTCTAATTGTGTTAGAGTACATCTCTGACGGCTTAGCATATGACACAGATACTAGAATACCTAAAATGGCAGAAGAGGCTTTATACGCGCACATATTACATGCGGTTATATCTACACGCGCTAATCAACCAGAGTACGTAGTTCAAAGACTTAGAAAAGAAAGATCTGCTAAATTAAGAAATGCAAAAATAAGATTATCTAACATTAAGACTGAGGAAATTACTCAAGTTATGAGAGGTAAGTCTAAATGGATTAAACACTAAAATTAAATGGCTAAAGCTATAAATACTTTTTTAAAGTCTAAGATGAATAAAGACTTAGACGCCCGCTTAATACCAAACGGAGAATATAGAGACGCTTATAATATACAAGTCAGTCGTTCTGATGGAGACGGCGTTGGCACTGTTGAAAACATTTTAGGAAACTATCCTGTTTTTGATTTTGAAGCTATAACAGGTGTTAGTAATTTGTATTGTATTGGTCATTTAGAAGATGATAATTCTAATACTGTTTTTTTATTTTTAACAGATAATCCAGATCCAGATAGATTAGAGTTAGATTATTATCCAAACGGTGTTGGTTCTAATCATTTTATATTTGCTTGCAACCCAAGCTCAGATCAGCCAGTTTGTTTAATTAAAGGAGCTTTTTTAAATTTTTCTCAAGAAAACCCTATATACGGTGTTAATCTTTTAGAAAAATTATTGTTTTGGACTGATAATAGAAATCAACCTAGAAAAATAAATATAGATTTAGCAAATCCAACAGGAGTTTTTAATGCTGCTACATACTACACAACAGAAGATCAAATATCTGTCGCTAAGTATAATCCTTACTCTTGTATGGAGCTTTATGAAGAAAGTTATTTGTCTAGCGGAAGTGGTGAATACGAAAGTACAATGTATGACGTTAGCTCGTTATACTATCCAAACGGAGGAGCAGGAGATGTTTTAAGTAGAGAGAGTAATACAGTTGTTAGGGTGAAATCTTTTAAAGGTGATATACAGACAAACGCAACAACAGTATACGACTCTGGCGCGACTGTTTCTGTTCTTGGTAACCCAGTTTCTGGAGATGGATTAACCCCGGTTGCTGGAGCTGAAGTTCAGTCAGCTACATATGATGATACAACTATACCAGGAACTCCATTCTGGGAAATAACAATAACAGGAGGAACATTGCCGCCAACGCTTAGTACTGACGAAAAAATAGTATTAAATCCAAACCCTTACTACGATATAGATTTTTCAGGAGATGATGATTTTTTAGAAGATAAATTTGTTAGATTTTCTTATAGATTTAGATTTGATGACAATGAATATTCTGTATTTGCCCCTTTTACTCAAATAGCATTTATACCAAAACAAGATGGTTATTTTATGTATGTTAAAGAAAGTTCACCTACTTTAAACGTAAAAACATATGATGATCAAGCGGATGCTTATAGAAGTACAGTTGTTTATTTTGTTGAAAATAAAATTGATAAAATAAAACTTAGAATACCTTTACCTTTTTTAAATTACAACCTACAAAACAGTTTAAAAATAAAGGAAGTAGATATATTGTACAAAGAATCCAACTCTTTAGCTGTTAAAGTTGTTGATACGGTTACTGTAAGTGACGTTGGTAATTCAGCTGGAAGCTTTACAGTTAATGGAGCTGTTACAAACGACACTACTATTATTATAGACAACTTACAAGGAGGTATAAATGTTGGAGATATTATATCAGGCACTGGCATAGTTGGTCAACCAAAAGTTTCGACTTATACTCCAACCGATGTAAACAATCCTTCTCTTGGTGGTGAAATAGTTTTAAACGAAAATCAAACTTTAGAGGACAATGCTGTTTTACAAGCTGGTGAACCTAGTTACTACGTGTACGATTATTTGTCTAAAAAGCCTTTTAAAACTTTACCAGAAAAAGATTTAACTAGAGTTTACGATATAATTCCAGTAAGATCACTTTCTCAAGAAGTTGCTGGCAATAGAGTTATATATGGAAACTACCAAAACAAGCACACGCCTCCTAAAGCGTTAAACTATAATGTATCTGTTTCTAATAAATCTAGTTTTTTACTAAATGAAGACGAAGGAACTTATATTGATGGCGGTAGAGTAGTACCTTCTGGTGACCCTATAAATATAAACATGAATCCTGGAAGTACTCTTTTCGCTGGAAGAGTTATATCTTCTAATACACCAGGTGTTACAATACCACCTAACACTTTAGTGTCTTCTACGAACAACAACGGCGAAGGAGTTTCTGTTTTAGGTAAGTCTACACTTTCTGGCACTACTTCGGTTCTCTTATTAAATAATGTAAACGGATTTATACCGGTTGGCGCTACTGTTAAAAGTAATACAGGAATTCCAGCAGGCGTTACTGTTGTCTCTGTTCAATCACAGACTCAACCTGACTTAACAGCTTCCGTAACCGTTAGTCAAGCAATTACTTTTCCCGCAGGGGAAAGTTTTACTTTCACTTTAAGCTCTCAAACTGAGACTATAATATCACTAAACAACGAAGTAACATTTCCATCTGGAGTTGTTAATTTAGACTTCCAACCAGAGTCAAGTGTAGTTGACTATACTAGCATTATAGAATATCCAAACAGCTCTTTAAAACAAAATAGAAATTACCAAGCTGGAGTTGTTTTATCAGATAGATTTGGTAGAACGTCTACTGTTATTTTATCTAATAATAAAGATACAATAAGAACTACAGTTGCATCGTTTTCCGGTTCTACTATATATTCTCCATATAATGATATTTCACAGACTCCCTCTGATTGGCCAGGTGACTCTATAAAGCTATTATTTAATGAAGCTATAACTTCTTTTAGAAACTTAAATACAGGTACTCCAGGTTTATATAACGGAGATCCTGCTAGTTCTGATTACAATCCACTAGGGTGGTATTCTTTTAAAATAGTTGTTAAACAAACAGAGCAAGAATATTACAACGTTTATTTACCAGGAATAATGGCTTCATATCCTGACGATGCTACTTTAGAGCTAGGTAATACATCTCATACTGTATTAATAAATGACAATATAAATAAAATACCTAGAGACTTGTCTGAAGTAGGTCCTCAGCAAAAACAATTTAGAAGTTCGGTTCAACTTTACGGTAGAGTTGAAAATACAAACACACTAATAACAGCATCGACGCTAGGTGAATCAAATATGCAGTACTATCCTGGTAGATCTTCAGATACGGTTTCAACCATATCCACTCTTAATGATTTATTTGAATATGATCCTTCTGAGCCACCTAGACCTAATTATTTTCCTCAATTTTATTTAATTGAGTCAAATCCTTTAGTGGCTAGAATAAGTACTGAATCTAAAATAGGTCAAACATCTACAACAAATTTTAACACTGTAACGGCTAGCATAGCTGAATCTGCAACAACTGACACTTTTAGGTTGGTAGATATAGCAGGTGACTTTTCTACTGTAGTTTCTGGTGACATAGTTTTAGGTAGAAATTTTCCAGAAGACCTTACTGTTGTGCAGAAATTTCCAAGCGCTGATGTAACTCCACCAGCTGGGGTTTCGGTTACGACTGGATCACCGGCTTCTGGTGAAAAACTAATTAAAGTTGATAATATACCAACTAGTGGAGCTGGAAATGGAACTTTAGTCTCAAGCAGTGCTTCTGGCATACCAAACGGTACAGCTATAACTAATATAACTGGAACTTCTAGTCCATACACTATAGAGCTTAATAACACTGTTAATGTTAACACTGGCCAATCTATAACATACGCTACAGCTCCTCAAATAGAAGTAAGTTCTGCTCAAACTGTTACCTTAGGTCAAGATATAACAATAATACCTGACTCTATACCTGGCATACAGTATTTGGCTGTTTATGAAACTAAACCAGTTGAAAGCTTATTAGATATTTTTTGGGAAACATCGTCATCTGGTTTAATATCTGATTTAAACAACGCTATTATAAATGACTCTTCTGCTGGGGCTGATTTAAGTAATTTTAATCAAACACCTTTCACTGAAGGTTTAGCAGAAAATGCAAATGTATTATCAGCTTCTTTTTCTATAATAGACAACTTTGGTATTTTAATATCTATAAACGACATTAATGAACCTCTAGAGTTAACACAGGTTATTGATGGTACGGGAGAAAACAGAGATAGCTATTTCACCTTAGTACAAATATCAGGTCAAAACCAGTTTCAAATTCAAGCAACAACAGCTTACTATAATGATATTTACTTTGGAGAAGAAGATAGTTCTAGTCCACAAAATTTACGTAATTTTTCACTAAGATTTCAAGCTACTGTAAATAATCAACCGCTAGATGTTACTAGAGAATTAACACTAGCTAACGAAGACCCAGAAATAACACTTCCTTTAGACGGAGCTGAATTTAATATAACTAACAATGTAACTAATATAACTACTATTAATTGCATAAATGGAGCAAATAACTCAAATTTACAATCTATTTTTGCTAACGGAAATTGTACTATAGTTTCTCAAAGGATTGCCGGCCAAACAGATGAATTAGATTACTTTGGAATATCGCAAAGTTATGATGTAGTAAACAACGAAGCTCAGTTTCAACTTGTAAACAATGATCCTGGTAATGTCCCTGTAGAAAGATATAGATTAGAAATATGTGTTGAAGACGCTGGAGGCACGAACGATAAAGATTGTATAGAAATATTTATTGATTTTGGTGTAAAAATTAGAAGCGTAAAACAATATTGCGTAAAAAGGTTCTTTAGAAGATTAAAAGATAAACCGGGAATAACAAATTCAAACGAACCTACCACAAATTATGAATCTGATTACTGGTATCAATTCTACACTGTTTTTGAAGCGTGGAGTGGTGGTGATCCTACAGCCCATGGTTGGTATCTATATAATGGACCTTGGTCTAGTCAAAGTAGAGAGGATGCTTTAGGCACGATAGTCAGATCGACAACGTATGGTATAGATAATTTTCCAAATGCTTTTATTGACGATCAAGAGTATGATGTTATAGGTTCAGCTCAAGATTTTGAATACCCTGGTATACCAAAACAAGCTATGAAAGGTACGGAGCAAGGGCCTTTAGTAGACACTCTTGGTGGAAATGGCGTTATAACAATAGAGTTCGCAGATGTAAACTATAATGATACACAGAATGGCACTGGGTATAATGAAAGTTTTAGATGGGTGGACGATTCATTACAAGAATCTGACGTTATACAGCTTTGGGAAAATGACAGCGAAATACGAGCTTGGTGTTTTAGTCAATTTCCTGACGCTACTAACATCTACCAAAAAGGTAATTACTCTAAATTCACTATAGAAAACCAAAATCTAAACCCCAACTACCAACCAAATGCTTTTAATCCAGCTCCAGATGATCCACCGTTTTATCCTACCGGTTGGAACTTAGGTCAAGACGGTACTGGATCTAATAACCCTATAGAATTACTTGGATCTCCTATAGATATAGATGAAAACAATTACAATCAAGACGCAATATCATGGCAAATTATTCCGTAATTTAATTAAAAAATAAGTAATATTATATAAATGGCAGCAATAATAGAAGTTAAATATTTTAATTCGTTTTTTTTAAACAAAACGAGCTCTTCATCAGAACCTATTTGGAATGGATCTAGAGGTATACCCGAAGACTTAGGTGGTTACCCTGTTGTCACTAGTACAAACGAAGCTGAAGATTGGGTTATAGAAGAATCTAGAATTAGAGGTGGATTTAACAATACATCTACAGACTATGGCGCTAAGGCTTATTTAGTAGAAGATGAATCAGAAGCGTCTTTTAGAATTAACTCATTAATATATTCTGGAATATTTAATTCTAGAACTGGAATAAATAATTCAAATGTTTTTTCTGTAGCAGAAGATATAACAAAAAGCGCAGATCCTGCTAATGGCTCTATACAAAGACTTTATGCTGAGGACTCTAATTTAGTTATTTTTCAAGAGCAAAAAGTATCAAGAGCGTTAATAGATAAAGATGCTATATACAATGCTGAAGGAGGCGGAGCTGTTACTTCGTCCAACTTAGTTATTGGAACAATACAACCTTATGCCGGTGAGTATGGTATAAGTAAAAACCCAGAAAGCTTTGCTGTTTATGGTTATCAAAAGTATTTTGCAGACAAAAACAATAATGCTATACTAAGATTAAGCGGCAATGGTATCACTGAGATATCAGCTTATGGAATGAAAGATTTCTTTAGAGATAAATTAAATGAAATAGATTCAGCTAGTTTTAGTGGTGTTGTAAAAGGTGGTTATGATGTACACAATTCGCAGTACGTAGTTTCTATGCAAACCAATCCTGTGTTTCAACAAACGAATCAACGAAGCGCTTGGAACACTTTGTCTTTTGATGAAGCTGTTAGTGGTTGGCCTTCATTATATAGCTACAAACCAGAGCAGATATTCAGTATTCAAAATAACTTCTACACAGCTTACGAAGGTAAACTATACAGACATTACGCTAACTTACAACCAGACGAAACAATCGTAAAAAGAAGTAATTTCTATGGTGTTCAATACCCTAGCACAATATCTTTTGTAGTAAATTCTAGCCCTGCTACGTCGAAAAGCTTTCAAACAATAGGTTATGAGGGAACTAGTGGTTGGCAAGTTTCTAGCTACACATCTGATTCAACTGGAGAGAAAGAATTAAACAATTCTTGGAGCAATTCTTTTGATTTAACTTCTGGTATTAAGAGTTATTATGAAGGTGAATATGTTATATCTGAATCAACAGGTATTTCAAATCAATCATCAACAACAACTACTATTAACTTAAACGATGTAACCGGGTTAATACCAGTTGGCGCTTTAGTTAGTGGCGCAGGTATTCCAGACAACACCGTGGTTGTTAGCTTTATACCTTCCTCGTCTTCTGTAGTTGTTAATCAAAACGTAAACGTAGCTCAATTTGTTTTATTAAACTTTTACATAGTAGTTGATAGAGTATCTTATAACACTGCTTTTAATACTACTGATCCCGCATTACCTAGATATTATGCCGGATTTAATTTAAAAGAAAACAAGTATGTAGCTAATTTAGTAAACTTAAGTAAACCAACTCAAGGTGAAATTATTTTTGGAAATCAAATAAGTGGAATAAAAGGATTTTACGCTAATGTTAAGCTTTCTACAGATAACACAACAAACCTTGGTGGCGAAAAACAATTGTTTAACGTTAGTACAGCCTATACTCAAAATAATGGTTATTAAAATATATAGAATGAATTATAAATATAAAAATATAAAGATATGCTAGGAGCAGGGGCAATAATAGGAATGGGATCTTCCTTGCTAGGTGGAGTTATTGGAGCTTTTGGTTCTAAGAAAGCAGCTAGAAGAGCAGCAAGAGAGAAAGCTCGTTTACAAAAAAAACTAAACAATTTAGAAGAGAATAGGCAAGAGGTTATAAATCCTTATGAAGACGTAAAGAGCTTAAGCAGTATGATTTCAAATCCTTTCGCTAACTTAAGTGTTGCAACGCAAGCTGCTGAAATGAAAATTGAAGAAGCTGATATATCTTTAGCTAACACTTTAGATACTGTAAGAGCCACTGGTGGAGCTGGTAGCGCTACGGCTTTAGCTAATGCAGCTTTAAAATCTAAAAAAGGAGTTGCTGCTAGTATTGAAGCACAGGAAAAAACTAACGAAGATAAAAGAGCTCAAGGAGAGCAACAGATGCAGCGAGCTAAAATGGCTGAAGAGCAACGTATTCAATCTGCAGAAGCGCAGGGAAAAAAGTTTGTTTTTGGAGCTACTGAAAGTAGAGAGCAGGGTATTATAGATAGAACTTATTCAGAAATGATGGGTGCTGAACAAGACAGAGCACAAGCGAAAGCGGATCAAACAGGTGCTATAACTGGCATGTTTGGATCTATGGCTTCAATTGGTGGAGGAATGTTAGGATAATTAAAAAAACAAAATGGAAAATAACTTAAATAAAAACCTTTTTTTACAGCAATTCAACCAGAGTGACGCTATAGCTTATAATCAAGGTTTTACATCAAGCACCAGCGACTACAATTTTAGGTTGTTAGACAACGCTTACAGAAACACTGGTAGAATCTACGCAAAACTAAAGCTAGCTATAGACTCTAATAGATGTCAAGACGAAACTTGCGCCCTTGAATTAGCTGAGATCAAGCATCTACAGGAAGCGCCACAATTATCTTTAGACTTCTTATCCTCACTTCTAGCGGAGCTAAGCGTTACAGATGATCCAAATTTTGATCCTAATAATAATTTTAAGTACACAGCTGCAAACAGCGTAATGACGGCTAAGCCAGGTTTCTCTAAGTCTGACGGTTATAACGTTTACTTAGATCTACTACCAAATGGAGCTCAACAGATTGTCTTTATAGGACCCGCGTTTGAAGAGCCGCTGGTTATAAACAACACCGCTTTAAATTCTTTAGTTGAATCTGACACTTCACTTGTAGCGCCTACGCCAGACATTAATAAAGAGATGTTAAAGCTGCTAACCGAGGTTGGTATCTTTTCCCCTGATATGGTTGGTGAAAATGGAGAGCTTTCGGCTGGGGCTAAAATAACTCAAGAATATGTGATTATGAATCCTGACGGAACTCCTGATTATGAGATCGTAGACATCGGAAATGGAAAAGGTAGGAATATGCTTAAGTACGATTTAGATAAAATCGAAAAGAAAGTAAGTCCTTTTGTAAACGCCGAAGTTGCTGGTTTACTGAGCTCTGAGCAAGATGCGGTTGCAGCTTGGAACGTTTATATATCTAAAGGCACAAGTGTTGAAGAGGACGATCAGATGGCTCAGAACGCTAACGCAGGAGATAGCTCTTGGAGTTATACAGAAGACTTGCCACTTATGCAAGATAAAAAAGTTTTATTTGAAAAGAAATATAAAGAATACTTTATGAATAATTATCTGAAACAATTTACTACGAACCAATTACCTACGGTTCAGGCAGACGCTGCGGTGTTTGATTTAGCTGAAGCTAAAAAGGCTAAGGCTCAAAAGTTTATTGACGATAATAACCTATAAATTTAATTAAATGACATTACTAGAATACATAACTTCTTTGCAAGACACTGGGTTATCTCAAGAAGAAATATTCGCTAAAGCTCAAGAGTTTAAAGGTAGAACAAAAACTAAAGAAGTAGAGGTTAATGAAACACCTGTTGAAGAAGTAAAGACAAACGATGTTGTGGGCAAAAAGGATGCAACTATAACATCGAGCCTAAACGCATCCAAAGCGGTAGAAAAAATAACTGGTCAATCAAAATTTGGAACTGGACCATCTCCATCGCCAGATTCTAATCAAAGTTTTGGTTTAGTTGGTAAAACAGCTAAGCAAGTGAGCGGTGTTACGCCTATTTTTGAAGGAGTTGACTTAAATCCTGGCGAAACTAAAACAGCTAATAAGTTTGATTTTAAATATGAGATAAGTGAAGATAAGCAACCTATTTTTTACACTAAGCCAGAAGGTAAAGAAGATTGGATTGATGTTACTGCTAACAAAGCTAAAAACCCAGGGGCTGAGCTAGGTGTTGCTGAAGAGCTAGGTTTTGATGTTGGTGATTTCAATAGAGACAAAGCTCTAAAACAAATAGATGTTTCAAGTGATTTTGAAGTTGGTGACTACTTGAATGTTACTGAGGACCAGATTAACAACGTTTCTACGTTTAATCCAGACGACATTAAAGGCGAAACAAAAAATGGTGATTTTTTAAATACAAAAGAATTGTTTTTTAAAAATAGAGCTAAGTCTAAATTTACTCCAGACGACGAATTCGTTGACGACAGCTTTGAAGATAAAGCTATAAAAAAACACCAAAAACGAACCCTGGATTCAAAACTAACAGACTATATAGTTACTGAAGATTTAAACAAAAGTAAGCGATATGTTGAGTTTAAAGATCAACCTTACACTGGTAAATATAAAGAGGATTTTAGGGAAGATGCTGCTATTTCCAAAGTAAATTATGATTATAAGTCAGATTTATTAAAAAGCATCAACGGCTTTGATTATGACGATTTCCTAGGCTACATGAATTCTAAAGGTTATAGTAACGATTATTTAGATGCTATTGAGAACCCAAACCAAGGATATGGTATAGTGCAAACCTCTATTAGACAGAATATTGATTCTGAAGAAAACCCTGACACAGCAAAGTCTTTGCAGGGTGAGTTGAAAAACTCTATTATTAACCAACAGAGATCACAAGAAAGGTATCTAGACTTATACATTGAAGAGCAAGAAGCTGATTATTTAAAAAAGCTATATTCTAGTTACATCAAGAAAAACCCTGAAGAGTTTAAAGATGTAGAAAGCGTAGACAAGGCTTTATTGAAAGCTAAAAATTACTTTGACAACAAATATGGTAAAAATAGTTATGGCTTGTATAACTACAACAGTATAAAAGAGTATAAGGATTTGGCTTTTCCAGAGTTATCTATATCTAAAATTCAAGATCAAGCGGAAAGAGACCAAACTATAAACAAAATAAAATCACAAGAAAACTTAAACGGAGACTTGTATTTAGCTGCTAAGAAAGCATCAAGAGGATATATGGGTGGAGCTGAGGAAATAGCTTTTGGTATTAAAGACCTATTAGGTATAGACAACACTTACGGAAGAAGTGTAAAGCAAGAAAGAGACATATCTAGAGAGACTGAAAATGTTAGGTATCAGTTTGTAACAGGAAAAGAAGCGGAGGTAGATGGTATTACATATATAAAAGACGAAGCTGGAGCTATTTACGATGTTACAAATAAAGTAATACTAGGTACCGTTAGTGAAGATGAGTTTGAAAAAATAAACAAATCTTTAGATGAAAGTGAAAAAACAGGATCTTCTTTTAGCGGTATGGGATCTCTTCAAGAGTTCGCGGGTGTTGCAGGTAGAATGGCTTATGATGTAATAGGCACTTCTTTAACAGGCGGTGCTTCTAAAGCTTTAGGTATCACAAAACTAGCTTCTGCAATAAGAATACCAGCAGCGTCAGTTGGAGCAATGGGTTACTACGGTGCTAGCGGTTATTTTGGAACAAAGCAAAACACTTACGATCAATTTATAGAGGCTGGTATAAATTCCAGTGATGCTGACGAAATGTCAGATTTAGCTGCAAGATATGGAGCTGCTATATATTCTATAACAAGCGTTTTGTCCCCAAATAGTAAATATGTAGATAACTTAAATAAAAACCTGTTTGGAACGGCTAGCTCTAGTAGTTTAATTAAAAACGCTATAAAAGGTTATAGCAAAAAAGGCGTATCAGGAGCTGGATTTAATATATTCAATTCACTCAAAAGATTGAAACCTACAAAGCAAGGAGCTGTGAATGTAGTTGCTGATGGAGTTTTTGAGGTTGCTCAAGAGTTCACTCAACAAAGTATTGAGGTTTATGGTTTAAATTCTTATTTAAACAGTATAGCTGGCAAAGATGTCTTACAGCAAGACATGACAATGCAAGACTCTATAAACTTAGCTATGACCTCTTTTGGTTCAGGTTCTGCTTTTGCTAATTTAAACTTTAGAGGCCTTGGACCTAGAAGAGCTGAGCAACAATTACAAAGCCTTTACCAAATAAGTTTAGATTTAGATGGCTCTAAAGAAATAATGAATCAAATGGTTGCTAACGGAGACGTTACTCAAGAGCAAGTTTCTAAGGTACTCTCAGACGTTAGAGCTGTTAATAACCAAATGAGTAACATACCAAACAGCGTTAGTTCAGAAACTCAACTTGAATCAGCTATAATACTTCAAGAAATTGCAGATCTTCAAAACAGAAAGAAAAACATGGACGAGGCTTTCCATGAAAATATTGATATAAAAATAGAAAACAAAAGAGAGGCTCTTGCTGAAATAGTAAAACCAGAACTTGAAAAATCTATTTCCAGAAAAGGATCAAAAGCTAAAGCTGCTGAAATGGATGTTGAGTTTCTTCCTTTTGGTAGTCAAGAAGAAATAGACGTCAAAAAAGCAGAAATTATAGCTAAAGGAGGAAAAGTTATAGAAGACGTAGGTTATGGTCAATCTTTAGAATTTAAAGAAGATGGCGTGACAAAGAAAGTTATATTGATAAACGATCAAGTGTCTGCAGAAGACAACGTTTATACGAGTGGTAAACATGAAACATTGCATCCTTTTTGGGAGCAAGCTCTTAAAGGAAATCCAGAACTTGCTATTAAGTTTGGTAAATCTTTAATGCTAGAGTTTCTTAACAACAAAGAAATAAGTGGAGGAGCTAAGTTTTTAAGCAAATTTCAGTCGTACGTTAATGACTCAAAGTATTCAGCAGAAGACACTTGGTCTGAAGTTATACCTTTAATGAGTGAATACCTTTCTAGCGGCGATATTCAATACAACCCAAAGCAAGAGGCTTGGTATAAAAACATAGGTAAAAAAATATCGAACTTCTTAAAAAACCCAACAAACAAACAACCTTTAAATTTAAGATTTGACACTGGAAAAGATGTTTTTGATTTTATAGTAGCTTACAATAAGTCTACTGATGCTGGTAAAGGCTGGTCAGCAGCTGAAAACAAGGTAAGATTAGAAGGAGCTAAGGGAGCGCTTGTTGATGATGATTTAGAAGTCAATAACACTTACGTAGTTCAAGAGGGAGAAACTATAGAAGATGTAGCTGAAAAATTCCCAGACATAACGCTAAAGCAGCTTAAGCAGTTAAACAAGACAGGAGGTCAAGACCTAGAGGCGGGAACTGAATTGATTATTTCAGCAGAAAAAAATCTTGTTAGTAATATAGACTTAGAGTTAAACAAACAAACTAAAAATAAAGACTCAGATGGCTCAGCTAAAGCTAGCAAGAGAGATACAGGTTCAGAGACCGTTTTAGATTCTATAAATAATCTCGTGCCAAATACTTTAAAAACAAAAGCAGAGTTTGACGCTTGGGTTCAAAGTGAAAGAGGTGGTAAAGTTATAGCTGACGCATTAAAGCCAGGCGGCGCCATGAGTAACTACATAAAATCAAGAGGTACACGTCAAGAAAGCGATAAAATGCTTGATGATGTTTTATTTAGAGTCTATAATTTTAATCCTGAAGCTAAAAGAAAAGACGATAGTGTGGTTGGACCTGAGGCTTTTGGTGAAAAAATATTTGCCGATACAGCATGGGCTAAAGTAACCGCCAGAACAAAGCTGTTTGAAGAAGGTGAAAAAAGAAAACTAGAGAAAAGACAGGATGATAGTACATTGCAAATAGTTGATCCAGGAACAACTAACAATAAAAAACCAGAACCTGTAAAAGAAACCCCTACTAAACAAACCGACGCCACTAGTTTTGGTCCTGCTAAAAATAAAAAGCAAGATCTAGATAATATAGTACAAGTAAAAGACGCTGACAGACCTAACTTTAAAAGTTTAAATAATAAATATTTCAACGAAGTAGCTGAGAATTTATTTGGTATAGAAGGTAAAAAAGTTCGTGGTAATGCAAGTTTAAAGTACGGTGGAACTAAAACTGACCCAACTTCTTCTGAAGCTAACACTTTGCAAAACGTGTTTAAAAACTCAGAAAATGTTAGAAGTTTTATAAAAACTATGCCTGAGTATAATGTTGCTACTAAAGAAACAATAATAAACAAACAAGGAGAGTCTATAGATGTTTCAAGAGATGTTTACGGTAGAGCTCTTGGAATTAACCCTAAAGTACTAGAAGTATTTTACGATAAAGTCACTAGAGCTATCCCTGATGTATCTAATCCTAAGGGTAGAAGTTTAGGCAAAACAAGTCAAACTCAAGTTTATAAGTTAAAACCTGAATTTAAAGGGACTATAGGTAAAGAAGCTATTTCCAAACTACAAAGCTTAATTGGCATAACGCCTACTGGAGAGCTTAGTATACCAGTCAAAGGACCAGCTAGAACTGAGTTTGGAAGCGCTCTAACGGGTTTATCTAAAATGTACGTTGACAATGTCATAAATACTATTGGAAGATCTAAATTAGACTCTAAACAAGCTAAGGCTGATTTAGGTGCTGGAAAGCCAAAGTCAATGGCTAGCAAACGTATAGACACAGAAGCTGAAATGTCTCCTGAGTTAAAAAAGTTATTTAAAGAAGTTACTCAAGCTAAAAACATTAACCAAGCTTTAGGTATAATGAAAATTGGCGGCGTTAGCATTAATGATTCTAACAGAGTTGAAAAACAAAAAAGCTTTCAAGACGCTATAGAGAAATTCAAGCTTGATTTAAACACTTTTCTAGCAGGTTCTTTCGCTTCATCAGGAGCTATTAGGTCAAGGTCTAACAACGGAGACGTCTATTATGATCTATCTAATGGTGAAAAAATACTAGGAACCCGTGTAAAAACTAAAGACGGAAAGCAAAAGCTAAACAAGGACGGTAAGAAAATGTTTAACCAGCCAACTTTAGAAGCTATAGAAAAGAAGTTTGGTCAAGGAGTTACTTTAGTCGCATCAAGAGGTAGATTATATTACGGTGCAACTGATCCTGCTTATATAAAAGCTAAACTAGCAGCAGAAAAAAACACTAAAGATAGTAAGTTTAAAGCTGTTAAAAACGGATTACCTCCAGGTATAGATACTAAAATAACTAAGGAGTGGCTAAATAAAAGAGCTGCTCAGTCTGAAATAAACATGAACGTGTTGGACGGAGTTGTTACTCAGTTGTCTGAAGCTGTTGCTAATGGTATGCCAATAGAGATAGCCGCCACTATAATAACACAAGGATATCAAGCCACTGGTGGTTTAATAAAAATAGCAGCTCCATTTAAGTATGTTTCTAATAATTTTCTTTACGCTTTAGATGGAAAGAAAAGTGATAAAACTGGTAAGAAATATAGAGAAGAGCACAATCCTCCTGCTTCTGTAGTAGGTGCAAGCATTATATTAGCCATAAAAAACAACGCAGCAAAGCCTGCTATGGAAGCTATTAGAAAAAACTACTACCAAACACAGCTTTCAAAGTCAGACGACACTAAGATAGATCAAGCTGAGCTAGCTTCAACAACTGTTGATGGTCAAAGTGTTTTTGACAATCCAATATCTAGACTAGCTGCGGCTGGAATAGATCTTCAAACTTTAGTAAACCCTTTAACCGGTAAAACTATAGCTGAAGAGAGCGGATTTGGTATTGATCCAAAAGTATACAATAAGTATAATGCTAATGAAAAGGTACAAGCTTCTAGTATTCAAAACGAAGCTATATTAGAGGGTTTAAAAAACCCAGACTTAGATGTTGCGAGTGAAATAAAAGCATCTCTACCTTTAGTACCAGGAAAGTCAATGGCTTCAAAGCGTGATAGCGATTTAATACCTGATGCCATAAAATACGACAGACCTATAACCGTACAGACAGCTATAAACGCTTTAGAAAAAACTGATAAAGCTTTAGAGCTTGCTAGAAAATTAGATCAACCTGTTAAGAAGATTAGAGTGTTTGATTTTGATGATACATTAGCTAGAACTAAAAGCAATGTGTTATATACAATGCCTGATGGAACTACTGGAGCTATCGACGCTGCTACATTTGCTAAAGAAGCAGGTAACATGGAAGCTGAAGGAGCTCAGTGGGATTTTTCTGAGTTTAGTAAAGTAATGCAAGGAAGTAAAGGACCACTATTAGATGTAGCTAAAATCATAGCGGACAAACGTGGAACTAAAGATGTATTTGTTTTAACGGCAAGACCTGCAGATGCAGCTGGACCAATTAAAGAATTCTTAGCTAGTATGGGATTAGATATTCCACTAGCTAACATAACTGGTTTAGGCGATGGAACTCCACAAGCTAAAGCTGGTTGGATTATGGGTAAAGCAGCTGAGGGTTATAACGACTTTTACTTCGCTGACGATCACACAGGAAACGTTAAAGCGGTTAAAGATGTATTAAGTCAGATCGATGTTAAGTCTAAAGTTCAATTAGCAAAAGCTAGTAAAAGACAAACCTTTGATACTGTCGTAAATGATATGATCGAGGATTCGTCTGGTATTGAAACTTATAAAAAGTATTCTGCAGCAAGAGCTAAAACAGTTGGTGCTAGCAAAGGTAAATATAATTTTCTTATTCCACCTTCTGCTGAAGATTTTACGGGTTTACTATATAAGATGATAGGCAAAGGTAAGAAAGGAGACGCTCAAATGGCTTTTCTAAAAACAAACTTACTTGATACTTACAATAGAGCTGAATCAGCGGTTACGCAAGCTAAGGTATCTGCTGCAAATGATTTCGTAGCTTTAAAAACAAAACTAAAAACACTACCTAAAACTTTAAGTAAAGAAACTGGTATTGGTAAATTCACTTACTCTCATGCAGTACGTGTTGCCGCTTGGACTAAGCAAGGTATGGATATACCAGGTTTATCTAAAAGAGATATTAAAGAGTTAAATGATTTTGTAAACAAAGACGCTAAGCTAAGAGTATTCACTGACGAGCTTATTAAAATACAAAAAGGCAAAGAATATCCAAAACCTGGCAAAGACTGGTTAGGTGGAAATATTACCACAGATATTATTGGTGGTATTAACAAAGTTAATAGAGCTGAATATCAGCAAGAGTGGAGAGAGAACATCGACATTATATTCTCTGAGGATAATATGAACAAGATGGAAGCTGCATACGGATCTAGATGGCGTGAAGCTATGGAAGATTCTATACGTAGAATGAAATCTGGTAGCAATAGACCGATCGGAGGTAACAGAGTAACAGAAGGATTACTCAACTGGTTAAACAACTCTGTCGGTGCTGTAATGTTCTTGAATACAAGATCTGCATTGTTACAGACTATATCTGCGGTAAACTTTATAAACTTGAGTGATAATAATATAGTGAAAGCTGGAGTGGCGTTTGCTAATCAGAAACAGTTTTGGAGTGACTTCATGACGCTTATGAATTCTGACTACTTAGTAGAGCGTAGAAACGGTCTTAAGATTAACGTAAGTGAGTCTGAAATTGCTGATGCAGTTAGAGAATCTCAAAACAAACCTAAAGCAGCTATAGCCTTCTTACTTAGCAAAGGTTTTGTGATGACTAGATTTGCAGATAGCTTTGCTATTGCGTCTGGTGGTTCTACTTTTTATAGAAATAGAGTTAATAAGTATGTCAAAGAAGGTGTAGAGCAGAGCGTTGCTGAAAAGCAAGCGTTTGCAGATTTTAAAGCTATTGCAGAAGAAAGTCAACAGTCTAGTTCACCTAGTAAAATTAGTCAACAACAAGCCTCAGGTGCTGGTCGTGTCATACTAGCTTGGGCAAATACGCCGATGCAATATGCTCGTATACAAAAACGCGCAGCTCAAGATCTTATAAATGGTCGTGGAGACTGGAGGACTAACGTGTCTAAGATAGTTTACTACGGCGCTATTCAGAATTTAATATTCAACACATTGCAAAGCGCTGCGTTTGCTTTAGGATTTGGAGACGACGAAGAAGAAACTGACGAGGCTAAGTCTAAAAAGAAAGAAGAAAAAGCTTACAAAGTAGCTAACGGAATGATTGATTCTCAGTTAAGAGGTTTAGGTATATTTGGTACGGCAAGTGTAGCTGTTAAAAATACTCTTATGACTCTTTATAAAGAACATAATAAAAAAGGTTCTAAATACGAAAACGCTGTAGAAGACTTATTAAGCTTCTCACCACCGCTTGGATCTAAAATAGGTAAAATAACCGGAGGTCTTAGAAGTGCTAGTTGGAATAAAAAAGATATGAAAGAAAAAGGTTTTAGCTTAGATAATCCAGCTTACATGGCAGGTGCTCAAGTTGTGACTGGTCTTACAAATGTTCCTTTTGATAGAGTTATGAAGAAGATCAATAATGTAAGAGGTATTGTTAACGAAAGATCTGCTTTA
>Ga0208020_1000089_pt1 | contig 18750 bp, 40 predicted proteins | sample ColrivemetaGS573_FD_187601 | JGI IMG/M metagenome (GOLD analysis project Ga0208020, IMG submission 187601) | Estuarine microbial communities from the Columbia River estuary - Ebb tide ETM metaG S.573 (SPAdes) (version 2) | ecosystem: Environmental > Aquatic > Marine > Intertidal zone > Estuary ...
GCATTGAAAAGATGGTCGAGCGCAAGAACTTGCGCAGCGGCGAAATGTACAAGGAGCCGATCAACACACCCGGCTACTGTTCGCCGTCCTGTGAATCATACTGGAGCATGTAATGAGCGACGACGACGAAGAAACTACACCGTCAAACACATACGTATTTGCATTTGGCAACACTGGTTTTGAAAGCATTGTCAACCTATCCGAGATTGACGCCGACGAAATTGTTGCCAAATTAGCAGACAAAAAGCCAGTTGAAACCGTTGCAAGTGTTGTGTCGTTCCTCACACTGCGGGCGGAGTTTAACGGACAGCGCAACATGGAAGTTTGGTTGATGGGTGTGTCGCGTGATATAACTGACGATGACCTTGACGAATGGGCAACGCAAAATCCACAAGACCTAGCAGACCAAATTCGTTTGCGTGGTACTAATGTGTATGGACGTGCAAAAGAAGACGCGGTGATCAAATGAGTCCTTGGATAAAGGTTGCAGTTGAAGAAGAAGCTGCTACTATCAACACACTGCGAGAAGCAGGACTTGAACAGGGCACAGCATTTAAGATTTACCGACCTGGGTATAATTCAATTGTGACTGGTAAACAGCGGCTCGGACTAGAATTCATCTTGTTGATGTTTTTCGATCCCAAGCAGCAATTCCTTGCAAAGCTGGTGCTATGATGTCAAAATCAAAGCTAATGACAAATTCAAAATTGGTATTCAATGACGATCCGGTCTACATTGATTTATGGTTTGATGATGGCCTTGCTGCATATCAAGCAAGACACGACTTAATTAATCGTGGCATCTTTGATTTCGCAGATTACAGCACACATTGCTTTATAAAAAGTGCAAAAGACAACCAACGTGGCTGGCGCATTTACGACCAAGATATTGCGCTGTTAGCAAAATTATCAGTCGGCGGCAGGCAGGAACCGGTTGACAACAAGGCAAAGTAGTGCTAACATAGTATTATTAACAAAGAATAAGAGACTATAAGGTCCTTTCATATCCTTGCTTACACAACTTAATGGCGCATATAGAAATGTATGCGTCATTTTTCTTGACTATCGATCCGTTCTAATATACAATACAGTTGAAGAGGTACGTGATGACAAATTTAACACAGCATCTTGAAAGCAGGCACGTAGACCTCAGTCTCCATAACGTATGGATCGACGAAGAAGATTATGTCGCGACCTTCCCATTGTGGAACTTGTCGGGACAGATGATTGGATATCAAAACTACCGACCTAATAGCAGTAAGCTGAGAAAGAACGACGAGAAGGGCCGCTACTACACTTATCGTGGCGTCAAGCTAGCACCCGACTGGATGGAATTCCCAAACCGCAATGTTACTTGCGCAGTATGGGGATTGGAAAGCTGGTATTTGTCCAACACACTTTTTGTAGTTGAGGGCGTATTTGATGCAGCTCGACTAACCAAAATGGGATGCAGTGCAATTGCATTGCTTGCAAACGATCCTGATTCAAGCTTGGCGAATTGGTTGTTTGAACTGCGAGCACAGCGGCCGGTTGTTGCTGTATGCGATCCCGGAAAGGCTGGCGCAAAGCTAGCAAAGACAGGCCATGTTAGCCACACAGTTAATATGCCCGGAATGCCCGATGCAGATTTAGGCGACGTAGACGACGCTTATGTAAGAAACCTAATCAACACATATAGGAACCTAAAATGAAACCATACACACGATATTTTTGGATGCAGCTAACTGACGACGGTCGCTGGATTGACGCACCTTGGGCACGAGAGGATGGATACGAACACAGCGACATGGCGGTTATTCACATGCACATGGTATTGAGCACACTTGCGTCGCCTGAAGACCTCTACACAAAACGTCCACGTTGGCAGTTACAGAAGTTTTATGGACTTAAAGATGCCTGAGGAGCGGTCACTTGATGATATCTACCTCGGTGATTTTGGAATCAGGGCTAACCTAATATTTCAATCATGCTTGGACGTGCTTACTGCTGGCGTGATGGATTTTGATTTTAGTGAAGATATAAATGAACTTGCACGAATGAATAGACAACTATCAGGAAATAGCAAACAGCACTGTCTTGATATAACGCAATACTTACAGATTAGATCTAGGATAGGTTGGATGCGCGTCCATTTAATCAGCTTGCAATCTGACTTAAAGCCTGCTATAAACAATTTAAACGTATAGGAGATTGAAATGAATAGCAGTGATTTTACAGGCGGCATGTTGTTAGGTGGCTTTATTGCCATTATAGTTTTTGCGATGCTTTCGCATAAGTTAGAAAGCAAATGCCAATTTGAAAACAACGTAGCAGATTGTAAATGGGTCTCAGTTCCAGTACAAATTGAAACAAAGGTAGCAGAATGAATTCGGTATATAGCATTATCCAAGAGTTGAATGAAAACAACGGCGCAAACCACAAGATGGATGTGCTCCGCAAACACGCCGACAATGAATTGTTGCAGCGTGTTCTCAAAATGACATACGACAAAGTTGACTTTACGTATGGCATTTCACAAAATACATGGGATATTAACGATCCCATGATTGGCGAGCAAACAAGCGGCATGGGATCATTTGACCCCGACGACATGGACCTAGAGTTTGCACTAGACATCCTAAATGAATATTTTGCAAAGCGCAAGTTTACAGGACATGATGCCCGCGATGCTTACCGTGATTTGCTTTATGCATGTGACTATGAAACAGCGCATGTGGTTATGGGCATTATCAACCGTGATCTGCGCATTAACATGGGGCGCAGCAACATCAATAAAGTGTATAAGGGCTTGATTGTAAAGCCAGTTTACATGCGTTGTGGATTGTTTAACAAGGGCAAGAGCAAGATTGATCCCAAAGGTAGCTACATTCAGCTAAAGGCAGATGGTACTTACCGCGAGTTTACAGTTGAAAACAGTGAAGTGATTTGCAACAGCCGCAGCGGCGAAAGCTACGATTATCCAAACCTAAACACCACACTGTCAGAATACCAAGACGGACATTATGTTGGCGAACTAACAGTGCGCCTTGCAGACGGTACAATTTGTAATCGTGCAATTGGCAATGGTTACATTAAGTCCATGAAGCTGCCCGAAGGCGCAGATATTGTATTGGAGTTGTGGGACTATATAACACTTGAAGAATACACCAACGCCGCAAACAAGATTAAAGGCACAACTCCATACCACAAGCGCTTTGCAGAACTAGAGATGATTGTTGACTTTAACGTGTTGCGCGACGGCAAGCCTCGCAACGTTAAGGTGATTGAAACACACATTGTCAACAGTGTTGCAGAAGCAGTTGCTTGGTGCACGAAGTGGATGGAGATGGGACTTGAAGGCGGCATTTGGAAAGACCGGGATGCGATCTTCCGCGATGGTACAAGTGCACAGCAAGAAAAGATGAAGCTTGAAATTGATGCAGACGTTCGCATTACTGGCTTTAAGCCGGGCACAGTTGGCACAAAGCGTGAAGGCAAGATTGGTAGCATTGAGTTTGCAACCGACGACGGCAAAGTAAAAGGCTTTGCATCTGGATTTAGCGATGTACAACTTGATGACTTTGATTCGCGGCGCGAAGAGATCCTAGGCATGATTATGACGGTAAAGTTTAACGACATTACACAAGCACGTGGCAATGACTTCTTTGCACTAAGCCACCCGCGCTTTGTTGAACTGCGCGACGACAAAACAGAAACTGACACACTTGAGCGTATTCTTGAAGCAAAAGAAATGGCAATGGACATGGGAAGCTAACATGATTGAATTTATTTTTCGTATCAACCACTGGAAACCAAGCGACAAGGTCGAGCAAAAAGACTACGTTACATGGGACAAACGCCTAGGCAAAAATTGGGCAACTGAACTACAAATTACGCGGATGCCATTGCGGGACGTTCTCGAGTTGCATGTAGATACTAGTTGGACAGGAAAAGACCATGCAGGACCTCGTTTTAATCTAACAATCCTCTGGTTCTTCTTCAACTTCCAGGTTTATAATATCAATCATTGGAATTGGGACGAAGGTCGCTTCTATACTAACGAAGAGGCAGAAGCTGAATGGGCAGAAGATCAGCAGTGGCGCAAAGATAACAGCATTGAACAAGATCCCGAAGACAAATACGCAGTATGGAAAGATAAAGGGTAACAAGATGGGACAAGTTTTCTTTGCGATCGTTATGGCGATTTGCGGGTTTCTCATGTACCAAATCTATCTAGACGAAACTGATCCCGATCGTGTCGCAGCCAGCAAGGTGCGGGTAGAAACGTTCGAAGCCAACTACATGTCTGGTACACGATATTTTAAAGACGCAAACCAAGATGTTTGTTTTGCAATGTTCCCGAATCGTGACGCAATTGCATATGTGCCATGTGAACGCCTTGAAGCGCCAACGCCTTTTGTGAGCAAATAATGTTGTTCGTTGGTATCCTAGTAATGTGGTACAATTGGGACAATCCAGACACCTTTTGGTGGTGGATAGGATTTATTATGATCATCCTTGGACTTTAATGGTTGCATACCATGACATCTTGCTATATATTATAAGAGTAAACAAAGGAGATATGATATGACTGTAGAAGTAGTAACAAACACTGTACTGACTGAAGTATACGACGATGCAACCGATCTTAGCAATGCGTTTGACGAATATTGCTACGAGAACGGCGTGTCGATGTCAAACTATTGGGAAGACATGGCAGAGAACTGGAGCGTCGACGAATTTGGCGACCACATGGCAGACATGGATATTAACACTATCCAAGAATGCATTGACTATTTTTGTTAACTGGAAATGTTTAAAATGTTAACAACACCAAACATCTTAGCAGCGTATCTGTATCGCCAAATGGGCGAGCAGATGCCTGCACCCATTCTCAACGCAGATGGTGAAATCGATGTCGAAGCCGACAACGCTGTACTGTCTGCGTGGAGTGCTGACACCGATTCGTTTGAAGTGTCACGTGTACGCCTACAGCAATTCATCGCTCAGACTATGCTACTGCTAACTGATCTAGAAGAGTTGGTGATAGACAACGCCGAGCCTGCGCCTGCGCAGTACATGACACTGTTTTACGATGCAGCCAAAATGACATTTGATCAAGACAAGTCTCAATTGCGTACCTACTTTATGTGGTTGTACTATGTGCTTTACGGGCGGCCGGAAGGAAGCCGCTGGGGCGACATGGTTGACGTAATGGGCGTTGAAGCATTCACCGCTATGGTGCGCGAACGGTTTGCAAATCTTGTAGGTCAAGCATATAATTAACAGATAATGGTTGACTGGCAAGACGTCTTACTGTATATTATAGTAGTAAGTTAAGCAAAAAGGAAGATTGAAATGGCACAGTTTGAACATATTAACCTCGAAGCACTTGTTGTCAACCAGTACGGTGACATCAAAGTAGTCGACGACTACAACTTGACGTACGGTCGTCCAAGCCCATTGTTTGGTGACGTCGATCCGTACAGTGACGGTGGCATCCAAATCTTCCGCGCATTTTGTGCTGAGAAAGGCGTTACATATTACGCTGCACCGCGCGAAGAATTCTTCGAGCATGAGGCTTACGAAAAGGCCCAGGCTGAAGGCAACACTTACCTCATTATGGAGGACTTGTCATAAACACGTTTTTCAAAGCCTACTTTCGAACATTGGTTGTTTGTTTCACCTTTTTGTTTTGGTTGAAAGGTGGCTTTTGGATTGCGGTGCTAGCAGCATTGTTTATGGTGGTGTTCTTTATCCAATATGACGCGGTAAAAAAGCACATTATCGACACGTTTCAGGATTGACAACCAAGACGCGTTACTGTATAAAGTATATGTAAGCAACGGAGATATAAAAATGACAGCTTTGAACACAGACATTGACACACTTATTGCTGCAGATGCCGCAGCATGTGCGCTAGCAGCAACAGCGGCACAAGAATTTTTGGACAAGCACTTTGGCGGCAAAGATGGTGGCTGTTGTGGGTTTGCATGGGTTACATATTGGCCGACGCACAAAGGCAACACCAAGTTGGGCAAGGCTGAGCGCAAGATGATGGAGCGCATTGGCTTTTCGCAGGATTACAATAACTCCTGGAGGAAGTCAAACCCAGCCCGCGCATATTGCCAAAACATTGATGCAAAGTTCGAAGGAGCGCAGGCATATGCTGATGCACTTTTTGCCAGCACTGGTGTGCGTGTTGGCGCACGTGAAAAGGTAGATTGAGCTGGCACGAGATTCAATTGTTGCAGCAAACACCCGAAGAACGTGATGCAATATTTGCAGCATGGCAAAAGGTTACTATGGCCCAAATCGACTTGAAATGGGCAAACGAAGACTTTCAACAAAGCACAATTCGTGCAATGCGATACACATTTTAGAGAGGACTACAAATGAAACTAACACCTCAACATAAACAAGAGTGCCGTGTTGGCGGCGATGATGAATATGATTTGCTGGAGGTATGCGACAGCGTGATGGCTGTGCTAACATCAAACCAACTTGATGTTTGGTCGCTTGTATGGTCTACTATTACCGAGGTCGGCAGCGACGAAGTAGATGGTGCAGTTGAATGGACAGACGGCAGTGTGTTCCAAGTGTTCGACATCGACGGCAAGCTGTTGGTCATTGTAAGCGACAGCGGCGGCGAGTGGATTAGCGAACAGTTTGCTGAGTTCTGCGAGAACAACAAGATTGAATTCCAGCGCAAGGTTGACAGCTTGGACTGTGAAGGCATTGAAGTCGATGAAATTTACACTGGCGAAATGGACGACAACCCTGTGCTGCTTGAATTGCTGCACAAGGTTTACAATTAAACTCAAACAAGAGAAAACAACATGACAACTAAGATTGCAACCCCGTTCTACTTTCACGGCGACAAAGAAAGTAACTGTGAAGAATTTGATGACTTTTTTCCAGGCTCAACTAATGACGCCCGTGGCAACGCTGCTGGTGTTGGATACGAAATCGAATTCACTGGCGAATGGCACGACAACGGTGAATATTGGGCAACTAGCCTAAAAACCGAACACGGAAAATTTACATTCCCAACCCCAATCAGACTTTAAGGAAAGACAATGAAAAACTTTATCGAAGACGAAAACGGCGCAGTCACAGTTGACTTTGTTGTATTGACCGCAGCAATCCTATTGGTTGGCTTTGTTGCTGGCACCAGTATTGCAAACGGCGCAATTGGCCTTGGCAACGAAGTTAAAGCCACAATGGACAATATGACTCCAGGCAGCGAATAACTCGATGAAAACAGTTGAACAAGAACGCAAAGACCTCATTGACAGCTTGCGGCTCTTGGTGTTAAACTATGATGGTGCAATAGAGCAAAGTCCACACTATGATCAACTTGCACGGTTGCTAGTAAGTGACTGCATTATTGGAAAGGACAAAAAGAAATGAACTTTAACAGACTTAGCGACAAACACCTAAAAACTTTGTTTCGTCTTGCTAAATCCAAAAAGCATGGATTGCGTCCTTTCTTTGCTAATCCAAAGTCGATGATCCGACTGCGCGAAGAAGCAGAAAAACGCGGCGTTGCATGAGCACACCATTAAAAGACGCAGACTTGGTTTGTTCAGCGTATGGCTTCCAAGACAGGTATCGATATTCGTATACTGAAAGCTATCGCCTTCGTTCGCCGTATAGCGGGTTTTATGCTATCCGTAAGGGCTTAGGTGGACAATGGCATTCATGGCATTTTGAAGCCCCTATAGATATGGAAAGAATTTCGGAAACGGCTGGGCGAAGATATTTTGGATTTGCCGACACGTACGAATTAGCATATGATCGTGTAATCGAAGATTTAATTATTAAAAAGTTGCAAGAAGATGATGAATGAAATTGAACAAATTGTTAGCGCATTGCAGGTCTTTTTAGCTGAGACAGAAGGTCCACTTCCTGTCGCTAAACCAATCCGATGCAACGATGGTGTTGAGATCAGTGTGCAAGCAAGCAAGTACCATTATTGCAGTCCGAAAGACAGCACAGGTCCTTGGACACATGTTGAAGTAATGATGGATGTAGATGACATCCGAGTGTTGGACTTACCACACTATGGCGACCCAATTGGATACGCTCCAATTGAAGAAGTCGCACAGGAAATCCTTGCGCATGGGTATCTCATGCTGGGCAATGGCAATGGAGACAGACTTTGAAATGGACAGGCGACGTTTCGTACTTTGATGATGACTACTCGACCTTTCTTCGATGTGTATCTCAAGGTCGAACTTATCAAATTACTACAATGCTGTATGGCAAGTCTAAAATTTGGACACTTGAATATCTTCCGTACCAAATTTGGCAGCTCGGTGGGCGCCGCGAACCAGTTTGGGAAACTATACTAGAGGCAGACAGCATGGCAGACTGCATAGAATATGCAAAAGAACATGAATTTCTAGAAAAGTTGAAAGCATGAACGTTCAAGACGAAATCATATCAGGCGAACTGGAAAAAGTATGGGTTGATTACTACCCTGCTTTTGATCCAGACTATTGGCGTTTACATGCTGTTGTTTGGTTGCCAGTGCGCAAAGGCCGCATCAAGATGACATGGCGGGTTAATAGTGACTGGATGGCAATGTCACATATGGGCGTGGCGCTCAACAATGTGCTTCCTGATTCCTCACTTGATGAATACACTCGAGGACATTGTCGAATGACTTCCGAGTTGGCAATTTACCTCGACGGCGTAAGTGGAGATGCATGTATGCTTGCAAAATTAGATCCAAGTAATGGTTGACAAGTAAGACGTCTTGCTGTAATGTATAACAGTAAGCAAAGGAGAACACTATGTCAACAACACTTCGTCCAGTTACTGCAAACATCACCCAATCACGCTTTAGCGGTGGTCCAAGCGGCCAAAAGGTCCAAGTTACCCAACGCGGGTTGGCACGTGGTCCTGACACTCCGATGGGGTTTGGTTTTATCCAACTCACACGCGAAGATGCAGCGTTGCTTGCTGCAGAACTGTTGCGTTTTGCAAGCGGCACAGAAGTTGAGGAAGTATAAATGAATATTACAGATAGTGATTTTGATCGCGGCTTTGAACTAGCAATGTCCGCATTCGGCGACAAATATGGCGCGGCGTTGATTTATGCAATTGTTACAGCGTTTTTTCGTAACGATGTCGATTGCACCGAAGAATACTTCCTAGAGCAAATTGATGAAACTTGCGATGAAATCAGAGAACTGATGCTTGCTAGGATGAAACTGGCATATGAACTTAGCAGCGAAATTTGGAAGGTTTCAGCGGAATGCAAGGGAAAAGTATAATGCATACTTATTGGTCCGATCACTTTACATACGACAAAGAAACTGATACGTTTATTGCAGAAGCATCCGAACTGTTTGGGTTTGATGGTCGAGCGTTTAACATTCGCTCACGTAAAACAAATGACACGCGCATGTTTTTGATTACTGATCGTGATTTCACAAAAGACGCAGATCGTGAGTTCATTGGTTGGCGCGGTTTTAGTCCGGGCAACGGACATCGCGTCACAGTGTTTAACGACTAGAGAGATCACAATGGGCACTCACAACAGCGCAGCCAAACGCGAAATGCTTGCTGAGACATATGGATGGCACTGCTATTGGTGTAACTATGTATTAAACCAACCAGCTCGAGATGGCAGTCCGCTACATCCATCAGACGCTACCCTTGATCATTACATTCCTCGATCTTTCAACGGTAGTAATATGCTTGGAAACTTGGTACTGGCTTGCTCGGAATGCAATAGTGCTCGCCGCCATCTACTTCCTAGTTTAATCGATAGGACGCAATTGCGCGAATGGATCAAAGTATATGGTAGGCTTCAAGCTTGGAGGATGATTTGGGCACCGCATATTTCGGGGACCGAACCAGAAGTTCTTGCTGTTAAACAAAAACGAGGCAGGCGAAACAATTGCCTATCTATTATCTTGCGCACGGTGCACGAACAGATCGACAATCAAATTGACCATAACGAGATAGCTGAATGGCTACAAACGCAGGACCTAAATCCCCAACAACTTGAATATATCTGTACTACTGTATTGACATTAGAGTCCAGCTAGTGTACGCTAGCTTTAAATAAGGAGAACAACATGACAAGAACAACTGTGCTTTTGGGCAGTCAAGAACAAGACGGCGACATCATTACTGTTGCACTGCATTTACAAGGCGCAGAGACGCCGACGTTTGTACGTTTCAATCACACTGAAATCTACTTTGACGGCACAGATCTTTGGCCTGACGTCGTTGCAAACGAAATTGAAGCAAACACAGGCAAGGTTGAAATCATTGTTCTATAAAATTCTACAAACTATCGACAAATATGTTTTTTTATTGTCATTATTGACCTTGCCGTTGGTGGTTTTAAAGCTGCTTGGATACTTTGGCTTAACCTGGTTCAATGTGTTTACTCCACTGTTGATTATTGCAACGTGGTGTGTTATAAGCGTGATTGCAGTAGGTATCCACAGCGGGTCAGTAGCAGTTGCACAACAACGTAGTCGCGATGTAACCAGCAGGAAAAAATAGAAAGAAGTCTTAATGCTTTACAACTTCCCAAAAATCGAACGTATTGAAGATGTGTTGCCAGCTATCAAGGGCCGCGACGAGTTCATTGTTGCAGAGCGCGATGGCTTCACTGTGATCAACTACAATGTTGGGTTTGAAGACACGTTCACTATCGACGAAGATGATCTGATGGCCAACTACGGTCGTGCGATTCCTAAGGGTGTAATGCGTCGTGAATGCCGTGGTATTATCTTTTACCCAGATGGTCGTATTATGTCGCGTCCGTTCCACAAGTTCTTTAACGTAGGCGAGCGCGAGGAAACTCAGCTGCACAGCATCGACATGTCGCAGCCGCACACCATTATGGAAAAGATGGACGGCAGCATGATTCGTCCGATGATTGTGAATGGCCAATTGCGTCTAGGTACCAAGATGGGTATTACTGACACTTCAATTGCTGCTGAACAAGCGCTGGAAGCTAATACTGGTGAACAGTTTGAAGATGTGCTTGATTTCCTTGACGGGTTAGTACGCGATCATGTGACTCCACTGTTTGAGTTCATTGCACCTGACAACCGTATTGTTATCCGTTACGATGAACCTGAGTTGGTATTGCTTGGACTTCGCAGCAACTTTGACGGCGGGTACATGGCATATGAAGGCAAGAAGGGCAAGCGCCTAGCAGAACTGTTTAGACCTGCGCCAGAGTATGGCACAGTTGACGGCAGCTTTGAAGAATACATTGAACGTCAGCGTGACAAAGAAGGACGCGAAGGCGATATCATCCGTTTTGGTAATGGGCACATGCTCAAGATCAAAAACGATTGGTATGTTCGTATCCACAAGGTTAAGGACAAGATCCGTACCGACCGTCACGTTCTTGCGCTGTTGCTAAACAACGATTTAGATGATGTTTATCCACACTTGGACAAGGATGACTTCGATCGTGTCAAACAGTATGAGCGTGACTTCCACACTGCATACAAAAAGACATTGGAAAAGGCAGAAAGAAATGCTAGTATACTAGTTGAGATGGCTGGAGGAGACAAGAAGCGTCTAGCAGTAGATGTTATTCCCGACAGCGAACTCAACAAGAACTGGCACCACTTTGTGTTTGGTTATGCAGATGGTAAAGATATGAACGACATGCTAATGGCGCGTGTTCACAAGGGGCTTGGCAACACTGTCAAATACAATGAACTGGCAGAGTTCCTAGGACTTGCTGCTGACAACGGAGAAGATGAATGAGCAATTTTGATGTAGACAAACTCAAGGTGGTACTTGATGCTATGGCAGAACGTATTGCTGCACATGACACAGTAACGTTTTATATCCCCGGTGAGCTTATGCCGATATCCGATGCAACGGAAGCTGAACTTGCGGCACTCGATGACGCCGGGTTCGAGTGGCGTGATATTAGCCACGAAGACGAAGGCGAACCTCGGTTTAGCTGGATTGTAGGGCCGGCTTATGACAGAGTAGAAGTAGACGATGCTCCATAATCACCGCATTCACAACATACCGCTCACAGTTATTTCTGGCTTCTGTGTTGTTGGTTTTAGACGACATGGATACCATCCGAGAGCCAATCGACTAATTCGAGCAGCGCATCCAATAGCGACGCGGATTCCAATTGTGAATTTGTTCTACCTTTATCCTGAATTAAGTTGGGACGATGTTCGGTCGGCAGCAGTTGTTATTATTGGTGCAGATGGTAGCTGGTTAAGGGTAGTTGACTATCGCACTAATCAAGCAGCAATTGATGCCAAGAACTCATTCGAAGCGCAACTTGATCAATTCCTAGAAAACATACAGAAAGACACAGTGTGAAACAGATTTGGCGCAAGCTACAACAAAAGTTATTGATTGGGGAGATTCCATCATGAAAAAGGTCGACTACAACATTGTTGGTGCATATTGGACTATGGCATTCTGTAGCATTATTGTAATAGTGATGCTATGGGTGGCGCCTTGGCAGGTGCTTGCAATAGGCGTTGCTCTAGCGTTTGCAGGATTTGGTATGCCTTGGGTGATTATGAAGACATGGAATTACTTTGCCGAGGAAGATGAAGAGGCACCTAAAGAATGAAAAAGTTTATTGTACTCATTGCTATATTGATTGTTATCTTTTTGGTGATTGGATATATGGTTACAGGCGCAGCGATTGGTGTGCTTCCGATAGAGGACGGCATTGCCTGGCTGTATGCACAGTTTGGCACAAACGAATTCTTGTTGGCGACTACCATTCCTTTCTTGTTTGGCGGCTTGTATATTGCAGGCAAGAGTGCATTGGCTTCAATTTACGGATACATTGTGCGTAACTTTACAGTCACAGTGCGCATGAACAGCACAACTGAGAACTTTTACGAAGTCAACCAGTACGTGTTTGAAAACTTTGTGTGGGGCATCTTTCGCAGAAACTTTGTGTTGTCGTACTTTTACGAGAAGTCTATGTTGGCAATGACAGCTGGTTATGGCAGGTCAATTGCAATTATTCACGGGCGTCCGGGATTTATTCAGTTGGTCCAAGAGGATAGCGACAGCTACAACTTTAAAGAATATCTTGAAATCAAAGTGTTGACGTTTCGCCCAAGCCGTACTGCTGATGCATTGTTTGCAGAGGTTAATGCGCATGTTGAGCACATTGAAGGCAAGGATTATGTTGACGTGTACAAGTCAAACGTGCATCGCGAAAACGCTGCCAAGAAGCCAAAGCGACCAATGTCAACTATCTTTCTTCCAGAGGACATCAAGTCGCGTGTACTAAACACACTTGAAAAGTTTCAAAAGTCTGAAAAGAGCTATGTCGAAAAAGGATTGCCATGGCACTTTGGAATGATCTTTCATGGACAACCGGGCACAGGCAAGACTTCCTTTATCCATGCTATTGCAAGTGAGCTTGGACGCGACATCCACTATCACACAAGCGGGCCGCTTGCTAATATTGAGTTTGATGCAGCAAAGACAATCCTAGTGCTTGAGGACTTTGACAGCGCTGACTTTGAAACTGCGACTGGCAGCAAGAAACAAGAAAAAACACCAGGTGGTGGTACGTTGAGTGATACGCTTAACTTTTTAGACGGGTTCTTGACACCGCACGGAATGATTGTGATTGCAACAACCAACCACCTTGATAGATTGGATCCTGCTGTAATTAGACCTGGACGGTTTGATTTGACAGAAGAGATTCCACTTATGTCTTACAAAGAATACTGCGCGATGTGCGAGTTCTACGAAGTCAAACCGGGCAGTGAAGCAGAGTTTACACCCGAAAGCGGTGCAAAGCTTATGGCAGACATCAAGCAGCAATGGCAGAGTGTTACATTAAAGCAAGAAGTCTTGGAAGAAACAGTTGAATTGACAGCATAGCCAAGACGTAGTATACTAAATACATGCGTCAGCGGAGTGCTGACGATATAACAACTAAGGAGATTAGTTATGATTGAGACAATTCTCACAACCGTCTACGTTTACTTTGCGAGCCCGCTTGGTATGGTAGAACTTTTCGGAACCATTTTTAGCGCCATCTGCGTGTACCTTGCTATCAAGCACAACATGTGGACATGGTTTTTCGGAGCACTTGGCGTTATCCTATTCGGATACCTTTTCTTACAATTTGGACTTTACAGTGACGCAGGTCTACAGATCCTGTTCTACTTGCCTATGCAGGTGGTCGGCTTCATTATGTGGCGGCGAGCAGCTAGTAAAGCTGAAAACAAAAGCGTCGTACTTAGCCTTACCCTTGTGCAGTTTGCACTGATTGGTATTGGTATTCTAGGTGCAGCAGGCCTGAACGGCTATTTGATTGCAACCTACACAACTGGCGCAAGCTTTCCTTACATTGACGCACTTACAACTTGGATGAGTATCGCAGCACAGTTGCTGATGATTGCCAAATACCGTGAAAGCTGGATTATCTGGGTCGCAATGGACGTGATTGCAATCTTTGTATACTACGCAAAAGGTCTAGTTGTGGTGAGCGGACTCTATGTACTGTTCCTAGTCCTAGCCACAATGGGCGGCATTGCATGGTACAGAGATTACGCAAAGCAAAACCGTGAAACTGCATCATCTATTCCAGTAGTTGATCGCACATAACATAGGAGTGCCCACATGTTTTTTAATCGAATACCAAAATCGTTGCGTGTGGGCACACCCGAATACAGCCGTAAAATGAGTCAGGCTACAGGAGTACATCCTGCTTATTGCGGACAATGTGGATCGACATGCCGGGGCTGTTTGGAAAGAACAATACCCAGACCATCCAATTAACAAACTACATATCACACAGGACATCGAGTAACATGCAAAAAACATCTATACTTTTAGTGATTGACACCGAACAATACTCCGGCAACTTTGAACGTGAAATGACTGGATGGATTGTGGGCAACAACAATCATGGTGAGATGTATGACCGAGATATGTACCTAAAGACACATTCCGCCCATCCAGAGCTAGAAGACTATTTTTCAGAATGGCAAACAGAGTATTGCGGCAGTTACATTTTTGACGAAGAATATGGCCGTCAGATGTGTGGCATTGTGGTGACGCCAGGATGGTCAAATGATGGGTACGGACAACACAGCAAGTTACCCGAAGGCACAAAGCGTAAATGGCCTGCATACCAAAGCGTGGGCATTGCAATCAGAAAGACGTTGCCCGATGACATGATTGATATTGTTAAACAGCTTGCACACGAATTTGCAAACAATTACAACATTACAATTACAGGCTTGCGTTATGTGACAGAAACTGTTACAACTAATACAACAGAGGAAGAGATAAAATGAAACGAATTGGACTCACAACTGGCAAGTTCTTTCCAATGCACTTGGGCCACGAGGGACTGATTGAATTCGGCGCAGGAATGCTAGACGAATTGATCGTGCTTGTGAGTTCACCCGTGCAGTTAATAGTTGATCATCCGTCAGACGACAACTTGGTAGTAAAAGGAACTACCTTGGTTTCATATCTTTATGATCGCACAGAGATAATCCGAAAGAAATACGCAAACAATCCAAAAATTAAGGTTGTGTATATAGCAGACGTGATTGGCGAACCTGCTGCATACGATCAACATGGCACAGCAATCGACGAGGAATTTTGGAGGAAGTGGCTTGATGTTTTTAGGTTGGTCGCGCCCCAAGCAACGCATTTTGTCAGCAGCGACCGCTATGGCAAAGAAGCAGCAAAGCGTCTCGGTCTTGAATGGCTTCCGTTTGACCCAGACCGCGAATTAGTCGACATCTCAGCTACAAGGATCAGAAACGATCCACTCAAGCACTGGAAATATATCAGTAAGGAATTTAGAAACTGGTATGGTCGCGTGGTCACTGTGGTTGGTGCTGAAAGCAGTGGCAAGTCTACATTGGCAAAAGACGTAGCGCGTGAATGGGGTTCACCATACGTGCCCGAGTATGGACGAATTATTACAGAAGCTGTAGGCGATGGTAAATGGACCAAGGACCACTTTGCTGCTATTGTAGCAGGACAGCGGCGCATGGTCGATCATGCTGTTCGCAACAGTGACAACGGACTTGTTATATGCGACACTGACATTTGGACAACTGCATTGTACGCACACGAATACCTCGGCAGCAATGTAGAGGAATATTACTACGAACACAGGGAAGATGGATTTGAAGGAAGTCATATAGTTGCAGTGCCACCCAACATTCCTTGGGTGCAAGATGGCAAACGGATTATGCCCAACCAAGATGACAGAGAAAAATTCTTTTGGAAATCGACAGATTTATATCGGGCTGCTGATGTGCTACTAATAACTGCAACCGATCGCCACGCTCGTGTTGCACAAGTAAACGAATATATTTACAATCATGTGCTCGGGCATACTACCATATCACCTCAAGTTAATTTAAGGACAGATCAATGCAAGAATCAAGTATTACACGCGCAGCAGACTTAATCGAACAGCGTGAAAAGATTAGAAATTTCCTGCGCGAACGGCCAAGTGGAACTGACACGCTAACGATTACCTTTCGCAAAGGCAGTGCATCCAAGAGTGTGACATTAAAACACAAGCCTACACTGATTGACATTGAAACAATGGTTGTGGACCTCGAAACAAATATCACAACCGAACTAAACAAAATGGGTGTTGAACCAGACCAAGTAGGATAAAGAGATGCCGATCATTCAAGCATATCGTGGCAACAACAGCATTATTCCTGTTGTAGACGCAACAGTTGTAGACGCATACCAGTCGCGTTGGGACAGCCGAGTCTTTGCTACTCGAGAAGAATACAGTGATTACATTCTAGCTCGTCGCGCAGAGGTACATCAACGTGTTGTACATGAACGCAGTGCAGCAAAGATGGCAGCTATGCGCACCAGCACAAAATCGTTCGACGACCTGATTGAATGGGTTGCTGACAACCAAGAATATATTGGTATCAAGCTGCAACATCTGACCCGAAACAAAAAGTATGTTCCGAAGGAATTTGAAATTGAAATAACATATGTGAGGATGGATCGAGCACTATCAGTTTCAAATTCACACTCAGCACCGATTGGCGGAGAAAGAAACTGGCATCGAGAGCCGGGTCGTCCACTAGGATATCCGGCATGGCACGGAAGCATAGAGTTTACCTTGTCTGGCCATTATGGCATGAGTGGCGGCGAGATTGGATCAATATTAGGTTTTTACACAGGCAGCGGCGGCAGCGGCAATGGAACACATTACGGTTACGAATGTATTTTTTGGGAGGCTGATTGGCCAGGGCTATCGCAGTACAGCTTTCTCAACAAGCTCTCTGACAACGATCCCGATATGTTTATATACGGTCGGCCGGCTAGGTATTAATTGACATTGGTCTAGCAATCTGCTATATTAATATAGAAGAGGAGACACACATGTCAAAAACTGAAATTCTTACTGCCGCGTTTAACAAAGGTTTTGAGACTGGAAAAGCTGGGCATGATGGAATTCCCGCTTCGCTACGCTTTAAAGGCAAGGCAGAAGACTTTTATTGGGCGGGCTATAAGAAAGGCGCCGCAGAGCTTGAAGTTTGGCGCGCTAGTCCTGAATACAAAGCGCAACGCGCCAAGCAGCGCGAGTCGATGGTTAACCTTGCCCATGCAGTAAACGCTATGTTCCACGGAAAGCATGAATTAGCACGCCACATTTTGAACGACGAAATTGGTTTGAACATCCGTTAATTAGGTGTTGACAGGCAAGACGTCTTACTGTAATGTATAACAGTAAGCAAAGAGGAATACAAAATGCAAAACGTTGTAGTAATTGATATGCCCAGAAACTATGCAGATCGAGTACTTGGTGCCCGTCCTGTTATTAAAGAGACGCCGACAACTATTACTGTTGATTGTGCGCCGCATATGAATGGCGAATATACTATTACGTTTGACAAGCGCACTGGCAATGGAAAAGGCCAAGACCGCGGCCGGCGGCGGTATATGACTGCTGAAGAATACATTGTGTCTGACATGATGATAACTGGAAGAAAGTAAAGCATATGTTAGTAGTATTTGACCTAGACGGAACGCTTGCAGATGTAACGCATCGCTTGCATTACATCCGTCCTAATCCACCAATCGATCCTGTAACAGGAAAGAAAGTTAAGCGGCGGTTTGATTTGTTTCACCACGCTTGTGTCGACGACGGTGTGATTGAACCCGTTGCACACCTTTACCGCCAGTTTTGTGCAGACCCAAATGTGGTTGTTGTTGCACTTAGCGGTCGTGACGCGTCAACGCTTGAAAAGACCAAGGAATGGTTTTTGAGCAAGGATTTGCCCTTGCCCGACGAACTGTTGCTGAAGAGCGGAGATCAAAACACACCCGACATTGAGCAAAAGCGCACAATCGCTAACCGCATTGAAAAGACATATGGCAAGCCGATCACTATGGTGTTCGAGGACCGCTTGCGTGTTGTCAACATGTGGAAAGAGCGTGGCACCTTTGTATTTGATGTGATGCAAGACAACTCGGACTTTTAACCGAGTTGTCTTGTAGCCGAGTCACTATTGCCGATATAAAACGATTGTTTTATGAACGAGAAGAACGTATCACAGTCAAGCGGATCAAGGCTCCGGAGCCTTGGTCTCTTCTACCAGATTATCGCGCAGGCTTTTACCAAGATGATATGAATGAGCGCGGCCATATTATATCCAAGCCGTTGTATACAGTAGAGGTATATCAAGACGGCAGCATCGGAAGAGATATTATTATCTGGACAATCAATGCTGGTAGCGGCTGCGGACGGTATCGATTAGAAGAGCAA
>Ga0208020_1000099_pt1 | contig 17734 bp, 13 predicted proteins | sample ColrivemetaGS573_FD_187601 | JGI IMG/M metagenome (GOLD analysis project Ga0208020, IMG submission 187601) | Estuarine microbial communities from the Columbia River estuary - Ebb tide ETM metaG S.573 (SPAdes) (version 2) | ecosystem: Environmental > Aquatic > Marine > Intertidal zone > Estuary ...
GAGCGCTCTTGGCAATCAGTCTTCCGATGATCCTTTCTAATATCACTGTGCCTTTATTGGGACTGGTAGATACCGCCGTGGTCGGTCATCTGGCGGATGCCTATTTTCTTGGCGGTACCGCTGTTGGCAGCATGTTAATCACGTTGGTACTGTGGTTGGCTGGTTTTTTGAGAATGACCACAACAGGGCTCGCCGCTCAGTCCTATGGTGGCAATCAATCGGATGCGGCTGTGGTTGTTCTGTGGCGGGGTATTGTGGTGGCAGGCGCTATTGCGCTTGTCATGCTGTTATTACAACAGCCTTTGATAAGAATGGGGTTGGCACTTGCTGGCGGATCAGAGGAAGTCCAGTTGTATGCCGAACGCTATGTGCAAATTCGGGTATGGGGCTTTCCCGCCGCGTTGATGAATCTGGTGATATTGGGTTGGCTATTGGGCATGCAAAAAGCGCGCTTGGTGATGTGGCTGCTCATTCTCACCAACGTTATCAATATTGGCTTGGATCTGTTGTTTGTGCCGGTTTTTGGGTGGCAGGTACAGGGCGTTGCCTTAGCCACATTGATAGCTGAATATGCTGCTCTCGGAATGGGGCTGTGGTTGGTGCTAGTCACCTGCAAAGCGCGTGGTATGCGGCTGCTGCCTAACTGGGCTCTGGTGCTAGACCCAATAACCCTTGGGCATTATGGGCGGCTCAATCGTGATGTTTTGATTCGGACGCTTTGCTTAGAAGCCGTATTCGCTTTTATGACCTTCCAGGGTGCGCGATTGGGGGATACCGTGGTGGCGGCCAATGCCATTCTGATGGGATTCCTGCTACTGATTTCATTTGGATTAGATGGCATTGCTTATGGCGCAGAGGCCCGCGTGGGCATGGCAAAGGGCGCACGAAATCCCTCAGGCATCAGGATGGCGACCACCGCAGCGCTGTATTGGACTGGCGTCTTTGCACTGGCTTATGCGTTATTTTTCGCTCTGGCGGGCACTGGATTGTTACGTATGATGTCGTCAGTACCCAGCGTGGTTACATTTGCCCAAGGCTATTTGTGGTGGATGGTGGCATTGCCCCTGATTGCCTGTTGGTGTTACCTCTATGACGGCATCTATATTGGACTGACTCGAGCGTCCGTGATGCGCAATAGCATGATTTTGTCGACCTTTGGTATCTTTTTCCCTGTGTGGCTGCTGTTGTCTGCATGGGACAATGCCGGGCTCTGGGTGGCCTTTTCACTGTTTATGGCGGTGCGCGGGCTGACGTTAGGCTGGCATTATCACCGGATGAATGACGACGCACTGCTCCAATAATTAAGCCTGTCATTTATTGACAAAATTTCTCACATGAAGGAAGGCTAACCATGAGCGATCCTGACAATTCCCAAAACGAAGCGGGCATTTTCGAGCCCTTTGATGGCAACGACCTACCCTGGCAAACCTTCAATCAAGGCGCACGCTTTGGACTTTCCTTTCAGTCATTGAGTGCCTATGGCGGTGCAACCCAAATAGGTGTTGCCAATGAGGTGCTTCAGCCCGGACAACAGGCCAATCCTTCGCATTATCACCTTTTGGAAGAAGAACAGGTTTATATGTTGGAAGGTGAATTGACGGTGGTTTTGGGGGATCGCGATTACCTGATGTTGCCCGGTCACCATGTCTGTTTTCCGGCTGGACAAAAAGTGGGTCATGCACTGATCAACCGCTCTAGCCAGCCTTGTCGCTATTTGATTATCGGTAATAAAAATCCGAATGAAGTGGTGGTGTTTCCAGACACCGGACGCGTCGATGTGAAGTTGATGCGCAAAGGCTATCATCAAGATGCTGTTGTGGGTTACTGGGACGGCATCGATGTCGACAGCGCGTCCTAATCAGGGAATTAATGATCTAACCTGACGCCACCTGCGTATCATGGATATCGTTGATTTTTTCAAGGGGTAGGGCTAATGGATAAGATTCGCATTGGGATAAGTGCCTGTTTGTTGGGTGAACAAGTGCGTTACGATGGTGGTCACAAGTTGTCTCAATACGCCACTGTGGAAATGGCACCCTTCTTTGAATTTGTTCCCACCTGCCCAGAAATGGCCATTGGCATGGGCGCACCCAGAAAGACCATTCGCTTGGTGGATAACCAAGGCCTTATTCAGATCAAAAGCGCAGACAACAGTGTCAATGTTACCGAACCACTCAATCAATACGCTGCCGAGAAAGTAGAAACAATGCAGGATCTGGGCGGTTATTTACTCTGTGCCAAGTCACCTACCTGTGGGATGGAGCGTGTTTCCGTCTATCGAGAGGGTACCCAGTTTGCCGAAAAAACCGGCGTGGGTGTGTTTGCACGTCATTTGATGGAACGGTTCCCGTTGTTACCTGTTGAAGAAACGGGTCGTCTGCATGATATGGCCATCAGAGAGAATTTTTTCACACGCATTTATGCCTACGAAGAATGGCGCCAATGGGCCAAAAAGGGTTGGACTGCACACCGACTGACCCAGTTTCATGCACGGTACAAATATTTGTTGATGGCCCATGACCCAGAGGGTTATCGCAAGTTAGGACCCTTGTTAGCGCAAAAGTCCGACGACATCGATGCCTTAGCCGCCCAGTATCAAATCGGTTTTATGACGGTGTTGAAAACGCAAGCGACGCGCAAAAACCACAGCAACACCCTGCAGCATATTCAGGGCTATTTTAAAAAGCACATTACTGCCGCTGATAAAGCAGAGTTGAACGAAGCCATCGACCAGTATCGGCTTGGGCTTCAGCCATTATTGGTGCCGATCACCTTAATTAATCACCACCTGAGGCATTTCCCTGAGCCATACATTCAAGATCAGGTATATCTGAATCCTCATCCACAGGGTTTGAAGCTGCGTTATGCCTTTTAAGACGAGCAGTAACGCGATACTAAAAGGAAGCCGCAGATGAGCGTGGTGATGTGGTTTCGTAAAGACTTGCGAGTGCAAGACAATCCCGCATTGCGTATGGCCTGCGACCACGCCGAAGCCCAAGGTACTGATGTCCGCGCCGTGTTTATTATTACCCCCGGCCAGTATCTACAGCATGGTACGTCGACCAACCAGCTGGATTTTATGCGACAAAATCTCGTGATTTTAGGCGAGCGTTTGCATGATATCGGGATACCACTGGACGTAATAAGTTGCACTGATTTTGAAGCCGTGCCTGATCGTTTGGCAGAATATGCCCATACCTGTGGCCTATCAGCTTTGTATGCCAATACTGAAATCGAATGGAATGAACGCAAACGAGATGAGGCGGTGCGTGCCAGCGGTCTGCCAGTGAGCGTTATCGATAGCAGCGGCATTCTGCCTCTGGGCGATGTTCGCAACCTATCCGGTGAACGCTATAAGGTGTTTACGCCCTATAGCCGCCGCTGGTTTGAACGTGCCGCAGTGTATCCCGTTTTACCCTTGGCCGAGCCAAACAGGCCGACGCACGCCCCTAAAACCTTATCACCGTTTGCGAGCAACAATGATGCATTAGCCGCGTGGCATCCAGTGCCAACAGCGTTGGTGCAGGAATGGCAGGGTGGTGAATCGGCTGCCCATGAAGCCTTGGCGCGCTTTGTTGCTGAGGATATTGTGCTCTACCCTCAAGATCGCGACATGCCCAATGTACCAGGTACGAGTCAGTTGTCTCACTATTTGGCCATGGGTATCTTGAGTCCACGCCAGTGCCTTGCGGCTGTTATGGCAGAATACCCTGACGTATTGGTTAATCAGGGTAGCCCAGCACGACCCTGGGTAAGGCAGTTGGTATGGCGTGAGTTTTATGTAAACTTGATGCGAGAAGTGCCACGAGTTGCTAGGGGAGGGAATTATCAAGCCTTGGGCGACCTCATCCCTTGGCGATCAGCACCCGATGAATTTCAGGCTTGGGCAGAAGGCCGAACGGGATATCCTTTGGTCGATGCAGCGATGCGTCAACTGGTACAAACCGGTTGGATGCACAACCGACTGCGTATGGTGGCAGCCAGCTTTCTTGCCAAACACCTGTTGATCGACTGGCGTCGGGGCGAGGCGTTTTTTGCTGCCCATTTGATAGACGGTGACTATGCCGCAAACAATGGCGGATGGCAGTGGTCTGCTGGTACCGGCTGCGATGCGCAGCCTTACTTCAGAATGTTCAATCCATCTGCTCAAGGCATGAAATTTGACCCGCAAGCAGCCTTTATTCGGCAGTTCGTACCAGAATTGGCGGCGGTGCCAGCTAAGGCCATACATGGCATGGCCGGTCTCCATGCGCTTTCCCACGATCAATCCTATCCAGAGCCCATGGTGGACCATCGAGAGGCGCGGGCCCGTGCCTTGGCGTCACTGGCGGTATTGAAAAAATCTGCGGCGCTTTGATTACGCGTTAACCTGTCAATATGGTGGGTCAGACAAGCTCGCCTTGACTCACACCCCTCTAGGTGTTCCAATTCCCGCCGCCAATCTTTCGGAATGCGGTGTAAATCCGCAGCGGACGCGCCACTGTAATCAACAGCTAAAAGATGTGTTGAAAGCCAGGAGACGGGATTGGCTTACTCTAATCTGTACGCGCATGAATTACAGGAGCTACCATGCCTTCGATCATTTCTAAAATGCTCGCAATATTTTTGCTTGCCAGTGTTTCTCTAACCTCTCTAGCTGCTAATTCCTACCCGATGACGGTCATCGACGGTATGGGAAATGAAGTCGTATTGAAAAAAGCCCCACAAAAAATATCTTCATTGTCATTGTTTACCGATGAAGTATTGCAGCACATGGTGGATAACAAACGCATAGTGTCCATGACCTTTTTGGCCAGTGACCCAAACTATTCAAATATCGCAGACCGCTTACCAACCGGCATCACCCTACTCGATTTTAATGTTGAAGCCTTGGTCGGTATTTACCCCGACTTGGTTTTTGCAGCGAATTGGAGTGAGGCTGGCAAGGTGGCGCAACTACGGAATGCAGGCATTCCGGTTTATCTGGTCGACACCCCTACCAGTATTTCAGCCATTCAGGCAGAAATTCTCAAGCTCGCACAGATGCTAGATGCGCAAAACGCTGGCGACAAAATGGTTGCCGACATGAACAGCCGTCTGTCAGATTTGGCACCTAAAATTGCTGCCATTAAGGCTCGGCAGCTCGTTGGAATTGACTATAACACCTGGGGATCTGCCAGTGGTGTGGGCACAACGTGGAATGAAATCTTGGAGCAATCGGGATTGATTAACGCGGCTGCTAGCTTAGAAGTTGGCGACTATGGACAGGTGTCCTTGTCAAAAGAAGCCATCGTTGCGGTGAATCCTGATCTGCTGTTTTTACCCGGTTGGGTGTATGGCGATCCTGCTGGTGCTGAGACCTTTAAGCAGTCGGTTATCACCGATCCAGCATTGTCTGGCGTCAGCGCCATTCAAAAAGGCCACATCTTGCAGGTGCCGGAAAAATTGGCGGGGAGCTACAGCCAATATATTGTTGAAGCCGTTGCCTATATTGTTAATGCAGTAAGCGCAGCACAGTGACCGCCGGATGATGCACCGGTCTGAAGCAGGTATGGCAACACCGATCAAGGTGTCTGCAATGCTGTTTGTCAGTCTGGGCATCTTGGCAGCCTACCTTTCATTAGGGGCAGTACCGCTGCCCCTATCAGATATTATTGAAACCCTTTATATCGCAGTCACCGAGGGTGAATCAGCAGCCCGTGACGCCCATCCCAAGGTCGTTGCTATCTTGTTCTATATCCGAGGCCCGCGTGCATTGGCCGCTATTTTGGCGGGCGGTGGATTGGCCTTGGCGGGAGCCGCGATGCAGGGACTGTTTAAAAACCCCATGGCAAGCCCCGATATTATGGGTATCAGTGCTGGCAGCAGCTTAGGTGCTGTTATTGCCATATCCTTGGGTGTGGCATCCATTCATCCGTTAATGATTCCTGGTTTTTCGATTGTGGGCGGCCTCCTCACAGCGGCATTTGTTTTTGCTTTGGCGGGCCGCGCTGGCGTTATGCAGTTGTTGTTTTTGATTTTGGCCGGATTGGCGGTGTCGAGTTTGTTGGGCGGCGCGGTTTCCGCGGTGTTGATGTTTTCGCAGGAATACGAAATCAGCCAATTCATTTTCTGGACCATGGGTGGCTTGGAAGGACGGATGTGGCAGCACATTGTTTGGCCAGGGCCCATAATGATCGTGATCGCGTTGCTAACGGTGCGACTCGGCCAATCCTTGAATGTGTTGTCGCTCGGTGAGGAAAACGCGCATGGTATGGGACTCCCCGTATCGCGCATTAAGTTTCTCGTCTTGCTCTATACCGCTTTGTTAACCTCTTTGGCCATATCAATGGCCGGTCCAATAGGATTCGTGGGATTGATGGTGCCCCATTTTGTTCGTTTGGTATTGGGTCCAGACCACCGCACGTTGTTACCCCTATCGATGATCGTGGGAGCGGTGTTTGTGTTGCTCTGCGACCTCATTGGCCGCTGGATGATCGCACCCTATGAAATCAGGGTGGGTGTCATCACCTCGATTGTCGGCGGCAGTTACTTTGTATTTTTGATTATCCGCTACTATCGCATGGGGAGGCTCCTGACATGACCACCCCTGTCTTGGTTGCCCATAACCTAAGCTATGACGTAAAACAGGCCCGTCTATTGAATCAGGTGTCTTTGTCCTTGCTGGCTGGCGAGTTAGTGGGTGTGATCGGGCCCAATGGAGCCGGAAAAACCACGTTATTAAAAGCGTTACTGGGATATTTGCCAGCCACAGAAGGCACTGTGCACATCCATGACAGGTTGTTATTGTCCATGCCACCCGAAGAACGGGCTGGTTTTATCAGTTATTTAAGTCAGGAAGCGAGTGAAGGCTTTCCTTTTGCCGTATTCGATATCGTGGCGCTCGGCGCTTATGCGGCGCGCGCACAGGGGCTCTGCAGCCAAGTCGAATTGCAGAAGCGTGTCACAGCAGTGTTGGTGGCCTTAGATATCGGGCATTTGGCGTCGCGAATTTTCACCGAATTGTCTGGTGGCGAAAAGCAACTGGTGCAGTTTGCGCGTTTGTTGGTTCAAGACGCTGATGTGATGCTGTTAGACGAACCCACGGCCAATCTAGACCTTGGCCATGAATACGAATTGATGCATGCCCTGAGACAACAGTGTCAACAGGGTAAGTCAGCACTGGTCACCCTGCATAACCTCAATATAGCAGCGGAATTTTGTGATCGCGTGATATTGGTCGACCAGGGACGGATAGTGGACGACGGTACCCCCGATCAGGTGATTACCCAAGAAATGATTCAGCGTTTGTATACCGAGCATGCCTTGGTGGTGATGAACGCACACACTGGCAATATGAACGTGTTACCCAAAACCCGTGTCGCATCGGCATTAGGCGCCAAAGTACACATTATTGGGGGTGCAGGGTCTGCTATTCGGGTATCAAAATTACTGCGCCGTGCAGGCTGCCTAGTGACAGGTGGCATTGCGCATCGAGATGACAGTGATGTTGCCTACTGGGAAGCTGCTGGCATTGCTTATATAGAAACCCCCACATTTGACAGCATCTCAGATGACAGTTTTCAGATGGGGCTGTCTTGGGTCGCGTCAGCGGATGTGACGGTATTATGTGATTTCCCCATTGGGACCGCTAACGCCAAAAATCTAGCATTGGCCAGTAGCAGTAAAAATGTGATTGTCATGACGACGCACAGTGAACAGGAGCGGTTCTTTCAACCGGCAGTGCAGACCGAGTATGATGCCATTGTGTCGCGGAGCCCAATGGTTGAGATTGACCAGTTACTCAGTGCCATCAACGCTATTACGAAAAACCAATAATCGCTATCCAATAAAAAAGGCAGCCAATGGCTGCCTTTTTGCTCTCTAAAAGGTCATTTACGACACGGATTTGTCAAACAAGAGATCAAACTGATCCATGCCTTCATGAATCAAATCGTCGCCGATAGTCAGTGGTGGTAAGAAACGAATGACGTTGCTATAGAAACCACATGACAACAGGATAAGGCCATGTTCGGCCGCGCCAGCGATCAGCTTCTGAATCAGCTCTGGGTTCGGCTGATGGGCATCACCATTCTTAACCAATTCCATAGCGATCATGGCACCTTTGACGCGAATCTCACCAACCAAGCCAGGATGACGATCAGCAATGGCCTGTAAGCGCTTACCGAATACGGCGCCGACTTCATTGGATCGTGCGACGAGGTTTTCTTCTTCCATCACTTCCAAGACAGCCAAGGCTGCTGCGCATGCGACTGGAGAACCACCGTATGTACCACCCAATCCACCTGGGAGGGGTGCATCCATGATTTCTGCTTTACCCACTACTGCTGACAACGGATACCCACCGGCTATGCCTTTGGCCATAGTCATGAGGTCAGGTTCTATGCCTGAATATTCGGTGCAGAACATTTTACCCGTACGGCCAAATCCCGTTTGGATTTCGTCTGCGATCAGTACGATGCCGTGCTTGTCGCACATCGCGCGTAACGCTTGCATCAATTCAACCGGTGCGTAATAGAATCCACCTTCGCCTTGAATTGGTTCGATCAAAATAGCCGCAACATCCGTTGGTGCAATGTCAACTTTGAACAGTTTTTCGATCGCGATCATGCTGTCGGCTACCGACACTTCATGGAAATCAGAAGGGAAGGGCACGTGGTAGATTTCGCCAGGGAAGGGGCCAAACAAGTTTTTGTATGGTGTGATCTTACCGGTTAAACCCATCGTCATATTGGTGCGGCCGTGAAAACCACCATTAAAGGCGATAATGCCACGACGACCCGTGTGAGCGCGTGCTATTTTCACAGCGTTTTCAACCGCTTCAGCTCCGGTGCTTACAAAAATCGTTTTCTTTGGGGTATCACCAGGCGCCAAGGCATTGAGTTTTTCAGCCAAGGTAACGCCAGACTCATAGGGATTTACCATGATGCACGTATGTGAAAAGTTTTCGACCTGCTGCTTTACTGCGGCAACCACTTTAGGGTGGCTGTGGCCCGTATTGACTACGGCAATACCCGCACCAAAGTCGATATAGCGTTTGCCGTCCACATCCCACAGTTCTGCGTTCAGCGCATGGTCAACAAAGTTGGAAAACATATTGCCCTGTCCGCGCGCGACCGCTGCAACTTTACGAGCCTGTAATTCTGAATTGCGTGACATCTGAGAGTCTCCTCTTCGTTATTTGTTTAGGCCGCCAAGGCACAAGTATTTGATTTCAAGAAAGTCTTCAATGCCATACTTAGACCCTTCGCGACCCAAGCCTGATGACTTGACACCGCCAAAGGGTGCTGCAGCATTGGAAATGATGCCTTCGTTAATGCCTACCATGCCGTACTCAAGCCCTTCAGCGACACGCCAGATGCGGCCGATATCACGAGAATAGAAATAGGCAGCAAGGCCATATTCAGTGTCGTTAGCCATAGCGATGAGCTCTTCTTCCGTATCGAAGGGAATCAGTGGCGCAACGGGTCCAAAGATTTCATTGGCAGCAATGGCCATGCTGTTGCTGACATTTTTCATAATAGTGGGTTGGTAATAATTGCCGCCCAATGCATGTGGTTGCCCACCCACAACGACCTGTGCGCCCTGCGCAACTGATTGTTCAACCAAGGCGTGTACATCGTCCATTGCCTTCTTGGTAATCAATGGGCCCATGGTGACGCCTTCGTCCATGCCATCTCCAAGCTGGAATTCTGCGACTGCCGCCTCTAACTTTTCAGCAAAGGTATCGTAAACTGATCGCTGAACCAAGAATCGGTTTGCACAGACACAGGTTTGACCGGCGTTGCGGTACTTAGACGCCAAGGCGCCCTGAACGGCGGCATCCAAATCGGCATCGTCAAAAACGATAAAGGGAGCATTGCCACCAAGCTCAAGAGATACTTTTTTAATGGTGCCGGCACACTGTTCGTAGAGCTTACGTCCCACCGGTGTTGAACCGGTGAATGAGAATTTTGCAACATCGGGGCTGGTGGTTAACACTTCACCGATGGCGCGTGAATTGGTACCAGTAACAACGTTAAACACACCCTTAGGTATGCCCGCCATTTCAGCCAATTGTGCCAATGCCAATGCCGACAACGGCGTTTCCGATGCGGGTTTGATGATAAAGGTGCAACCAGCAGCCAAAGCAGGTGCGGCTTTGCGGGTGATCATTGAACTTGGGAAGTTCCAAGGTGTAATCGCCGCTACCACGCCGATTGGTTGCTTTAAAACAATGATGCGTTTGTCACTGGCGGGCCCAGGAATGGTATCGCCATAAATACGCTTACCTTCTTCAGCATACCAATCAACAAAAGCGGCACCATAAGCAATTTCGCCTTTGGACTCAGCCAGAGGTTTGCCCTGTTCGGCTGTCATGATGACACCAAGGTCGTGCTGGTGTTCCATCATTAAGTTAAACCATTTGCGCAAAATCGCGGCGCGTTCGTTAGCGCTCTTTGCAGCCCAAGCTGGTAAAGCGGCTTTTGCAGCAGCAACCGCTGCCTCTGCATCTTGGCCGTCTCCATTGCTGACTTGCGCCAAAACCACGCCTGAAGCAGGATTCGTGACGTCAAATGTAGTGTCTTTCTTTACCCACGCACCATTGATATAGGAATGGTTGGCTAACAGTGCCGGTTCATTTAAACGGATCATGACAATGGCCTCTAATGAATTGGAGTTGATGAAATATGGTAGCTATTTGAAACTAATTTCTATTTAAGGTAAATATAAAACAATCAAACTAATGTTTGAACTAAATAAAACTTTAATTGGGTGAATATGAGAAAAGATACCTTTGTCCCGAGACCCGTGTCTGAATACGATTTGCGGCTGTTGCGCATATTCAAAGTGGTTGTTGAATGTGGTGGTTTTGCCAAGGCAGAACCTGTCCTCAATATTACCCGATCGACCATTAGTGTGCATATCTCCAATCTCGAGAGTCGCATGAAATTCAAACTCGCCAAACGCGGGCGGGGTGGCTTTGCGCTCACAGAACAAGGCAAAGTCGTTTATGAGGCATCGTTGAAGTTATTTGACACACTTAACGGCTTTTCTGTGCTGATCAGTTCGTTGGATGTGGAAGTGTCGGGAGAGTTGGTCATTCTGTGCAGTGATAACGTGGCAGTGTCGCCACAATTGCGGCTGCCAGAGGTGATTGCAACGCTCAATGACCGTGCGCCAAAACTACAGATTGCGATCAACAATGACACTGCGCCCAGCATTGAAAATGCGCTATTGGCTGGTCAGGCGCATGTTGGGATCATGCCTGAATTTCGTAATATCGATGCCCTCAGTTATCAGCCTAACTTTGAAGAGCGGTTTATTCTGTGTTGTGGCAACAAACATCCATTCTTTACGCTGTCTGATGACGATATTTCCGATGAGATGTTGCATGCCAGTCAGACGGTTTATCCAGGCGTTGATGTGAACAGTGCCGGTATCGAACAATTACGGCGGCTCAATTTGTCGGCTCGGGCCTATCAATTTGATACCCGCACCCCGCTGGTCTTGTCGGGCCGCTACTTGGGTTTTTTCCCACTCAGTTATATTCAACCCTATATAAATCGTGGCCAAGTCCGGCTAGTCCAGCCAGCAGAACGCTACTATGACCTGCGCCATGTGATTGTCCATCGCCAGAGCAGCGTCATGGATACCAAAGTGCGTCTGTTTCTGGATGTGTGTGATGAATTGGCACGATCGCCCGCTTCCTAGTACGTCAGGGGCCTGGATGCCCCTTTAAAACCTCAGTCCAAAAATCCTCAGTTCAGACCAATAAAAATGCCTCGTGCTGATGAAATTCAAGGGTTTCATCACAGCCGTCCGTTGACTGTCATTTTCAATAGCCTAATCCGACAGTAAAAAAAAGAGCGCCAATAGGCGCTCTTTTGTCTTTATAACGCCCTTATTACATGCGGTTGATCGCACCTGTAGGTGCAAAGTCATCGCTGCTCATAGGGCTATTGCGCTGGATGTAGTCCACTAACAAGTCAGCATCAACAAAACCGGTGTTGACGAAATTAGGATGGTCAGACACCTTGGTATAGCCGTCACCCCCAGAGGCCATAAAGCTGTTGATGGCCAATCGATAGGTTGCTGCTTTATCTAGCGCCTTGCCACCGATCATCACTTTGCTGATCATGCCGGCTTTCACATCCATAGTAACACCAGCAGATTGTGCGAATGCACCGCTGCCTGCTTCCTTCGATGCGACAACAGTGAGGTAGTCAAACAACTCAGCACCGGTTAGCTCAACATAGGTCAGGATATTGGCGAAAGGCTGCACGGTTAATACATGCTTGTAAGTGATATCACCACAAGCCATGTCTGCGCGAATACCACCACTGTTCATGATGGCTACGTCAGCACCCGCTTTCACACGTTGCGCTTCAGCAATCAGGTTGCCTAGGTTGGTTTCAGAAGAACGCACCTGGCTACGCTCGCCGACAAAGTTACCAGTACAGGTGCCGATCACCGTATTGAGCGACTCAGCGCCTGCTTCTTGATAGGGCGTGAGCATCGCAAGCATGTCAGCGTCTTCAGCAATTTCATCTTCGATTAATGTATAGACTGAATTGCCTTCCGCGTCTTTGCCCTTGTTCTTCAGGTTGATCGGAATCAGACGGTAATTAGAGCTGATGATGTCACCATTTTTGACAACCAAATCTAATCGACCCACATACTTACCCCACTCATGTGCCTGAACGATCAGAGCACCATTCTGGACATCTGGCTCAGACAAAGCGACCTGTGAGTGACCACCCACGATCACATCAAAACCGCTAACCGAACGCGCCAATGTCACGTCACCCGGTGCGTTGCCGCCATGGTTGGCATCGGCATAGTGGCCCATATGGGTTGCAGCGATTACCAAAGCGCCGCGCTTCTGCAAGGCTGGCATTAGTTCTGTGGCAACCGTCACTGGGCTTCTAAATTCTAGATCAGAGGTGTATTCAGGGTTGCCAATTTTAACGGTATCTTCCGTGGTGAAGCCTACAACCACAACCTTCATGCCATCGACATCAAACACCTTGTAAGCTGGGAAAAGCGTCATGCCGTTGTCACGTCGATAGATGTTGGCGCTCAAGAAACTGAAGCCAGCCCATTCTTGCTGCTGCATCAGAACATCGCGGGCATTGTCGAATTCATGGTTACCAATGGCCATTGCGTCATAACCAATCGCCGCCATACCTTTAAAATCTGGCTCGGCATCTTGCATGTCTGACTCAGGAACACCGGTGTTGATATCGCCGCCAGACAATAACAAGACACTGCCGCCGTCAGCTGCTACTTCTGCGCGGATGCCATCGATTAGGGTCTTGCGCGCTGCCATGCCATATTCGCCATTGCTGTTCTGCCAGAAACGGCCGTGATGGTCATTGGTATGCAGGATCGTTAATTTGTATTCTTTATCAGGCGCGAAGGTGGCATCTGACTGATAGCCAGGCATCATTGAGCAGCCTGCAAGTAATACCGCCGCCGATAGCGTAACTACCATGCCTCTCATTTGTCGATAGTCCATCGTATGTTCCTCTCCAGTTGTAGATTTCAGAAGCTAAAGTACGATTAAGAAGGCCAGATCGGTCGCCAGAATCGGTATTTTTTCGCCTCTGCTTAGTGATTTAGTTATTGTTGTTCAGATCAAAATTTAGCCCAAATAGTGCTCTTTTCATAGTGATTTTAGTCTTAAAGAATGGGTATGAAACGAGATTAGGGTAGAATATTTTTAACAATCCAATGTAACCCAAAGAAATTTATGGAGTTTATGCTGTGGCAACCCGTATCACCCTTTCGCAGGTGAGTTTGGCTCTGGGCCATAAAACATTATTTAGTGAATTAGATGCCAGTGTGAACGACGGAGACCGCATTGGTCTGGTGGGACACAATGGCAGCGGTAAGTCGACTTTGCTCAAAATGTTGGCTGGTGAATTGGCCCCAGACAGCGGTCTTCGTCAAAGTCAAAAGCAACTGCGCATCGGTGTCGTAGAGCAGTTCCTACCACCCGCACTCGCCACAGCGACGCTAATAGACGCTGCGTTGGATATGCTGTCCTTTGACGAACGGGTGAGTGCCCGTTACCGCGCGGAAACCGCATTGTTGGCGGTGGGCTTTCATGCTGGCCAGTTTGATATTGCGGTGAGCCAGCTCAGTGGCGGGCAGCAAAATTTGTTGTTAATGGCTAGAACACAATTGATGGCACCTGATGTGATGTTGCTCGATGAGCCCGGTAACCACATGGATATTTCGAGCCTGGCCATTTTAGAGCAATGGCTGTCGTCTATTACCGTGCCTTGGATTATGGTGTCGCATGACCGTTATCTGTTGAACAACTTGTGCCGCAATACCTGGGTGCTCCGTGATCAAAAACTCTATAGCTTCCAACTGCCTTTTGATGCCGCGCGAGAAGCCTTAGTAAAATTAGATGAAGATGCCCAAAAGCAGCGCAACCAAGAAGAGCGTGAAATCACGCGTATTGAAACCAGTGCCAAGCGTTTGGCTATTTGGGGTCGGACCTTCGACAATGAAGATTTGGCGCGAAAAGCGAAAACCATGGAAAAGCGCGCCCAAAAGCTCAAAGACAATGTGACCTTTGTGAGCCGTGGCAGTGGACTGGAATTAGCGCTCGACACAGAAAAACTCAGCTGCAAGCAAGCCTTGGTATTGGAAGAAGCGACTATTTCAGTGCCCAATACTGACCGCGTGTTGGCCAACGTACCCTTTCTAAGAGTCAATCCTGGGGATCGCATAGGGCTTTTGGGTATCAACGGCAGCGGTAAATCGACCACCATAAAACGGATCATGGCCGCCCTTGACGATTCAGACCCCACCATTCGCATCAATCCCAATGTAAAGTTGGGCTATTACGATCAACAGTTGAGTGCTTTGAATTGCGAAGAAACCCGATACGATTGGCTCCGTCGTCAGGTTGAGGGGCCAGATGACCGCATACGACAAACTTTGCTCCACGCGGGTATTCCTTATCAAGACTTCGACCAGCCTGTAAGCCAACTCAGTGGTGGTGAAAAAGCGCGGATGCAGTTTGCGTTGTTTCGATTGCAAGCGCCGAACTTTTTGATTTTGGATGAACCAACCAACCACATTGATTTGGAAGGGCGCGAGGCACTGATCGACGCCTTGATTGAAACCGGTATCACCTTGATTGTCACCAGCCATGACCGGGCTTTTTTGGATCAGTGTGTTACCCATTGGTGGTTGATAGAAGATGAGACCATTAGCATCACCCACGACCCCGAAGGCTTTTACCGTTCGGTCTATAAGCAAGAGGCAAGTAAACACTCACAAACTGTAGAGCCTTCTAAAAATAGTGCATCAATGGATGAAAGCCGCACAGATTTACCCGACACAGAGGCAGCTATATTGGAGCAGATTGAGGTATTAGAGCAGCGTCTATCAGACGACCTCAAGCGCAAAGCCAAACACCAATTGCCGGACCGACATGCAGGGTGGCGGGCGTCGATAGCCGACTTATGGGCGCAGTTAGAAAAAGGCGATCTTTGATGATCGGCTGATAATATGTTTTCACGGCATTAAATTTGCAACAACCTAGTAGCAGGTTTAATGTATTCAGTATTAAAAATTACGGAATTGCTGAGTTACTCAGTTGTATCAGCCAGGGAAAAAGGCACTCAATTTTACTTTCCTTTCTCCCAATTTCTCAGCATTCAAGTCGTAGGTGGTTTAGTTGAAGCCATCGAACAATTTAGGCAAGCGACGCGGTAAAGCTGCATTCCTGCTAAATGGCGTTATGTACTGTAAAACTAAAGGAATACGATGAGCCGAGAATATTACTCCGCCTCAATAAAAGAATTTTTGAATGCGAGAGATGATTTTATACTTGGTCAGTTAACTCGTCATCATCAATTTGCTCTTGAAGATTTGCAAAAAAATGCTTGGATAGCACAAGTAAGAATTCTCAAAGATGCATTAAGTCAAATGTCTGATTGCCATCTAGCATTTGAGTATGCAATTCCTAGAATGGGTAAAAGGGTTGATGTTGTAGTCCTTTACAAAGGAGTCGTATTTGTACTTGAATTTAAAGTAGGCGAGAAAACTTACCCAAATGCTGCCATAGAACAGGGCTTAGATTATTCAGTCGATTTAAAGAATTTCCACGAGCAAAGTCATCTAAGAGCTATAGTCCCTATCATAGTTGCTACGGAGGCTCCAGACTGTGGCCCTGTATTTAAGAAATACACTGATCGTGTTTATCACCCAACATGTTCAAATAAAGGGAATATTTATTCTCATATTGAGCGATTAGCAGATGAGGTAAATGAGAAAAATCCTATTATCCCGAGTGACTGGCTGCATTCCATATATAAGCCAACACCTACAATCATTGAGGCAGCGCAAGCCCTTTATAAAGGGCATAGTGTTAAAGAAATATCTAGGTCGGATTCAGGAACTATCAACCTTGGCGCTACTTCTGACACAATTTCAGAGATTATCAATCTATCTAAAATTAACAATAGAAAGTCTATTTGTTTCATTACAGGCGTCCCTGGTGCCGGAAAAACTCTGGCAGGGCTCAATATAGCGAATGAGCGGCACAATGTAGACGAAGGTGAACATGCCGTATTTTTATCTGGAAACGGTCCTCTTGTTGAGGTCTTACAAGAAGCTTTGGCGAGAAATGAAGTGCTGGAAAAGAAATGCTCCGAACAAAAAGTTACTAAAATTCAGGCATTAACAAAAACCAAAGCATTCATTCAAAACATTCATCACTTTCGCGATGATGCCCTTCAGAATGAAAGACCACCAATTGAGCATGTCGCAGTATTTGATGAAGCTCAGCGCGCTTGGACTTTAGATCAAACAAGATCGTTTATGGCTAGAAAAAAAGGCATTCAAGGATTTGATATGTCAGAGCCAGAATTCCTTATTAGCGTCCTTGATCGACACGAAGATTGGGCTAGTGTTATTTGCTTGATAGGTGGTGGTCAGGAAATAAATACTGGGGAGGCCGGATTGCCCGAATGGTTTTCTGCAATACAGAAACACTTCCCTCATTGGTATGTTTATGTTTCAAATAAATTAACAGACATGGAATATACAAATGGAGAAAATATCTATTCTTCATTAACCGACAAACAGTTAACTGTAAAAAATGAGCTTCACCTATCAGTATCCGTTAGATCATATCGTTCAGAAAAACTGGCATCTTTTGTAAAGGCATTCTTAGATATCAAAGCCGATGTAGCCTGTTCAATATTTGAGCAATTGAAAGATGACTACCCCATAGTGGTTACTCGGAACATTGAAACTGCAAAACAATGGCTTAAGTCAAAAGCACGAGGCGGAGAAGGGCTTGGTATAACTGCATCATCAGGTGCTTATAGGCTTAAACCCTATGGCATTCATGTGAAATCAGCTATTGAACCTAAAACATGGTTTTTAAATAATAAAAGTGATGTTCGATCTTCTGGGTTTCTTGAAGATGTTGCGACAGAATTCGATATACAAGGCCTTGAGCTAGATTGGACTTGCATTGCATGGGACGCAAACTTGAGAAAAATGGGTAATGGATGGGAGTATAAAAATTTTCGCGGAACAGAATGGCAGAATATCAATGATGACACAAGAAGACGATATTTATTGAATGCTTATAGGGTTTTGTTAACAAGAGCCAGGCAAGGCATGATTATTTTTATTCCAGTAGGTGATGAATCTGATAGAACAAGGCAACCTGAATTTTATAATCCTGTCTTTGAATATTTTAGAAGTTGTGGTGTGCCATGCATCTAAAAGCACATAA
>Ga0208020_1000108_pt1 | contig 16952 bp, 15 predicted proteins | sample ColrivemetaGS573_FD_187601 | JGI IMG/M metagenome (GOLD analysis project Ga0208020, IMG submission 187601) | Estuarine microbial communities from the Columbia River estuary - Ebb tide ETM metaG S.573 (SPAdes) (version 2) | ecosystem: Environmental > Aquatic > Marine > Intertidal zone > Estuary ...
AAGTGTTGCTGCTGAAACTTTCCAAGTTGCTGCTGCAGTTACAAGAGAACAAGTACAAGATTTAAAACAATTCGGTGTAGATGCTGTTGCTCAAGTTGAGTCAGTATTAACTAACGAATTAACTCAGTCTATCAACAATCACATCTTAACTAAGATGAGATCTATTGCTGAAAGTGGAATTTCTGATTTCGCTTTAACATACGGTGTAGGTGGTAACACTTATGGTGATGTTAACAGAAGAATCCTTACTCACGTATTGGCTGCTGCTAACTTAATCGCTAACAGAGGTAGAAGAGGTGCTGGTAACTTCGCTGTAGTTGATGCAAAAGTTGCTTCAGCTTTACAAGGTGTTGCTGGTTTCGTACCAAACCCAATGGCTAATACATTCAATCAAGTTGCAGGTGCAATCTACCCAGTAGGTTCAGTTGCAGGTATTAATGTTTACACTGATCCAAATCAAGCATTTGACGGTGTTACTGTAAATGATATACCAAACTCTCACAATATCTTAATTGGTAGAAAAGGTGACGGTAACGGTGCTGGATTAGTATTCATGCCTTACTTAATGGCTGAATCAGTTCAAATGATCGCTGAAGGAACTATGGCTCCTAAAGTAGCGGTTAAATCTAGATATGCTCTAGTTGAAGCTGGTTTCCATCCAGAAACTGCATACCAATCATTCAACATCTCAGGTTTACAACTGTAATCTTAAGATTTAGAATAATTAATATTAAAAGGCTGCCTTCGGGCGGCCTTTTTTATTTCTAGAAATATTTAAAATATTAAGAGGATATATAATATATTAACAAGGTAATTTAAAACAAAATAATAATTATGAAACTTAAATCAAAATTAAAACTTTACGAAGAGTTCGTAAATGAATCAACTAAAGAAACTACAACAACGACAGACTCTGTTGCTATAGATCAGGTTAGTGTTGATGCAGCTGCAGATTCTGCAGAAGCGGTTAGAACTGAAGTTATTAGAGACGTAGATACTATTCTTAATAATCTAGCTGAATTATCAGATAGAATTGGAGAATCAGAATCTATTACTTTAGAAATGGATGAATTATTCGAAGAATTATTCGAACTAACTAATGTTACAGAACTTAACGAAGGTATATTAGATTTTATTAAATCTCCTATTAAGTTCATGAAAATTAAGAAAAATCTTAAATCATATCAAAAAGCCTTAGTACAAAAAGCAATTAACGATGTTGATTTCGCTAAGAAGAAACAGGCAGGTGATGCTGGTGAAAAGGGTAAAGACGATAAAAGAATAGAAACATTAAAACAAGCTAACGAAGCTAAAAACAAAGCATTAGATGATCAATTATCTGCTATCGGAGAAAGAATGACAGAATTGTCAAGTGGAGATGAAGGTTTAGGTAAAGTTGTTTCTATTGGAAAAACAAAATCTAAATTAGCTGCGGCCAAACTAGTAATGAAAGCAACTTCAGGTGAAGAAGCAAAACAACTTAAATTAGAAATTGATACTTTAGCAGATAGAATTGCAGATGATGAAAAATCTCTTAAAGATTACGCTAAAAAAGCTGGTCCAGCTGATCATACAGATTCTGATGATCAATCAGGTGATAATGATAATGCGGCTAGTCAAGATCAAATGGCCGGTGTAGGCGATGAAGGTAAGCCTAAAGGTAAGCCTAAGAAAAAGGATGAAACTCCAGAAGAGAAAGAAGCTAGAATAAAGAAAGAAAAGACAGATAAGAATGCTCCTAAAATTGAAAAATTAGAAGCTTCAAAAACTAAAGCTAAAGAAGCATACGATGCTGTAGATGCAGGTAATAAGATTGAGAAAGCTAAAGCAAAAATTGCTTTTGTAAAAGTACAATTAGAATTAGCTAAACTTAAAGAAGATGATGCAGAAGTAATAAAAGGCTTTGAAGACGAAATCAAAAAGCTTGAGATGACAGCTAATCGTAAAGTATCTAATGTAACATCCGGTGATACTAATACAGGCTCTGGTTCAGGTTCTGGTTCAGGCTCAGGTTCAGGTTCAGGTTCAGGCTCTGGTTCAGGCTCTGGTTCAGGTTCAGGCTCTGGTTCAGGTTCAGGCTCTGGTTCAGGCTCTGGTTCAGGTTCAGGCTCTGGTTCAGGAGGCGGTACACCGCAAAATGACAATAACCAAATTTCTGTAGAAGATGGTACAACTATTAATGAAGCTACTCTTGGTGAACTAATGTCAATGAGTGAGGATAATTACGAATATTTAAAAGGAGAAGCTAAGAAACTAGGAGTTAAAGTATCAGTTTCAACCGGAAAAGATTCAATGTATGACGATATGGGATATGATACATTATCATTCAGTGGTGATAAAGCTGCTATTTTAAAATTAGCCAAAATTTCAGGTCATGATCAAGATATTTGTTCAGAACCAGATTGTGGTGGTTATGAGATTACAGAAGCCGTTGAAGTAACTGAAGCATCTCTTTCAGGTATAGAATTTGGAAACGATGACGACATTCACCCAACTAAATTTAAACCTTTAACTACATCTTTAAAGAAGAATAAAGTTAAAATGGAAGTTGAAAAAGAAGAAGGTGACCACGGTTACCCAGAAGTTAAATTAACGGGTAAAAGAAAGGACATCGAAAAGGTTTTAGCTGATGTATGGGGACCAGATAGTGTTAGTGATTATGAAGATTATTTTGAATCAGTAGCAACTGAAGAAGTTGAAGAAGGAAATGAATTCGGAGCTGCAAGAGCAGAAGCAATTGCAAAAGGTGAGAAAACATTTAAAGTAGGCGACGAAGAATATCCAGTAGAAGATGTTTCTAAGGAAGATGAAGAAAACGCTGAAGAATTTGTAGAAGAAGCAAAAGAAGAATTACCTAAAACTATTAAATTAGATGAAGGTTTAACTATTGCACAACGATTCTCAAGATTAATGTAAGATTAAAGAGAACGTTTAGCGTTCTTTTTAGCAAGTTTAAGAAACTCCTCTCGTTCTTCGAGTAGGAGTTTTTTACATTTCTTACGAAACTCAATTGAAGATTTTAATATACGACTATCAATCATTGGTGCTTTTAATGCATCATGATATTCTGGATGTAAAAAGTTTTCCAAATCAAAATTCATAAATTTAGCTTTAATCGGCTTGAGACTAATCGCACAATACCAATCTACTATATTACAGTTTTCATGAAGAGTTGCTAAATCAACCAACATTTCATTACTATGATCCCAGTATTTTTTAGTTAATGCGACGCTTTTAATTGGTGGTTTTTGCATTCTAAGTACACAATGGACAAATTGATCATCATCAGACCATCTTCTAATATGCCTGTGTTCAACAAGGAACTTCCTGAAGAACTTCATCATTGGTGCTAGTATAATACCGTACCTATTTCGTGGATTAGGACCAGATGTGCGGGTGATGATTATATGAGAATAAGATCTTGCCATTTATTATATTTATCTATGAAACTTTATAGCTGTTGTGAGGTATAACCATTAAACATATTATATACATGAATTCGATAAATCAATTATTTACAGAAAAATACAGACCTAAAAACCTAGAAGAACTCATATTACCAGAGAGGGTAATGAGTAAATTCAATGATGGTTTAGTACAAAATATGCTATTCGCTGGATCACCAGGAACAGGCAAAACATCATGTGCTAAGGCAATTGTTCAACAATTTAAACTACCATATCTCTATATTAATGCATCAACAGATACATCAGTAGAAGTTATTCGTACAAGAATTACCGATTTCTGTTCTACTGTTTCTATTATGGATGCACCCGGAATGTTTAAAGTAGTAATACTCGATGAGGTTGATGGTGTATCAGATCAATTCTTTAAAGCATTGCGTGCTACTATGGAAACATTCGCATCTAATTCTAGATTTATTGCAACATGTAATTATATTAATAAACTACCAGATCCAATTCTTTCAAGATTTGAAGTTATAGATTTTGATTTTGACAAACAAGAAGAAAGTGAACTAACAAAAAAGTATATTAAAAGAGTTTATGAGATTTGTAAGAAAGAAGACATGACAATTGAAAAGCCGGCATTGGTTGAATTTGTTAAAAGAAACTTTCCTGATTTAAGATCTACTCTTAATAAATTACAAGGATATAAAACACAAGGTACTTCCAATATTACAGTAGATGATGTTAAAAAATTCAACTCTGTATATAAAGACGTATTTGAATTAGTGTTTAATGAAACAGATCCTGCAAAAAATTATCAAACATTAGTAGGTAATTATGCAAATAGAGTTGACGATGTTTTACAAACACTTGGCGCTGAATTCATTGAATATATTCAGCAAGAAAAAGGACAATATATAAAACATATACCACAGATAATTATAACTGTAGCTAAGCATCAATCTCAAAGAGTTCATGTTATTGATCCAGTTATTACAATGTTAAGTTGTGTATATGAGATACAAAGTATAGTTAATTCGTAAAAAAGTAATAAATAATTTTTTTATGTCAATTATTTTTGGTATATTAGGCATAGATATTAAACACATAAGATATGAAAGTGGGAAAACACACACTATTAATAGACGGTAATTATTTTGTATTCAGTAGACTTTTTGTTTTACCAAAACCTAAAACAGGTCAACTGTTAGGTGATGATAAACAAAAATCACAGTTTATGAGAAAATTAGCCATTGATTTTGCATCAGAGATGCGTAAATTAAAAATGTTTGTAGATGACGTTGTATTAACAGTTGATTCTAAATCATGGAGAAAAGATTTATACCCAGAAGCAGATTATAAGGGTACTAGAAAACAAAGCAGTAATGTAAATTGGACAAATGTATATGGAGTTTATGAAGAATTCCAAAAAATATTAGCCGATAAAGGTGTTACTGTACATCAAATACAAGGTGCAGAAGCAGATGATGTTATTTTTGGATGGTCTACTGCACTTAATAACAGGGGTAAATCATGTATCGTATGGTCAGGTGATAGAGATCTTATTCAATTAGTAAATTACTCTAAAACTAATGATGCACATACTTTATGGTATTACAATACTAAAAAATCTTTATATGCTTATGAAGGTTTTGAAACAGACATGGAAGCATCGGTTGCATCTGAAATGTCAAATGAAGATCTTCTATTTAACATGGGAGGTGAACACATGACAAGAGATTCGTATCAAAATAATATTATGTCATGGGTAAAAGCACTTAAAATAAATATTACAGAAGTTGATTGTGATAGATTTATTTTCAATAAGATTCTTATAGGTGATAAATCAGATAATATACCATCTGTAGTTACGTGGCAAAAAGAATTAAAAACAGGCAAGCTTAGAACATACTCTATCACAGAGAAGATGGCAGATACCATATACGATCAATTCATTAAAGAACTAGATAACTTTACTATTGAGTATTTGTTTAATACAGATCACAAGAACTCTCTTACAGACATCATATACAGAGTAGTTGGACATTCTAATACTGCATTGATCAAAGCATCTTTATCTAATAACATCGCGTTAATGTTACTACATATTAAAACTATTCCAGACTCTATTCAAAAAGCGATATATGATGCTATCGAAAAGGATTGGGAAGGAGCATTAGAAAATGTAGAACAATTCCAAGATATGGAAAAAATATTGGAAGGAACAAGTTGGTTGAAAGATAAAGCAAGTTTTGGTCCTGATGCATTCGCAGGAATGGATATTCCTAAAGAAACAAAGACCAAAAAACCTCCAATGAAATTAGTAGGTAAGAAAACAAATACAGATAAAAAATTGGCACCTAGTAAAAAGTTATTCTAATATGACACTAACTGATTATATTCAAATAGAAGAAATATTAGCAGAAGCAAATGCACATAATCTAAAACCAGAAGTTATAGATCTTGCTATTAAAATAGAGATGCTTCATAATTTTTCAAAAGTAGATGCACATCAACATGCATTTAACACCTTAATAGGGTAAACTTTCTTACTAATTCACATATAAATAATATGCTAGACGAAACTAAATTATTTGATTTTGTAAAGATAATGTTTACAAAACCAGACCAATACAACAATATAAAAAATCATTCAAAGAAACGACATCACTTTATGATCAATCGTTTCTTTGCTATTAAATATCCATCTAATGCTAATCTTTTTAATTTAAACGGTATTAATGGAGGAAATGTAGTAGAATCATGGGCTATGGTTGCTCAAAGATTCAAAGGTGTTCCACGTTGGTTTTATACTAAGACCAAAAAAGCACCAAAAAAACAGGTTGATAGATATACTCCTAACGATGCTTCAATTGAGATCTACCTGTCAAAAAATGAAATAGGTATGCGAGAATTCAATGATTTAAAATTGTATGCAAAAGAGGAACTATTTAATGATTTACAAAAAATTGAAGCGCAAATAGATGTTTACAGAAAATAAAGATGACTTTTCAGAAGTAGTAGATATTACACTTTATCGATATAATTCAATAGACACTAAAATATGGGGACTAATTTCTAGGGACTCTATGTGTAAAAGAATAAGCGATGATTCGTATTTAGTACAGGCTACAAAAATGCAACAATATATTACTAAGTTCTTTGCTAGAGAAATAAATAGATTTAAATCTGTGGGAGATGCATCTATACACAAAGAAGCAACTTCAATTTATTTTATATGGCAAATGTTACAAAATATGCCAAATTTATCATGGATCAAAGTTACTTTAAATAAAAATCTAAATTATAATAGAATTGTCAAGATTGATCAAATTAAAACAATTAAATATAATATTAAAACAATTAGAGGTAGTTTAAGATTATTTGAATTATTTGAATCGAGAGAATTAAATATTATAAATGAAGTTTTAGAAAGATGTAAGATGATGTCAAGTGATGAGATGTATAAAGTTTTTAAACTAAAACAGTTCATGACAGTGTTAGATATGTATTTATCAGATAATGAAGCAACAGAAACCTTTGGAATAATTAATGCAATAATTCATAAATTAGAACCTTATGAATCTGACGATCCTGAAATACTCTTAATAACAGATAGAAATTCAGATATATAATAAAAAACAAGACCACTGGTCCTTTTATTAATGGTAAATAATTTTACAGCAGATCAAATAGGTGACTCATTTGTCGCAAAGCTAATAGAACCATACGAAAATGTAGCGGGTATCAATTCATGGGATATTGTAGCAGGTGTAAGTACGCCAAATACTATAGGAACTTTAAGTATGACTGAAGGTAATCTTACTGTTACTGGACAAAACACCAACTTATTTTTAAATAGAGGTGATAAAATCATAGTAGGTAATACAACATTTGAAGTAGATACAATATATGACTCGAATACTTTTACAGTATTGGAAGTTCCTACCTTTACTGCAACAGGCTTAAAATTTTACTTACCATTAAATCCAAACAATTTTTTTAATTACGAATTTAAATGGTCACAAGAGCCATTAGATAGTGATGGAGGCGCAATGTCAGAATACGCGTTATTAAACACTGGCACATCACCTACGGATTTATTAGGATTAACGTTTGATTCTACTAAACCCCTATGGATTAGTGTTAGGTTTACAGTAAATAGATTATCTACGGCACATTCTTTATCTTTATTAAGTCTTACATTTAATTTAGAAACAGAAGCTGGAGAAATTATATCATGCCCTCAATATTGTACTGATTGTACTGATCCATCAGCAATGAATGGATGTGCTAATATATCTGTTACATGTGACGAAAACTTATTTGATCCATATTCTTTACAAAAACCAATTAATGTATATAAGCAAATATCTGATTTATCTACTGAGATGTTTGGCCATAAAGTAAAGTATTATAAAGTAGAGGCAGATAAAAGATCACGCGATGTTATATTAATGGAATATTCATTGTATAATGTTAAAGATAGTGGAGAATTTAAAATAATGGTACCAGATAATGAGATGCCATCTAATGAATTTAAATTTGATATTTATGGAATGGGATTTGAGGATTTTGAAATACACATAACAAAAACTCAATTTGAATCAGCATTTGGTCCAAATAAAAATCCAAGAATGAGGGATTACTTATATTTTCCTTTAATGAATAGAATGTATGAAGTTAGTTCTGTTGCATTTGCAGATGAATTTAACATGGAACATTCTTACTGGAGAGTAATGCTTAGAAAATATGAGGAAAGAACAAGCACTATTAATAATGATACAGTAATAGAGCAAGAAGTTAATGATTTAGTTACAGGATTAGATGAAGTCTTTGGAGAAGAGATACAAGACGAATTTACACAAGTTACTAAACCAGAACAATATCAAACCGTATTTACAGAAGTAGGTGATGGTATTAGAGAAAGAATTCATAACAACTTAACAATATTAGATACTGAGATTAGACAGAAGTGGACAATCATTAGTAAAAACACATATGATCTTAGTAGTATTAAAGACATAGGAATAGAAGCATTGGTTTATAAAAGAAAATCTAAACTTGCATCCAATGATAATTTAGCTATTACACTTTGGTTTCAACCTAATTTAAAAGAAGCTAATCCAAATGCAACATTAATAGATGGATATTTAAGTGGTAAAGGATTAAAGGTGTCAACAACATCTAATAGCTTGTCAGTTAAAATAAACGGAGATTCTCATTCATTTACATATGACAATGAAATTTTAAATGATGTATGGCATGGTGTAGTTATTAATGTAAATAATAAATACAGCAAACTTACAGCTAACGTATTCAAATTAGAACCTGGTAGTAACTTATTAAATAGTAATACAACACAAACAGGAATCACATCAGTATTAAATGATTCGAAAGATATTTCTGCTTATGATTGGAATTCATTAAAACAATGGTCTCTTATGCCAGGTCCAGCAAAATTAACAAACGTTAGATTATTTAATAGATCAATAGAAGCAGAACAAAGACTAAATGTATTACAACAATATATTGTTAGAGATAATAAATTCGCTCTAGTCATAGATAACGCAGTTCCATCAATTCAATTAAGAAGATATAATCAAAATAGATAATTTACTATAAATTTACTACAATGATTTGTTAGATATATAGATTATAATATAATAATATGAGTGAAGAAAAGAAAAAGAATATATCTGAACAAGCCGATCAAATAAGAAGGGAATTAGATGATTTGATAGGAGATACTAATGTATTAGATGTAGAAACAGATCCGACAGATCTGCCAATCAAACAACCAAGAACAGATTTAGCGCCACGTGTAAGTTATGAGGAATTGAAAGGTTCTGCTACAAAAAAAGCAGAAAAAACCATTACAGCACTCATGAAATTTTACTTAGACGCAGATATTATAGAAAGAGACGAATATATTCAAGCTAAGAAAAGAATGGATGAAATGACAATGTCATCTCTAATATATCAATTACAAGCTGGAGAAAGAGCATTGACTACACTTTTACAAACAATTGATGATGGTGAATTAGCACCTAGAATGTTTGAAGTTCTAGCGACACTGCAAAAATCAATGTTAGATATTATTAAATCACAGACAATGTATCTAATGGCTTCTGAAGAATCTACAAAAAGAATTGCACGTGATATTGAAATCTATAAAAAGAGAGATGACGTCAAAGAAATAGAAGAATCGGGAGGAGATAAAGAAAATAAGAATTTACAAAGAGGTACTAAAGATTTAATGGCTGCAATTCAAGCAGGTATAAAGAATACATCAGATGACGATATAGAAGATGTCGAAGAAACTACAGAAGATTAATGAGCGATTACGTAGGAGATAATAAATGGATTCCCAAAGAAGAAGGGGACGTTGCATCAGAAAAAATTGTTTGGTCTACTAAACAGGTAAATGATTTGATGATAGCAATGGATCAAGGTTTTAGACCTAAGGTTGCCATGCCATTTTATGAAGGTAAAAACTTTCTACGTAAAGGTAATATTGTATTTGAATATACTGATGAAGAAATTACTGAATTAGCTCGATGCGCTACAGATATTGTTTATTTTGCTGAAAAGTATGCAGTAGTAATGACAGATGAAGGAATTCAACAAGTAAAACTTAGAGAATATCAAAAAAGAATGCTTCGAAATTTCCAAGAAGAACGATTCAATATTGTATTAGCTTCTAGGCAAATGGGTAAAACTGTGACGGCATCTATATTTAATGCATGGTACTTAATATTTAATACAGATAAAAATACTCTTTTATTAGCCAACAAATCAGATTCAACTAAAGAGATTATTGATAAAGCAAAAGTAGTTGTAGAAAACGTACCATTCTTTATGAAACCAGGTATTGTTAAATATGATGTAATGAATGTTAAGTGTGATAACGGATGTAGATTGGTAGGACAAGCAACTACTGCAAAAGCAGGTATTGGTTTTACTATTCATAATTTATATCTTGATGAGTTTGCACATATTCATCCAACTATTGTAGATACCTTCTATGAAAATGTATATCCTACATTATCCGCATCAAAGGTTTCTAGAATTACTATCACGTCTACTCCAAATGGATTTAACAAATTTTATCAAATATATGCAGCTGCAGATAGAGGTGAAAATGAATACACCGCAATGCGAGTTGATTGGTGGGAACATCCAGACAGAGATGATGATTGGTATAATAGAGAGCTAGGAAACTTAGGTAGTATAGAAGCATTTAATAGACAATATGGAAATGAATTCGTTTCGTCTTCAAACCTTTTATTAGATCCAATAGATTTAAAGAAAATGCGTAAACGAATGAAGCAATATGTTTATCATGACCTAGAAGAGTTTGATGATATTAATATAGATGTTAGGGATGTTCTATTATGGAATCCTGACTTCGATATTGAATCAACTAAAGATGCTTCAAGGTTTTGGTTATTTTCGGTAGATATTGCTGAAGGAAATGGAGGTGATTATTCAGTGATAAATATATTTGAAGTTATTCCTATGAATAAAAAGGAAATTGAAAATTCACTTAATCCAGGTGCCATGTATGATTTCTTTAAAATAAATCAAGTAGCAATATTTAGATCTAATGAACATGTTATAGAAGATTTTGCAAAGGTTTTATATACTTTATCTACAGAGATATTTTATAACGAGAATGTAAAAATGATAGTAGAATACAACACATATGGTTCGGTATTGTTTCAATATCTAAGATCTGTGTTTCCACAAAGAAATGATTTTGATGATGAAATGATTGTAAAATTCAGACATCGACATGATTCTAAGACATTAAAACATGGAATAAAAATAAAATCAGATAATAAAGCAATATTTTGTCAGAATTTTGCAAAGTTATACAAGATAAATAGGATAAATATAACAGATGAAACAACAATAAATGAAGCTAGTCTATTTGGAGGTTTACCAAGAGGCGGTTACGGAGCTCAAATGGGAAATGATGATACTGTTATGACAGTTATTAGTTCTACTGAATTCTTTAACACTACAGATTATGCAGATTATATTGAAGAACTTCTGGATTTTATAGATCCAGACTTACATACTGAGATGGAAAGGGTGTTATATAAAGATAATATTTCTGATGGAGATTTACAATATGACATTTATGATTTAATATAAATAAATTTCGAAAGAAGAATAGATATATAATAAAAGTAAAAAAAATAAAAAAGAACAACTATGGCATTAAGTCCTCAATTATTACAGTTCAAAAGCTCAGGCGTATATCGCTTAGAGTTTGACAAATCACAGACGGTTAATATCCCTGCTGAAACTATTAGATTGGTTGTTGGTAGATCTAAAAAAGGTCCATACAACACACCAGTATTTATCGAAAACATTGAGCAATTCACTCAAGTGTTTGGAGGTATTGACAAATCTTTAGAAAAGAAAGGAATGTTCTTCCACAGATCATGTATCGAAACTCTTTCAAGAGGGCCGATTCTGGCATTAAACTTAACTATCGCTGACGCAGCTGATAGAATTGCATTGGTATCTCCAGCAACTAATTCTGGTTCTGAAGGTTTATCAGCAAAACCAGCTTCTGTTCAATACAGCGCTATTTTTGACACTGATAAATTTTGGGTTCCTTCTGATATCAAAACATTAGAAGCAGCAGGTAACACTGATGACGACTCAAACAACGCAATATCTTTCGCTAATATCAAGCAAGAGCCTATTTCAGTTATCGTAAGACAAGCTGCAAATACAGCAGGTTTTGAAATGACAGCAAGAGAATGGTATGGTGAAGGAAATGTTCCTGAAGGAATCGAAGATTTAGAATACGTATCTGACTACATGGTAGATGTATTTGTATTCAAAGGTAATTACGATGCACAAGTATTACAAAATGACCCAACATACGGAGCATTTTTTAATGAGCATGGATTATTAAGAGATCAATTAGCAAAATTCACTGCTTTGAGAGAAGTTAGTTTAGTAGCACAATACACTGGATCAGTTATTCCAGAATTTCAAGATCAAGAAGGTCGTCAATTATATATTGAGACTTTAATTAACTTGGAAGCAAGAAGAACAGGTTTATTCTGTGCTATCAACGAAGATGCTTTAGAAGCAATTGATTTCGTAGGTAAAGGTTTTGATATTTACCAAGATTATAAAGTACTATCACATAGAGTTGCACAAGATGCTACTCCTGATGCAATCACATTGCCAAAACAAATGGAAGTTGATGGTGATCAGTTAACTATTAGAAACGCTAACGCTTCTGATTTAAATGCTTTACAAATCACAACAGATGGTTTCTTAAGAGCTGCTTTAGAAGGAGAATTTACTCCAATTAAAACAATAAGCACATCTGGATCAGATATGGTTATAGAATGTGAAGGAGCTATTAAAGCATCAACATATGAAACGTTTGAAGCTGGAACAGAAGCTACATTCCACGCAGGACCAATTACAGTTGTAGATGGTGACATTATTATAGCATGTCCAGAAGTTGGAGCAGATGTTGCAGGTAAATTATTATCAGCAGGAAGCTTAACAGTTGGAAGTTTCTTATTAGGTGCAAATGGACTTGATTACGTAGGAATCGGTTCAGTTGAAGAATTACAACCACTTGGAGATATAAACGTAGTAAAAATTACTGCAGCAGGTGGAAACGCATTTAGTTCAACTTACGCAGCAGCAAGTGCAGATAAATTAACTGCATATTTAAGAGCTCAATCAGCTACAATAGAATATACTACTATCGAGCCTAACTCGAGAGCAGTTATGTTACCAACATTAGTTGATGATTATTCATTTACTCCACTAGGAGCTGGACAATTTAGATTATCCGCTACTTTAGCTAAAGATACATTTGATTGGTCAGAAGTTTCAGTAGGAATGTATATTCCAGCTGACGGAACTGAATTAGCAAGAATTAAAAGAATTATTAAGACTACTGAAGGTGGTTCTAATATTTATTCATTCGAATGTCACAGACCTGTATCTTTAAGACCAGAATATGCTCTTAAAAGATATGAAGAAAGTACAACTACTTATACAGTATTCCCATTAGCGGCTGCAACACAGAGCGCTAAAACAAAAGCTGAGTTATTAACTCAACTAAAACCAGGAAATGGATTATCAAACACATTAATTGACAAGGACGCAATTACTTTCAGATATGTTGTTGATACATTCGGATCATTGGAAAACAGTGGAATCCTTAATAAAGAAGAAATTACTCAACTTTGTAAAGAAAGACAAAATGCATCTGCAATTCTTAACGCACCAATGGTGAAAGAATTTAAAGGATCAACTAATCCTTCTTTTAAAGACGCTAATACTGGATCATTCGATACAAGATTAGTATCTACTGGTGGTAATTTAGAACTTAACCCTACTGCAGTGTATACATTACCAAGTATCAATGAAGGTGCAAACTTCGGTTTCTACTATGGTCCTGGTCTTAATGTATTAGAGAACGGTAAAACAAAGGTGATTCCACCAGCGGCTTACGTATCTAATAACTACATTGACAAATACTTAAACGCATTACCATGGTCTATAATTGCAGGACCAAGAAGAGGTGTTGTAGGTGGTACAGGTGTACAAGGTTTAGAATTCGCATTTGATAAAAATGATAGAGATTACTTAGAGCCATTTGGAATTAACCCAATCGTATTCGAAAGAGGAGTTGGTTTAACTATCAAAGGTAATAAAACTGCACAACAATCAGTTCAATCAGCATTATCTTCAGCTCACGTGAGAGAAGCAATGATCTCTATTGAAGATGGTTTAGCAGAAATCTTGAAAAACTATTTATTCGAGTTTAACAACGCGCAAACAAGATTAGAGATTAAAACTTTAGCAGATTCATTTATGGAATCAGTTAAAAAAGACGGAGGTGTATACGACTATAGAAACGTTATGGACGGAACAAACAACACTAACGAGGTAATCGATAATAACATGGGTATTTTAGATACATTTGTTGAGCCAGTTAAAGGACTTGAAATCTTAGTATCGAGAGTAACTATCTTGAACACAGGAGAAATCGCAACTGGAAACTTTGCATAACAAAATTAGATATATAAAATAAACACATACAAATTATGGCTTTACCACATTATTCAGAAGATCAAACAAGCAAGAAAGGTAAGAATTTCGAACCAGTACAGGCTAACCTATTTGAGGTAACTATTTTACCTCCTGACGGTGTCGCTGGACAAGAGATGTTATTACAACATGTAAACACTATTTCTGGTCTTGCAGCATTACATAAAGATATTGCTCCAGTTGAACAGAAGTACAAATTTGCTACTAGATCTTATGCTGGTATGATTGATAGTACTTCATTAGATATAACTGTAAACTTTTCATTGAACTTAAATGATTCTAACCAAGCGTACTTATACAAAACATTACGTCAATGGTACAGAGCACAATACAACCCAGAAACTGGTGAAATGGGCTTGAAAAAGAATTACGTAGGAACAATCGTAATCGTACAATTCAACAGAGAAGGTGATATTTTTAGAAAAGTAACACTTGATGACTGTTTCATCATATCTGGTCTTGGATTTACAGAAGCATTAGATTATTCATCTGCAGAAGTACAAACATTAGAGATCCAGTGGAGATCTGATGTATATGCAGAAGAAGTAAACTAATTATTAATTAATTACAAATAAGAAGGTGTATAATTACATCTTCTTATTTTTTGCAAGATAAATATAATATATTATTAACATATCAAATTATTATGAATAACCACAAATTAACAAAAAAACTACAAGTTCTCTTAACGGAGGACGAGGTTTCTTCGGTTAATCGATGCATTTTAAACGATGCAATAGATACTGAAACGAGGCCAGTTTCTGTTAGTGCATGGATAAGAGACTTAATAAAAAAAGAACTAAGTCTACAATCTATTGACCAACAGTCGTTTATTAAAAATAAAGTAAAAAATTTAAATAAGTAAATAACATGAGTAAAGAAAACCAAAACAAAAAAGAAGAAGCTGCAAAAAAAATGCTGGAAGCCAGAGATAGTATCAATGAGCCAGTACAAGACAACTCAGTAGAAGATGTTTCTGTTGAAATGTTAGATGCAGTCGAGTCCAAAGGACTTGGTAAAGTAAACATGGACCAATTCGGACAAGCTAGACCAGATAAAACTTCGGATCAATTCCTAGGTTGGATGGTTTTAGATCAGTCGGAATTACCATCTAATGGTAAATTTTATCCAAACGGATGTGTTATTAAAATTAGATCAGCGAGAGCTGCTGAGATTAGACACTTCTCAACTATGGATGAAGAGAACTATATTGATATGGAAGAAAAACTAAACCATATTGTAGAGATGTGTACTCAGATCATGGTTGGAGATAAGAGAGCGTCTTATAAAGATCTTTTAGAAGAAGATAGAATTGTAATTTTATTAGCTATTAGAGATCTTAGTTTTCCAGAACCAGAAAATAAACTGATTCTTAAAGGTAAAACTGATATTACCAAAAAACCAGTAGATATTGAATTATCTTCAAAATATTTGGTTGCAACAGAGGTACCGACTGAAATAGAAGCATATTATAGTTCTAAAGAAAGAACATACGTTATCAAAACTAGATCAGCTGGTGAAATCAGAATGCGTCCACCTTCAATTGGTGTTATGCAAGAAATAACTAAGTATTTAAAGGATCGTCAAGAAAAAGAAGTTGAATTCGATAAAGCATTTATACAAGTATTACCTTATATTACGCCTGATTGGAGACAATTAAATTTACCTAAGATTTTTAATTTAGAAGTAGATTATAAATCATGGGATCAGAAGAAGTTTATGATAATTTATAGACTAGCAGAAAAAATGAAAATTGGAGTTGAAACAACACTTGAAATGGAATTCGAAGGAGAGATTGCAAAAGCCCCTCTTGATTTCCCAGGTGGCATCAAAAGTCTTTTCATTATTTCAGATCTCGCTGGAGAATTACTTTAAGACTAAGTTCTATCTGGGCATACATCTCAGAATGCAACCCTCAGAAATTGAGAATATGTATTACTACGAATTTTGGTACTATGTAAAAAATCTGTCGGAACACATTAAAGAGAAGAATAATCAGAACAAGGATCAACAAGAACAACAGGCACAACAACAGAGTGAAATGACCTCTAAATATAAAACGCCTAAGATGCCGTCGGTCCCATCTTTTAAAGCACCTTCTATGAAGATGCCTAAATTTTAAAGATATATAAAGAGTATAGGATAAACGCTACACATGTAGCGTTTGTCTTTTATTAAAAAACATATACATATAACTTGGCTCAATTAATTCCAAAATTTCTAGCAAGTGCATTCGAAAGAATGGGTAATAGTGATAAAGCTCTAGAACAAGTAGCAATAAATACTGGAACAACAGCTGCCGCTGTATCAGTGGGTGGTGATCTTTATGAAAAAATGGATGAGCTTGTTAAAGCTCTCGGTGCTGGAGGCGGCGGAAAGAAAGGTGACCTTTCAATTAAAGAAGCATTAGTCCTTAGAATTACTGCAGGTGCTTTA
>Ga0208020_1000139_pt1 | contig 14662 bp, 37 predicted proteins | sample ColrivemetaGS573_FD_187601 | JGI IMG/M metagenome (GOLD analysis project Ga0208020, IMG submission 187601) | Estuarine microbial communities from the Columbia River estuary - Ebb tide ETM metaG S.573 (SPAdes) (version 2) | ecosystem: Environmental > Aquatic > Marine > Intertidal zone > Estuary ...
GGGCTAAAAGCCTACACAGATACTAAAATACATACAGGACGCATCAGAATCCAATTAAATACAAAATACAATGGCAAAGAATACACAAGTAAAAGAAGATCGTAAAAGCAAAAAAAGAAAAGGCATCCATGCTAAAACACAATCATCTAAATTAAAGAATAGTAAGAACTATCTTAAAAGATACAGAGGACAAGGACGATGAGCGAGAGATTCAAAAGCACAGGTTCGGGTAAAGGCGATAAAAGCCGTATTTCCGACATAAACAAATTCAGCAGAAACATGGAGAAGATTTATGAGAAAAAGACTTTGCAGTTTTGGTGTGTTTGGGAAGGCAATGATTCAGATAAGTCAGAGTTCAATACAGAAGACCTAAAAGAAGGACAAAAAATATCTTATTCCGAGTATATGTCACGTATAATTAAATTACATAAATTACAATAATCTTTTATATATATTATATATTATCTAATAAACCCAAAAAACCCCAAAAAACATAAGTTCTATAAGACATTTCCAAATTTCAAAATAATTACATTAAACATTATAATTAAGTTTATTCCATTATATACCTAATACATAGAATACAATACAGTAAGTAACATAGACATACATATTATACATAGTATATAGAATAAGATAAAAGAATAGATAATAAAGCATTTAAAGGGATTATAAAGGATTGTAAAGGATTGGAAGGGATCTCTGGCACTCTAACAATAAAAAATAAAACATTCGTTTGTCGCAAAACGTAAAGTGCTGGCGCAAATTGAAAACCCGCAGATCCACTAGAATCAATAGAAACCCACAAAAAGTTACAATATGCGACAGTAGTTAATAGAAATTTATTAGAATCAGCTAAAAACACAAAAAACAAAAACCTATATGAAATAAGGATTTGAGTAACCTTTTCTTAGGGGTATATACAAATATAACAGAAGCAAATAAAACTTACAATATGCGACACTTAATAACAAATAAAACAAAATGACACAAGAAGATAAAAACTATTTAATGATAGCAGAAGCGGAGATGAATGAGATGTTTGAGAGGCTCAGGGATTTACTATCAGATAAAACTTTAAAAGCAATGACAGATGCTCTATACTTATTTGGGGAGGAAGTGATTCCACTATGGGAGGAAGTAATAGACAATGAAAATAAACAACTAAAATTAAAAATATGATACCGCAAAGTAAAATAGAGAAGGTGACTTATTGGATTGTATTCCATTTTACTTCATGGGTATTAACTGTATCAATAGTTATGTTGTCTTGGAATTACTTATGTGCTGAGTTCTTTGGTGCTGAGAGGTTGACTATAGGAGTAGCAGTAGGGTTATTAATAATCAAGAATATTGTATGTATGCCAAATAAAAGCGAAAAAGAAGAACCCCAAATAAAAACATTTAATTAGCCCCAAATACTTTTTGCGCGTAATACTATAAAAGAATATGAATAATTGGGAAGATTACAGTATATCAGATGGAGCATCAATACCTATGTTTTTTCGGCAATGGATTATATGTAGGTATGGTTACCATACTATGGCATTAATAGACAGAGGAGGAAGATTCCATGATTACCTGACAAATAAATACCCAAATACTAAGCGCCACAATCGAAAGAGTTTTATTAAGTTATTAAATAAGTATGGTATTCCTAAGCTTTTGGTCAGGACAATTAATGTGGGGCTATTCTTATATGACATATCTCCTAAGTGGTTGGCTAGATACCTGAAGAAGAAGCAACAAAAATCATATGAGTGAAATAACAAAAGATGACTTGACAATAGTTAACTTCTCAAATAAGACTGTGGCAGTTGGAAATAAGAATGATATAGACTTCATTGATTACATACTAGATATTTGCCAAATAAATAACTGTCAAATAATAAACACAAGATTAACAAATAACACCGAAATAAATAAAAGCAAATGCCCGCAAAAGCAAATAAGAAAATGATGTATTACCTAGGTGACACAGGATGTGAGGATTGGAATCAGGCACTCGATGATTACCTTGATTGTAAACAGGATAACCCACAAATAACTTGGCACAACTTTTATATTGCCAGAAAAGAAGTAGTTAATTCATTCGATAAGATAAAAGAGAAAGTTAAGAAAAAGGTTGACTTTAGTGTCAGGTGATACTACCATCCGCACATGAACATATTCGTCCTTGATAAAGACCCTGCAAAAGCCGCCAAGTTACATGTAAATAAGCATGTAGTAAAAATGATCCTCGAGACTGCTCAAATGTTGTGTTCAGCATTTAGCGACGCTCCATACAAGAAGACTCATGCCAATCATCCTTGTTCAATCTGGGTCAGGGAAAGCAGAGAAAATTTTATGTGGTTAGTTCAATTAGGTATCGAGTTACATAACGAGTATCAATTCAGGTATGGTGCAGATAAGATGCACAAGTCACTAGCAGTTATCAGGTGGTGTCAGGAGAGAGTAAGTCAGGTAGAGTTTAATACATCAGGCTTAACACCATTCGCTCAAGCAATGCCAGAAGAATATAGATGTGTTGATCCTGTCAGGGCATACAGAACATACTACTTAAACGACAAAAAAGAATTACTTAATTGGGGCAAGAGAGGACAACCTGATTGGGCAAATAAAATGTTGACAGAATCTTGTTAAGTGTTATAATTCGAGCATGACAACACCTGAATTGGTAACATTGGTGTTAATAGTCGCAACAACAATAAGCATAGCAATAAAAAGATGAAAAACAATATAGTAACAATAACAATAGAAGCAAATTGGGAATCACAATTAATCGAGAGACTCGACCAAATAAGATCCGCTATTAAAAATGGCACATTAGAGGACAATGAACTAATGGACGGAAGTTATCAGGTCGGATCATCAAATATAGAACTCGAACAAATCCCAGCATAAACAAATAATAAAAATGAATATTAAAACAACAATCCTAATCCTGATTCTATTAGCCCCAAATGTTCAGGCAGAAGGCGAGGTATTAAATAAAGTAAATTTAGTTGGTTATGAGCCTGAAAAGACTCTAGCCGAATTCGAGGCGACGGACTACCAACAGCTTAAAGCTCATGACATGGGTAATGGCTTTATACAGATCACACACACGGAGGGGGAAGACGACACAATCTTCTGGTATATAGCCAAAGACTCTATAGATTATATTGTAATACTAAAACACAAAAAGATTTATGAGTGCTTCATTGCGTTCAGGGATACCAATGAAGGCAATCAGGGAAAGACATTCTACTTTGAAAATCAGATCGAAGCACAACACTTCGCAGTAAAAGTAATGTCAGTCAAATAACAAACCAAATAACCCCAAATAACAAGGCTCAGGTTAATCCCTGAGTTTTTTTTGTTTTATTACAGAAACGTAAGTCACTTAGTATGAACGAGTTAGGCGCTCGACCCACCCCCGCGCCTAACTCGTTGAGTGTCAATGAGTTATGACTGTTAGAAGGAGTTAGATGTAGCCGTTGCACTTAGCCACGTAGAGACTAAAGACTATAAAAATTATTATTATTTCAAACATATTGTTAGAAGGTAGGGGCGGTGGGACTTGAACCCACGACCTGCCGATTATGAGTCGGATGCTCTAACCACTGAGCTACACCCCCTTCTGTTAGATGTTAGTAATCCTCTTGCTCTAACCGATCATCCTCACAGCACTCACATAAAAAACTATTTTGATTTATTAGATCTTGGGTCGTGCCACTCATGAAGCGGACAATGTCGCCGTTGGGCGTGAAGTATCTTACCTTGTCGCTGTTAACGTCTTCGACTGATGCTTTGTCGTAGCACTCACTGCACTTTACGTGCATTCCTATTACCTTAGTCATTTGTTTTATTTTGTTAGATTAGAACCATGCGGAGTAGTAAACCTTCTCACCCTTACCTAAGAGTTTACCCGCTTTTTTTATGAAGTCAAGTGTTTCCTGCTTCTTGTGTGGACACTCTCTTGAATCGCCACCATAGAAGAACCCGATGGTTTCTGGTAGCTCGTCATTGACTACCACCGCCTCAAGCTGTTCAATGTCGTGAGCGTTAAGCTCAACCTCTGCACAGTTCCATTCTCCTGTACCTCCTTTGTCTACCCATAGGTTTTGCATCCAACCATCAAGCGCATTGTGTTTGCGCCAGTCTTGAATGCACGTTGCCCATCCTTCCTTATCCTTAGTGTATGCCGTTTGGTCTAGTCCCATCTTTTTTTTTCTATTTGTTAGTGTTTAGTCTTTTCTGATTAGTGCATCACCCAACATTATTATTGCTGTGGTTGCTATTAGTGTGAATGTAATTATTTCCCCCATTTGATTAACAGCCTCCCGTGAGGTATATGCGGAGTGTATAGTGATATGCTTCAAACGTCAAGCCGTTTCTTACACATTCGGCAATTCCCTCATAAAATTCTTTTGAATCTTCGTATCTTATTTCTTTGTTATGTGAGTCCATGTTATTTTAGCAGGTTATAGGCTCGATTACAAAACCTGATTTGTCTTTCTTAGCAAGACCCTTTTCAATTAGTCCAACTACTACGCCTTTCTTATCGAGAAAACGTAAGTCACTATCGTCTCCATCTATTACTTCATAGCCGTTCCATGTCTTAGGGAGTGAACCACGGAAGACTGCCGCGATGTTACCGCCTTGTGCAAGAATCATCATCATCTCCAAGTCAGAGCTTTCTTCACTGCGTGAAAGCGTTAGAGAATAGTTTTTAGGCAACTCACCCGCAAGGAACTGTTCCATGCGTGTTCTGCTCTTGGTGTAGTCGTAAAAGATTTGATCTTTAAACTTATCAAAGACATTCAAACCATCAAAATGTTTCATGTTTTCCCATGGCAAGTCACTGGTTAAATTGAGACGAAAGCAAGATTTCATCTCCTTACGTGCAGCAGACTTAACAGCTTTTGTTATCTCGTCAGCTAATTGAGCCATAAAGTTTTTACGATCTTTAAACACACGAATCGTTTTCTTTATTCTGGCGTCTTGAACATTCTTCATGGCTCCGCGTCCTGCAGTATTCAAACAAGCCATTGCACAGCCCTTGCTTGCCCACTTGCACACGTTGAAGCCGCTTACTTTACTTGGCGCAAGGTGAATCCCGAATGTCTTCCATCCTTTCTTTTCCCCCTTGGCTGTCTTGCTATTTCCGCTATTTAGTATTTTTTGCATATCAGTATTGTATCAGTTAGGTTAATTAAGTCAATGGTTATTTTACGAGGTTAAAGCCTATCAAGCCAAGCACAACGTCATGAGATAGATTTCCCTTAGAAGAACCCTTCAGCTCATGCCAGCTCTGAATCTTACCCTTAGCATCAGCAGGGAAAATGAATGTTTCAGAGCCTCCGTGGTCAAGAGCCATATCAACAGAAGAAACAACAACAAATTTTGTTTGGCGTTTTCTTGGAGTCTCTCGGTTTGTGTCTTCGTATCTAACGGGTGAAGATAGCTTGTAGAGTTTGGCGTTCCCTCTAAAGTCGGCGGATACGTCTTTGATTAGCTCGGCAGTGTTTGGCTTTGTCTTTGTCATGGTCACATTATAGCAGAATGGCGCACCATAGCAACTCTTTTTTAATGTTTTTAATTCTTTTTTTTCTAACACTATCTAACAACGTTTTTATTATGCGTAACTCGTTCATTGTCAACGACTTAGGCGGCTGGCCCGCCCCCGCACCTAACTCGTTGATTATCAACGACTTATGTGTGATTATTACGCTGTTAGCAACTGTTAGGTGGTGAGTTAAAGAAAACCCCCGCCCTGTTAGGGGCGAGGGTTGCGCTTCGCTGGAGCTGTTAGGCTGGCAGAACCAGACCAGTCTCGTTATCAACTGTTAGGTTAGGCGAGTGACCTGCGACGCGGTCAAACACGCTCTGCATATTCATGGTACGCGATGGCAACTTGGACATGTCGCTACCCTTGAGATGCTCGGTGCAAGCATTGTAGAGGTTCCACAAGTGATTGCCCTTAAATTCCGCGTGGCGAGGTGCTTCGAATTCTTTGGCGGTCTTATAAACGTCACGGGCAGAGAATGCCTTGGCGTCTACAAGATCAATCAAGAGGTCCGACGCTTGCTCACGGTTGATCTCGGTCTGCTGGTAAGCGCCGATGCGTTGAGCCATATCAGACCAGTGGGAAGTCACGCGGGACATAGCGGAAGACAACACGCGGGGAAGATCTGTTAGGATGCGCGAGGTGTGACGACGGGCAAGCTTCACATCAGAAGAGAAGCAAAGATTATCACAGACAAGCATCTGATTGCCGATGCAGATGGCGGAAGCAAAAGCCTTGTCGTGACTGTTGCGAAGACCTAACACCAGATTGCGATCATCGCCCTCGATGCCCTTGCCAGTGATAGCAAAGCCGCCGAAGTAACGAAGGTCACCGCGAGAGAGACCATGCTCCTCTTCAGTAACTTCAAAACCCGCACGGTCAAGAGCTTTGCGGGTGTAGTCCACAAGCGTCGCGTGTGGGATTGGAGTGTGCGTATCAGTTCCTGCTGGCGTGTGTAGCTTGGCAAGATCAGTGGCTTCGATTGGGCTTTTGGACATTATTAGTGACATAGTATTATTTTTTTCTAGTTTGGATTAAGTGCGCCTTTCGTGACTGCAAAGACATTATAGCCTAAAAGTTTCTATTGGACAAGCACTTTCGGCATAAAAGATCATTTATTTTCGATTGTTCCACAGAATGTTCCACAGGCGTCTAACAATGCCAGATATTTGAACAAATACTCTGTTAGACGTTTCTGTTATTGCAAGTCACTTAGCGTCAAGGACTTAGCTTTCTGTTAGGGTACGTAACTCGTTGAGTATCAACGAGTTAGGCGCGGGGGTGGGTCCGCCGCCTAACTCCTTCAGTATCAATGAGTTAGTCGTATTTATTATCTTCACAGATAGCCTTAGCCATAGCAAGGAAAGACATTACCACTAAAGTTGTTAGAGTGGTGAAGACTGTTAGAAAAGCCAACGCGTGTAGTATTGTATGAATCATGTTAAATCTCCTTGTGCTATAGTCACTTTATTGTTAGGGAATGTTAAGCTACCTTCGGGAATTTCGATTGTATAACCATCTGCATGTAACCTAACATGTTCGCAGTTGATTAAAAATTTAGAGATTTCTCTGTTAGGTTTGTATGGGTTCAAGTCATCAGCCCAGAGTGTAATGGTATAGATCATGTTAGTAGTATTTATCTTCCTTAGCTTCTTCTAGTAGGTCTTTGATTAGGCAGATCACAAAGATCACTACGCTAACCGCCCAAAAACAAATGAGTGTTATGCCTCCGATTATTAGTATTTCTTTCATGATGGGTATAGGATTTCTATTTCTGGTTCTCTATCGAACACCTCAAGGTCTACCTCAAAGGGTAATGTCTTAAGCAAGATACTGATCTCGTCGATAGCTTCGAGTTGCTTGTCAAAGAGTTTGTCTCTATCTTCGTCTCTGATTGTTAGTTGGATTCTTGTTTTCATATTATTATTCTGCCATAAACATACCATCGCCAAACATTCCCCAACTAGAGTTTTTCTCGGCTTCCTTTAAAATGTTTTTTGCTGTTCCGCGAACATATTTATCTTCGTGTTTAGTTAGGTAGTATACATTTTCCTTAACCTTCTGTAGTTCGTCTTTGGCGACGCTGATAAAGAGTCCAGCTTTAATCTTTTCTCCTTGGGCTACCGATGATCCTCTTAGGATATTCTGATAGTCTTCTTTTGTCATTACGCTTTTGAGGTATTGAACCCCATTCTTTTTTGTTGCTTTCATATTATTTCCAGTATATTCTTAATTTATCTGCTTCTGATCTTACGGTAAATGCTAGGTCTTTATAGCCCCATTTAACTAATTTGTCAATGCAAACATAGAGATCATTGATCTTAGCATGGCGTTCCTTCTCTTGTTCTTTTGTTTCTTTCATAGTGTTTCTTCCTGCGTCAGCGAGGCTATTTGGATTACAATTCATATTATGGGCAGATGGCTGTTATTTGTTGAGTGGAAAAACCTACTTCCTCACCATCCTCGGTAGTTCCCCAGAATGGGCGATGTGGGTTATTAGGATATACTTCATCGACTGTCACGGGCTGACCGCAAACGATGACCATGTCTCCAACCTTAATGGAGTTAGTGTATTCTGAGTCTTTCATAACTGTTGTAATCTTGATGGGTTAACTTCTTCCTCTCCAACCTGCTCGCTTTCGATAACGACATTGCCGTCATCGAGAATCTCAACAACTCGAACGTTGTCGCCACAGAACCTATACCACTGATCAATCTCTATCTTCATCATGGTTACATTATACCAAATCAGAGCAACAAGTCAACCCCTTTTAAATCTTTTTTAATCTTTTTTTAATGTTCCACGGAAATGTTCCACACAGCTCTAACAATGCCAGATATTACAACAAATAGCCTCTAACAATGCCAGATATTCAGACAAATAGCCTGTTAGACATTTCTGTTATTATAACCTATTAAGCCTTAGCGAGTTAGCTTTCTGTTACCATGCGTAACTCACTTAGTATTAACGAGTTAGGCGCGGGAGCGGGGCCGCCGCCTAACTCGTTCAGTATCAACGAGTTAGCAAAGCTGTTAGAAGCTGTTAGTCCCAGCGCTCCCAGATGAGCTTCCCGTCACGCTCGAAGCGACGGAACGACAGGATGGGAACTCCGTCCCGACCCTCGAAGCGACGGACGACCGTGCCACGCATGGAGGCCGCCTTCTTAGGGCTTTTGGACAGGCAGACGGTGGTCTCAGTGCCACACTCCCAGTTGCCCCCGCACGAAGGTGGACATTGCTGGTATTCGGTATAGGTGTATTTGTACATAGTGTTAGATAGTGTTAGATAGTGGTTAGAAGGTTGCTCCCCCGTAGGGGAGCGGTTAGGGTGCTAGTAGGCGGGTTGAGCCGCACCCCGCGGTGATTAGTGCGCGTCATCGAGGAACGGCTCGGAGGTGTCGGCCTCGTTACAGGCGGCGCACCAGTCCTGATAGTCCTGAACGTCGAAGTCAGAGGGGAACTGAGCATCGAAGTTGGCTTGATCGGCGGCGGTAGCGGTGGTAGTGTTTTTCTTTTCCATGGCTGAATTATAGCACAGAACCGCAAGAAATGAAAGCTTTTTCTGCATGTTTATTCACTTTTTTTTATGTTCCACAGGAATGTTCCACGCGCCCCTAACAGAACCTGTTAGATTGTTGTCCTTACGTAACTCGTTGAGTATCAACGAGTTAGGCGCGGGGCGGGGCCAGCCGCCTAAGTCGTTCAGTATCAACGAGTTACAGAGCTTTTTCTGTTAGAGTGGTGGAGCGGAGGGGATTCGAACCCCTGTCTCTAACAGCAAGCTGTTAGATCGATTACCACATCGCCCCTGTTAGATGTTAGGTGGCTCGCCCCACGATGCCTAGGAGATCGTGAGGCAAGCTGTTTCCAACACTACTTAGAAAATTTTCTAGTCAACACGGATTGTCTGCCTTTGTGTTTTTTCCATACCAAAGGAGTTCTTTGCTTTGTATTCCAGAGTTACCACATTACCATCTACAGCCCAGCCTTGGAGGCTATAGCTTGAGGGATAATTAAGTTGGCTTTTGATTATGTTCTCTGCTTTTTCTCTTTTACTCAACTCACTGTATGAAGTGCTTGAGCTTCCGCTGCTTGAGCTTGCGCTGCTTGAGCAATCTGGGATCATAGCGGACATCACGACCAAGCAAAAGCAGACTATCATTATTTCTTTCATAGTCTTTGTGTTTACTGTTAGGCTACTACCTCAATTCCTGCTAGGTGAAGCGTGCGATACTTCTCAAAGCCGTGATCATCAATGTCGGTGGCTAAGACCTTGAGACAGCGTTTGCCGTTCTTCTTAGCTTCCCATACATCCTCGACAGCGTGGATTTTAAAGGTGCGTTCCTTGTCTCTGCGAACGCTAGACTTCCCTTGGTTGATATATCGCACAGTGCGATCCTTAAGGAGGTTTGCGATTTCGAGAACGGAGGCGGTTGTGCTTGTGTTGGTATTTGCGATTTGCATAGTATTATTTTTTTTGTTAGGGTTGAGTTTGCCCTCTCCTTGAGAGGGCTGAGAAACTAGTAAGCTGGTTGTGCCGTTTCTCTCGGTGTGTATATTATAAGATATTTGAGGGGTTGAGTCAATCCCCTTTTTTTAAGATTCTTTTGACCAGTGAGCAACACCAGCGCAAAGCTGATGAGCATCACATCTGAATCTGTCAATGGTTTTAACATTGCAAACATCTGAATAATCTTTGACGATTACGAGATATTTACCAGAAGGATTTTTTCCGAATTTTCCAAGATGGATTGTTGACGAGTCAACGACGACAGTATTTTGAGTTTTGATATTATTCATAGTAGTGTTTGGTTTGGTTTGGTTTGGATTGTATATTTCTGCCTCAAGGTCTTGAATGTTTACTTTTACAGGGGGAAGCATTTCGTGAGGCTCTGGTATTCTGATTTTTTTCATAGTAGTGTTTTCTATTTGTTAAGGATTAAAGGATGATTGTGGATTTTTTGTTCACATGACCGACAACTTTTCTTGTGCCGTTCTTAGTGTTAACAAGCGATCCGATTGGAAGCTTACCTTCGACAGTGATGCCAGAAGAAAGGATTGATTCAATGCGAGTAATGGTTTTAGTGTTTTTCATAGTAGTGTTTTCTATTTGTTAATGGTTTAAATTGTTTTGATTGTCGCTCCCCTTGGGGAGCTTTTGGGAAGTCTTAAGTTGGTTGAACCCTTCCCTCTCTTGCTTGACTATATTATAGCAGAAAACTCGATTTTTACAAGCTTATTCGACCTTAAAAACACCTTTTTTTCGCTTTTTAATTAGTTCATTATCAACGAGTTAAAATGTTCCACAGAATTGTTCCACAGAGCTAGTTCGAATTTCCTTCGCTTTACTAAACCTTTTCGCACTTTACCGCCAGCCTTTCGATACATTGGCAAGACCTCAGAAACGCTCTGATAGTTTCCATCGTTTAAACGCCCCTCCTGTGAGACAAGCTGATATAGTGCGCCCCTGCCGCAGTTGTATGTAAAACTTGTTAGAGCAGCAAGTTGATTATCTGTTAGAGGGACTTTAACAATCTTAAGAACCACATCTTTGTATTCGTGCAATTCCTTTTCTAACAGATCGCTTGCCTCCCTCTCGGAGATGATGCCCTTAGATACTGCAATGCCTGTATGACCATAGCCAATCGTTCGCTTACCACCGCAACAAGTATAAGCCTCGGCGCGATAGCTCTCGAAATGTTTTACGCCCTGCGTCATGTGATACCATGGCACGTTGGGCTTTACTAACACGGGTCTGTTAGGCTTCACCAGAACAGGCAGATCCTTTTCTGTTAGAATTGGCGACAAAAGGGAGAATAGAAGCAGTAGCGTTTTCATGCCCTAATTATACTCTAACAGTTAAGCTTTGTGAAGCTTTTTCTTTGTTTATTTCACCCCACGTAAGTCGTTCAGTATCAACGAGTTACGATTTGATTAACTTACATAAGTCGTTCAGTATCAACGAGTTAGACGCGGGGGCAGGTTCACCGTCTAAGTCGTTTAGTATCAATGGGTTAGGCGCTGGGGTGGGGCCGCCGCCTAAGTCGTTGAGTATCAATGAGTTACAGAGGTTTTTCTGTTAGAGAATAGCCCCGCCCCCACACTACTAGGGACGAGGCACACTATTATTACTATGAGAAAGCTGTTAGATGTTAGAGAGCTGTTAGATTAGCGTGGTGACATAGAGATTCTTTTGAACTTCTTTTGTTAGAACAGTATAACCTTTGTCTTGCGCGTAGAATTCCATTAGCCATTCCATATCGTGATTTGTTAGAGTAGGCATCTTGCGAGGTGATTCTGCATAGTTCCATACAATGCGAGTTCCTGACTTAGAGAAACGAATGATTTGTTTTAGTGTTTCCCTTAGCTGTTGCCTTGTCTCTTGAACATTCATCACATTGCTTACCATGATTACCTCATAGGCATCTCTCATAGTATAGCCTTGTAGTGATAGATCATAGCCATCACATGAGTATCCTTCCTTGCCTAGTCTGTTAGACCAGTAGCTATCCTTGCCACATCCGAAGTCTAGCACATCGTGACGTAGTTTATTGATGACCTTATCTAGTGCATAGTGATATACTCTAGCCTTAGGCGTGAAGTTCTTACGGTATGTCTTCTCTCTTGTATCCATGCTGTTAGATGTTAGTAGAGGGATGATTCAACGGACTCATAGCGAAACATGGCATCATCATTCATCTGGTCAAGTTCTTCATCAGTAGCTTGTCTGCCATCAACACGGGCATCCATGATGAAGGCATCCACAAAGTCGGGATAGTCACGCGTATCGAGTCCGTCGATTTCGATGTTAGTAATCTGGGCGGTATATGCTCCTCTGTCGGAGTGATTGAATTTGAATTGGTTCATAGTAATTATATTCTGTTAGTTGTTAGTAGCGATTAATGCGGGTTGGCTCGTTAGCGAGTAGGATACAAGCCTTATTGATGTCCCCATGTGTGAAGCGTTCTCCGTTTATGGTTATGTAGTATCCACGGCATGAGACGGCAGAGAAGTTGCCAGATTTAAAGTGGACAGTGGCAGACCATCCACGCTTATCATCATGGATAGATCTCTCAACGTGTGAGAAGGTAGGATACCTGCGGAAGTCAAATGCTGTCATGCTATTGTATCCAAGGTGGAAGGCGTTGAGTGGTGGTGTAGTGTATGCTTTCATAGTGATAGTGTTTCTTTCTGGTTATATTTTACAGTAATTCTAGTTGCCTTGCAAGATGTTTCGACACTTATTTTCAGCGTCTCGTTTTGCTTTCATGACCATCTCACGCTCACGCTTGATCTGGAACTGGCGTGTGCGCTCGGCTTGTGCCTCTGCGTTGCGTGTTGCCTTGGCTAACATATCGTTGAGCATGGCGTGAACGTCTGAAGGAACGGAGGGGAGTAGTGATGTAGTGTTTTTCATAGTGATATTTTAAGGTAAAAGTGGGTTATTGTCAACGATTGTTTTGACCTGTTTAAGACAAGCCTAGAGCATTGCCGTATTTGTCGAAGGTATTGCGAACAACCTTAGTTATTCCAGCAGAACCCCAACGAGTATTTGAACGGAACTCTTTGACAGTATCGCCAGCGGAGTTTTTCACAAGGATTCTCCAAGTGCCAGTTAAGTTTCCTTCATCCCAAGTGAAACCGCGCTTTGCTTCGAAAGCGTTTAGGGTATCAAGATCAACGTGAAGGGTTTCGAACCAAGGAGTTTTTTTTGTTGTAGTGTTTTTCATAGTGATATTTAGTTAGTGTTTCGTGAGGTGCTTTTCCCTCTTGCTTGACTATATTATACCAGAACTGAGCGAAAAAGGAAGCAGAAAGATCATTTATTTTCATGTTTTAATCGACTGAGTATCAACGACTTAAAATGTTCCACAAGAATGTTCCACAGAATTAGTTGTTAGAGCCTGTTAGAACGCAATATTAGGGGGTGGGTTTTTCTCACTTTTCTGATTTTCTGTTAGTCTAACAGATTAGAGGGGGGTGGTTCATTCTATAAACATTTGCAACTGTGAAGGGTTCGATAATATACTAAAAACCAAAAAAACAGGACGGCACTTAAAAAAACAGGAAAGACAAAAAACAAAAAATCCTTGACATAAAAGCAAAAAAAAGCAATAATACTTAATATGCCGCGATTACTTTAAGATTATGGAACAATTATTTTTATTTAAAGACATGGGAAAGACAAAAAACAGAAAAAGTTATATGTTTAATGATCAAGGCAGGGAATGTACAGTATGTTTAGAATTTAAGCTTTGGCATTGCTTTGCTAAGAATTCAACATGCGCAAAAGGTTATCATCCTAGTTGTAGGGACTGCCACGCATTGATTAGAAAGAAACGATTGAACGATCCAGAAAGAGTTAAATTATTTAATAATATAAAAAGAGAATATACGGCTGGGGATGTGAGAGAAGACGGTATGGTTTTTCTTTCTTATAAAATTGAAAGTTCCATGGAGAGAAATTTTGAAAGGTGGACAACGAAAGAAGGTTATGATGCGAATCTTGAAATATTGAGAAAATCAAGCAAGAATAAAAGAGATGAGCTTCAAAAAATAGAAAAAAAGTATAAAAGAGGTAATGTTAGGGGTGATGGCATGAAATTTTGGAGATATAGTCCATCATACGCCTATAATAATTTTGAAAAGTGGGTGACTCCGATTGAGTTTGATTTTTTAAAGTTTAACTCTGCAAGAAGAACCTCTATGATAAGAAGCCTTGGTAAATTTGGGGGCAAAGACGAGCTTAGTAATAAGATTGTTGGTTTGAATAAGCATGATTTGAGTTGTTATATTGAATCTTTGTTTGAAGATGGAATGACATGGGAGAATAGAGGTAATTGGGAAGGAGAATGGGACCCAGAAAATCCAAAGTGGCATTTGGATCATGTTATGCCACTCGATGCCGCGAATACATTGGAAGAAGCAAAGTATTTGTGGTATTACACGAATCTTCGTCCTATGTGGGGTAATGAGAATCGTGCGAAGAGTAATAAACATTGCCCTAAAGAGCTTCAGGCATATTTTAAAGAGAGAAGAGTAGACGCACTGGTTTAGTTCCCGTTATAATTGGCAAAGTGTAATAAAAAAGCAACTTCAAGTTAAAAAAAC
>Ga0208020_1000157_pt1 | contig 13897 bp, 5 predicted proteins | sample ColrivemetaGS573_FD_187601 | JGI IMG/M metagenome (GOLD analysis project Ga0208020, IMG submission 187601) | Estuarine microbial communities from the Columbia River estuary - Ebb tide ETM metaG S.573 (SPAdes) (version 2) | ecosystem: Environmental > Aquatic > Marine > Intertidal zone > Estuary ...
TGTTTGTATTTTTGTTTGTGTGTTTGTGTGTGTGTGTGTTCTATGGAGGAGGACGTAGCTCTCTACGCTGTATGAGAGAGGACGTAGTGCGCTACGTTTCTCGTTAAGAGCTACCATCCGTAGCAGTGTAGTAGTAGTAACGTAGTTGCGTACGTAGTATTTAGATGTTTCATACCGTACAATTAGCGAGGCGTCCTTCATGTGTGAACAGGTGGTGTAAATATACTGTAATTTTTAGTTACACTATACATACATGTTAATAATAGTGCACTTGTTTGAAGGGGTTGTATCGTCATTTTTTAGGGTGTGAAATTTTGTTGTTTTGCTCATTTCAAGTAGGTGACATTTAGAAGCGCTTTAAGGAACTGTTAAGCACCCATTTTCCCGATATCACAAATGTCCCCTGGTGAAGGAAACAAAGAATTGTCAAAGGCATCCGCTCGGATGAGACGCAAACGGGATGCGGAATCAGAAGCGGACACAAAAGAGAGAAAACAGAAGAATGCCGCCCAGATGAGACGCAAACGGGATGCGGAATCAGAAGCGGATACAAAAGAGAGAAAACAGAAGAATGCCGCCCAGATGAGACGCAAACGGGATGCGGAATCAGAAGCGGATACAAAAGAGAGACAACAGAAGAATGTCGCAAGGGCAAAATTAAAAAGGGAATCCGAAACTTTTGAGGAGACCGAACAACGCCTCAAAAGTCAATACGAACGCACTACAATAAACAGGGAACACGAAACTTTTGAGCAGACTGAGCGACGGAACAAAATGAACTACGAACGCACCACAGTAAACAGGGAACACGAAACGTTTGAGGAGACTGAACAACGGCTCAAACAAGAATACGAACGCACTACAGTAAACAGAGAACTAGAAACTCTTGAACAAACAGAAGAAAGGCATCAGTTGGATTATTTACGCGCTATATTAAATTTGGAAACAGAAACTCCCGAGGAACACCAACAAAGGCTTCATAAAATGAAGGAACGCGCAAATGAACAGAGAGCATCCGAAACCTCTGAACAAAATAAGGAAAGGCTCCGGAATGAATACGAACGCACGACACTTAACAGGGAACACGAAACCCCCGATCAGAATGAAGAAAGGCTCCATAGGGTTTATGAACAAACTGCTGTTAATAGAGAGAATGAAGGGCCTGAACAACAACAGCAAAGGCAAAAAAAGGATAGAGCTTCAAAGCGCGATAGTGCTAAGATAAAGAAAAAACGGGAAAGGAGAAGGCCTCCTGTAAAGCCTAAATCAGAAGAACTCATCGACCCGGATGAAGTACCTGATATTGCCCAGTTTGTGGAGACAACTGAATCGTTGAAATGCGCCTTTGAACATCTCATGAAAACCAGAGTAAAGGAGGACGAACATGTTCATGCATCTCCTGGTATTAATTTTCCATTGCGGGGTTTATGTCACCAAGCAAATGTTTGTGTTTGTTGTGATCGCTTTATAACCGGTACTGATGAAGTGAGGTGGATCAGCAAACGAAACTTACTTGTCAATCAGGAAAGGCTGGTCGATGAGGAACTACCGGAAGGGCTAAAAGATTGTTATAAGGTTTTTGATCCGGCCCTTCAGCATTTGTTATTATCTCCCAGAGCAAGAGTGAATGTAAGGGAGGAGTATGTGTGCTGCAGTCAATGTTCGGATTCATTGAGACCCCACCGTAAAAAGAAACTACCGCCAAAGTTCGCGATATCAAACCGTTGGGCAATAGGCAATCTTCCACCAGAAATACTAGAGTTGTTAACGGAGGTCACTAGTCCCCTGATTTCTCCGGTGCGACCGTTTGCATATGTGATGTCATTTACCGGTGGGGCACATAAGTCAATAACCGGAGCTTTTACTTTTTTTAGTAACAATGTCGAACAAAATGTTGGGGCATTAGAACAGCATATGAATCTCACAGGACAATCATCCGTATATGTAATAATGTCAGGCCGGTTTACTCCGAATCAAAGAACAATTATAAGAAAACGATGCAAGTTGGAAGTGGAAAACTTCTTACGAGTTTATAACTGGTTGAGAGAGAACAATCCGCATTACATGGACATGCCGGACATTTCACAGTGTCCCACCCCGATAATATTTGAAGATGAAGCGGACACGAATAACACTGATGAATCCGGAAATCCAGATATTGAAAAGCACGTCGAATTTCAATATTTTTTTCCAAGTCACGAGGAACCCAACCGATCTACCGCAACCTTTAGTTCCGAAGAAGAATTCTTGAATGCGTTTATGCAAGGAAAGGAACCAACCTTAGTATTCAGTTCTACTGCTTATCAGAATGATTGGCAGTTAACGCTCTCCCGGTTGTTTCCGTTGTATTTTCCTTTCGGAGTGGGAGATATGAAAGATGATTCAAGAGCCAATAGAGTATCCGAAGTAGAAGCAATGAAGCATTATTTGCGTTTATCCCTACCGCAGTTTCAGAAACCGGATTTTATTTTAGTGCTAGGTCATATTTTATTTCGGAAGCTTGCCTTTCAATCTGCCTCCGTTAGATGCATGTCAAAAGCCGGGAATGATGGTATTACTCTGGGAGAAGCCTTTTCAAACGTAACAGATGATCAGATAATGAATATGGCGAAAGCATCGCGAGTGAGAGATCTGTTTTCAGAAGGTGGAGACACGGTGCCAGCTACCCTGCTGCACACCGTTAAAACTTCTTGCAAAAATGTGCCCTATGCGGATGAAGCAACCCTTGAGGCTAGGACAAAGTTGTTTGGATTGTGGACCCACTTCGGTCCTCCGTCAATTTTTTTCACCATTTCACCCGCTGATGAATGTAGCTTCAGGGTTGGGTTGTATTGTAATACATCGAAGCAATATTTGCCAAATCCGAACATATCAGAAAATGACTGTATTGCAAGTATGCTGTTTAGAGCAAAAGAGAGAACGGAAAATCCAGGTGCTTGTGCTCGAGAATTTAATGCCCTTAGAGACATTGTGATGGAAATCCTGATAGGGTGGGATTCAAAAAAGGGTGAACAAACCCGAAAAGGAATATTTGGCGAAGTACTTGCATGGGGCGACACAACGGAAGAACAAGGTCGGCTAACTCTACACGCTCATATTTTATTATTTATCAAAAACTTCGATCGCCTACGGTCATTGTTATGGTCTGATAAAGAGGAAATAAGAGAAAAAGCCAAATCGGAGCTCATCAAATACTTTGAAAAAGTTATGTGCTCTACCTATGATATTTCAGAAGAAGAACTTGCACACGAAAGGGAACAAAAAGATATGAGTGTCTCTTTGCATACGCCAGCAGCCGATTTAGAAGTAAAAGAAGTATGCCGTATTGCACCGGTTATTATGGAGAAACAGGTACTGCGGAATATGCGGCAAAAAGAAGTATTAGAGCCATATGAGGGATATGTTGCGTATTGTCCTGGTTGTTTCAAAAGATTTACTACAACTTCTATGGTCACAAATGCTTTAAAACGATGGTATGAAATGGCGAAATTGGAGGAACCGGAATTGTTTCCTGATTGTAATCTGGATTTTCCCCTGTCAAAAGCAAGACAAGATTCTTTTGCCATTAGATATTCGTATGACATGGAACGGTTATCAGGAAGAGGAGGTGCTGCGAAAAAGTTTTTGACATCGGTTGCCCATTTGCGGTTTAATGAGCATGATTGGAGACATCGACCTGCTTGCTTCAAAAAGGGTCCTGAGTGTAGGTTTGATTTTCCCAGATGGATACAGGAAAAATTTAACCTTGAGTTTGGAGAGGAAGAGTCTAGTGGAAAATGGTATAAAGCGTATGGAAACGGAATGGATGTGCAAGCAAAAGGATTTAGTCTCGTTACTACTAGAAGTGTTCCTGATGTTTTTTTGAATACACATAACAAAACCGTCTCATCACTACTCGGTTACAATAACAATGTTGCAAGTGGCGGAAGAGACATGATTTACTATGTCACTCTTTACAACACTAAAACTAATCAAAAAGAAGAGAAGTTTCCGTTTCACAAACAGTGCGTTGCCATTGCCAGAAGAATATCTAGATCCCGTATGGTGGAATCACAAGTTGAGGAATCTTTGCAGGCCATTGACAACACTACTCGAACCGCTTCTGAACCAAGTTATGGAAAAGGGCTTGGTCATGTTCTCTCTGGTATCTGTGCCCATTTGTCTTCTTCGGTTATAAGCGCAACCATGGCATGGCAACTAATTATGCATGCATCAAGATTCCGGTTTTCTCATGATTTCGTTCCGATTTTGTTGTCGCAAATGATAGACTGGTTGGATAACAAACCGATTGGTTTTCAGTGGCGTAGAAATAGTATAACCGGCGAAGGATGGTTGCACTCCCGCCTCATGGATTATCTGTTTCGCCCTACTGGTGACGGTTTTGAGAAGATATCGTATTATTCCTTTTCGATGGAGTTTGAGTTGGTTTTAAAGTCGACGCTAAAAAAACGGAGAGAACAAGCAAGGGATGAAGAAAACGAGGAATATCAGGAAGAAGAGGGAGAAATGGATCCTTATGATTTGGTAGATTGGGATTTTCTAGACGACCACCCGGGACAAAAATACGCTTGTTTGAAAAAGATGAAAAAGATCAAGATTCCAATGATATATTACCAAAAGGAACTTCCGGATATACAAGATTGTAGACTATGGGAATCCGATGACTCGGATATTCCTCCATCCGTTTTAAACGCTCGAAACGAATATGCGACTGTAATGTTGTTGCTATTTCTTCCTTTCCAAGATGTTCATGTTTTCGGCGAATTTGAGAATAGATGGAAATTATTCTGTGAAATCTATCATTCCAACGGATTAGATCCGGATGCAGGATATTATATGCAGAACATACAAGATGTACACAACAGTAAAAAAATGGTGAAGCCAAAAGATAGATTGGTTTTGGAAACAGAGTTACAAAGGTTTACAAAGAATCCAGATGACATGGAAAATAACGATTTTGACAATGATTCATCTGATCCGGTTAATCAAGAAGAAGCCGATGGTGATGATGAAATGGATACGGTAATCGAAGAGTTAGCCCGTGTTAGGAATCAGCTAGAAAACCACGAACAGAATTGTATTATCACAAATACGATGATGCCATTCAATCAGAGGCATATCGCCCCCGTCGTCTCTTTTACGGATAAAACCGTCATTGTACCTGTATCAACGGAACCGCAACAAAACAATGCGGTTGACTATAACAATATTACGCAACCCGCATCCTATGCAGGCCGGAATTTTATTGAAATTATTATGGATTTCGATAGACCGTTGACCGCTGAAGACCATGGAAAGAAGTGGACATTAAATGATGCTGATGCCTTAAAGGAGGATAATCCGAAGGTGGTTGTTGATAGACTTGACGCCTGTGCAAAGATGATGAATTTGGATATATATCAAAAGGCTGCGTTCAATGTTATTTGCTCTTCGTTCATGTTGAAATATTTGGAAAAGGGCAATAACAGTTCCCATCCGAACTATTCAGAAGCGAGAGAAAAATTAATCAAGAGGGGTGCAGAAAAACAGCTCGTTATGTTTCTCTCAGGAGCCGGAGGTTGTGGGAAAAGCCATGTTATTGGAGCTGCAAAATCCATGTGCCAGCACTTTTGTCGTTGCATCAATAAAGGTTTTGATTCATCGGCTTTCCTTGTTACAGCTACAACCAATTCAGCGGCGGCATTGCTGGGGGGGGAAACGATTCACTCAGTTGCCCAACTTAGAAGCAAGTTTTCTAATGTTTCCGTTAATGGTATTGACGTTAAGATCACTTGGATAACCGCAAATATGATCATCATTGATGAAATTTCAATGTTGTCATTACCGGACTTCATGAAATTGGATAAGAACTTGCGGAAATTAATGCGAGAGGTTGGTGGAAATGAGGCACTACCTTTTGGTGGGTTACATATAATACTCTGCGGTGATTTTTTTCAATTGAACCCCGTAATGTCGATCCCGATCTACAACAGAAGAGACAACGCGTTGTGGAACTTAATCACGCAAGTGATTTTTTTGAAGGGCGCTAATCATCGGTTTGAAAATGATCCGGAGTGGGGAGAATTATTGGATCGTATGCGTTTGGGATTGTTAACGGATAACGATTACGATTTCTTGGATTCAAGGGTTATTGGGCCAAAGCTGCAATTACCGGGAACAGCCGAATTAAATGGAGAATGTATTTCGTACGCGTGTCCGACCAACGCTTTGAGAAACCGTATCACAGAAAACAACTTTGCCAATATGTTGAAGAAATTGCATCCGCTAGGGAATGATCCGAGATCTGCCCCAATGCACACCATTTTAATAAAAGGAATTTTTAAAAAGAGAAAGGGAGGAGACATAAAATCCGAACAATTTCATCGTCTGGTTTATAATTCTTGTGGTGATGATAATATCGTTGCTTCTGGTAATAATGGCCGGGTTGATCCGTGTTTAAAGTTGACAGTTGGTTGCAGTATAAGAGTGTCGGAATATAAGGACCCTAAGCAGAAGGTAGTTAAGGGAGTAACCGGAAAATTTTATGGCTTGGCCCTAAAAGCGGGTCACCAGCTTAGAGAGGAAATTTGGAGCGGGTATAAAGTCAATGTAATTGATGCGGATGAAGTTGACTATATAGTTTGTGAGAGGGTTCGCAACGATGAACGGGATCCCGTACGCTATTTCACGTTGCCCGCGAAGAAATTTTCAGTGACTGTAAAGATCCCAATGAATGGAGGGCGACAGCATATCCCCTTGGATTCTCTTGAGATAATTCAATTTCCGATCAACCTAGACGACGCAACAACCGGACATAAACTGCAGGGGATGACCAAATCGGTTCTTGACATCGCGGATTTTAATTATGGCGAAAATTGGATATATGTTGCCTGTTCGAGAGTGAGGACTAGCAATGGATTATTTCTTTTTAAGCGGTTAAATCGTTCAAAATATATTGGGCCATCACAGGCGCTCTTAACGGAAATTGAATTATTAGAGAAAATCGAGCAGCGAACGTTAAGGAATTTGCAAACAATGGGAACCTTTCCGTCTGATATTGATGTAACGGAGGGTGTAACGACAACCATTGCAAGAGCGAGAGAATCTATGAGACAAAGAGAACCGGAATCTGACATTACTGAAGGAGGCGTTGTTCCTACACGACGTAAAATTAGGTTATCCGGATTTGATACAATACATAAAAAGAAGATAGTGACGGAAACCCAAGTAACCAAATCATTGGGGTCTGATATTTTTCTATGGTTGACTCAACACGGGATGAGTGTGATAAAAACTTACAATTTTGTGCCCGGTAACTGCTTATTTGACAGTATAGCTTTTTTAATCCCGGCATGGAATGGTAATGGAAAACGTCTGCGCGCGTCTGCAATAGAGTGGACGGAAAATCAATTAGTGTTGGGAAAATCTGATTGGGTAATAACCATATCAAATAATTATCGTCATTATGAATATTATGGGAAACGGTCATATCAGGAATACTTGGAACACCTCAAAGACGTGTCAGTTTATGCAACAACCGTTGATTTGTACATGCTAACATTCTTTTTAGAGGTTGGTATTGTTTTATATTCGTCTAGTTATCAACGGATTGTCGACAACGAAACTCGTTTTGTTCCGAATATGCAGTTTGCATCGTCATTTCAAACACGGATTAATTTATTTTATGATCCGATTATGGAACACTACGAACCAATTATTGTAAATATAAATAACTGATAAAAACTAAATTTACTAAATATTCCTGTTACAAACATTGTGAACCTGTATCAATCGTTTAATCGATTTTCCTGTTACGAATTCTGTCAATCGGTATCCATCGTTTACGTCCATGCATTCCAGAACTGGGCAAGAAACGTGGGAACACGGGTTTTGTTCTTTGGGTTCTCGAAGATGGTGTCAAGCGTTTCTTCGGATTGCATAACCTGCGCGGCAGTGTGATCGTAGACATACTTACCCAAAAAGGCGGCAATATCGGCGTTCAACAAGTAGCGATCAAGTTTAGCATTTTCCCCCTTGATAGTGACTGTTTCATCTCCACAGAACACGAACTGGTTGGGATACTTCCAGCTCACCTCATTGTTAAGATAGTTAATGAAGTTTTGAGTAACACGGAGGCGTTCTTGTGGGGTACTTTCAACACCTTCCGGGAGCAAAAATAAGAATTGTTCGGACGAAAAACCGTTTCCCTGGATGACCGGCTTGTCTTCGTCACTCTGATTCCTCCTTGTGATTATCTAAAAACCGAAATATCGAAAAAGGATGGTAAGAGGAAAACAAAACAACAACAATCATTAGTCGTGTTACTAACCTGAATCAAACCCAGTGAATCCGCAATTTCCCTGTTAGTACGGAAGGCGACCTTTGCTGGGTTCGTAAATCCGTCTTTTGTATGATCGATCGAATGAACTGTCCAAACAACGACGGCATTAAATGAAGTACCTGCACAATAAACGGTCGTAGGCGAGCTCCCTTTCTTTGGTGATAAGGATGACTTGACTTCGATCTTTTTAAGTCGCATCTTAACTTTCTCTGGTGTAGCAGATACGGGTGGATTTGCGCTTATTTTTGAACTGGCAGGCGCCATTTTGTTAGCAATTATCGTGTTGTTTTTCTGGTATTGCAATATTTATGACTAGTGTTACGAATCTGATAACGATATCTCCTGTTTTCTATGCGTTTTTGTGTTGGAACAGATATCGTTGAACTGAAAACGGTTGGACGTTTCATCGGTTGTGTATTCTGATTCTATTTTTGTTTACCGTATCTTACTTAAAGCAGATTTCGTTCAACTGATAACGGTAGTCTTATGTCGTCGGTGGTGCATTCTCGTCAACGGAAATAACCGATGGCCCTATACCGTTAACTGGACTATATACTTAAATTTCATATCAGTTGATCCGTTTGTTCTTCTTTTACAGTAACGCGGTTATCCGTATATGCTAAACACCGCCACGCATGTGGCATGTTTACACGGAATATTGCGCGTCTTATCCAAGCATACGTGCGGTACTGCTAATTTTGGTGCGCCATCTCCAAATCAAAAATGAGAGTCAATGGTTATATCAACTAAGTTGCTCACGGAATACGGAATACGATGTAACATAAAGGAAAATGATGCCAGAGAACACGGATAATGAATAAATAAGCCTTTTAGACATAGTTTATATCAGATTATTATCTTTCTAAAATTTGATTACGGTCGTAGTGGATCTTACATAAGCCGTATTGACAAGTATCACAATCAAGTACAATCGAACCTCTTCTACAATTTTCAATCGAACATTTCCTAGTTTTCTTTTTACGTTCCATCACTCTTCTGCAAATAGTGCATCTTGCATCCCGGTTGTAATCAAGGAACAACTCTTCACCTGCTTGAATGTCGCGCTTAAGTGTTATAAGGCCACGGAAATCGATGTTGACGTTGGCCCTGTTTCCTGAATGGTGATTAATTACATGAGCACCACAGTAATGAAAAGATGGGGTCTTCTTTTTTCCTTTACACGGATCAATATTACTGAACGCATAATTACTCCCGTGTTTTTCCGATTTTTGGTAACCCATGAAACACGTAACTACATCGCCTTTTTTCCCCGGTTGTAGTAAAAAACAGCCTTTACCCGCACCCGGAATGGTAGATTGTTTAATTGCAATCCACGGGATTACTCGGTTGGCTACACGGAACATTAGTGTTAATTCGACATCATTGTTTTCCCACAACGATTCTGACGTTACATTTCCTATACGCGCTGAAAACAAAAAAGACTTCTTTACGTCCTTTTGTTTCGCTAATCGTCGGAATCGGCGGCTAAAAGTGAAGGTATTGTTTGATGCGGTTATGAAAAAGTTACCGATTGTGCGGTTGATATCGATGTGCGACACCTTCATGCTTTGGTTGAATAGGGTCTTCTTTCGTATTATTGTACTAGAAGAGTGTCCCATTATGTAAGTTGCATGTAATATAAGGAAAACGAATACGACAATACGTACAACAGATTTCTACAAAATATTGTTTTCTCAGTGATGCGTTGGATTTTAATATAATATATAGTTATCGCTGAACCAGTTGTTTCTACCGGTACTACCATGTATGGATTTGTACGTGTTTTACTGCGTGTAGTGCGTTAAGCGAAATGCATATCAGAACTAATAAGGCTAAAACATAATAAACCAGTACCGTATCAGAACAGTTTTAGAATTGTATATTATACGTTACATATCAGAAATTTCCGATTAACGCCAAAGCCACCGGTACAGACAGTACGTACAATACCTGCGTGTAGTTCGTTAAGCATTAGGCATATAAGAATTAATAAGACTAACACAGCATAAACCAGTACGTACCAACAGTTTTAGCAGCGTATATTATACATTACATATCAAAATTTTTCCGATTAACGCCAAAAGCGACGGTACCGACAGTACGTACATGACGTACTCCGTATCGATCCAACGGTTTAGATTACTAATAATTCCGAAAAATATCGCCGATTTAGCATCGGCAGAAACAAACAGCAGGAGACACTTATTATCGTACAACACAAAATTCCGACAGCAACAAACATCACCGCTTCTCGACTAATACAAGGTTTCCGCTTTTAATTATGGCACCAAGTAACAAAGCAACTTGGATCCTCGAAAAGAGGGAATCTTCTTTTGAAGAATTCAACGAATTGGCTGAAACACTCTTCCCTAAAGAGGAAGGTGACGATAAATTGTTGTTGCATCCTACCTTCAGTTTTGCCATTTTGTCGCGATACATTCGCTCCGTTCCTACCGCAAAACCAGATGGAACGGTTGCTCGCAGATTCGTTGTCTGGTTTCGAATGTATCTACAAACGAAACAGAATATCACGCAGGCTAACACACCAACCGACAGGAGGTTCACGTTGGCGGAGATTGAATCTAAGCTGGGACACTTCGACTTGACGGAATGGGTCCCCCCCTTCGCTTTCCGAACGTCGGATCCGGATCCGTACACTATCGTTCATGGCGTATATGGCGGTGGCGATAAAACGTTTTGCGTCGGAACTCTTCGAACCAAAGGACATAATAAGAATCCGCCCAAGAAAAACGAAGTGATCGAAATCGACCTCGACCTCTTGCCTCCGGGTGCCGATGAGGCTAGTTATGACGGAATAACACAACCCTACAAGAAGGAAAATTCCCAATTCAGCTCGCCACGTAAAAAGACCATCAAAGTGGAAAAAACGCAGAAATCGTCTTCCGATGTTTTGGAAGAGTTACCCCTATTCATGAAGTCGAAGAGAACGGCAGCAAAGAAAGCAACCAAACAGATAGTGAAACAAAAGGTAGAGGACGAAAAAATTGATCAAGGAGAAGATGAGTTTATTGTTCCATCGGATTCCACTTTATCCAATGAACGAGTTGTGGTAAAGTTTAAATCCGGAACCAAAAAACAATCGCCTTCTTCTGATTCCAGTGATACCTCCACAAGCAGCTCTTCCGACAGCAGCGATAGTGATAGCTCAGGTGAAGATAGGAAGAAAAAGAGAAAGCGCAAACGTTCGAAGGACAAACGTCGTCGAAAAAGGGAAAAAGAGGGAAAGTCGTCGAAGAAACGGGATACATTGGATAGCCCTTCGAAGCCCGGCTTTGTTAACAGGGACACCCATATGGCAACGATAACAACAAATTCCCCTGAAAGGAAGAATACCTCTCCGAAGATGGACACAGTGTTTAGTCGTACTTGCTGCAATAAGGATTGCAAGATAACGGAAAAATATACTCCGGTTAACTATGGATGCAATACCTGCCATGGGATATGCCATTTGGCTTGCCTGAAGGATGGAAATACATGCATTTCCTGTTCAACCGCAGCGGATCCAACCGGAACCGAATCTGCGGGACCTGCTGTTGCACTTGTGGAGCCGCCTCCAACTGGGATCGAACCTGCGGAATCTGCTGTTGCAGTTGTTGATCCGCCTTCTGCTACGCCTGTAAAAACGGATGTGGGTGAAGAAAAGAAACCAGTAAACCCGTTGGATGACCAAGGGGGCCCAAACATATACGGAAACTTGGCTTACGCATCTGTAGAGGAACTTCAAATGCTATTGGAAAAACGCATTCAGCTAGATAAGCAAAAGGACACTACCGATACTGTTATGGTTGCACCTACCCAAGGAGGTGAGACTGAACAGTGATGGTACTTAACAACCCCCTTAGGTAACTTTATTTTAATCTAGTGTTATTGTTTGCTTTTATTGATAAAACAGATAAAAAAACTTACAATACGAATATTAGAATCATTACACCAGAAGCAATACAAACGGAGCGTAGAAAACGGAATACCACAGAGTCTCCGACAACGATGACACTCTTCAGGAATCCGGATGATTTTAATGTAAGCTTGCCCCGACAACCAAAGCAGAGGGTTCTTCTTCCGCCAAACGTCAAAACGGTATATAGTATTATAAGATCCGCCACTGGATCTATCGGTGGGAATGCCGATGGAGGTGCAATTTACGGTGAAACTACTGCATTCTCTCTACAGAACATCATCAATTTGATGAAGGCTCACGCTAATTTTACATCTGATTCCCGTTTCATTGACGTAGGAAGCGGATTAGGAAAACCGAATCTACATGTTGCCCAAGATCCTGGTGTTCGATTTAGCTGCGGTATCGAAGTCAATAGAATCAGGTGGATGCTGAGTTTGAATAACTTGCTGAACGTACTTCAATACAGGATCCATCAATCTACTTCCAGCGTTATAAACGAGGCGAATCTTCTCGGCTTTAACTGTTTCTTTTCTTATGGGGATATTTCTATGGCTGAAACTTTTAATCCTTTCACCCATGTTTACATGTTTGACATCGGATTTCCTCCAAATTTAATGACACATCTTTCTACTGTATTTAATCGGAGTTGTTCTTCTTACCTGATCTGTTATCATCCCCCCGCAATCATGATCGTTCGCTATAAGTTTGATATTATTCTACTGTGTCAACAAAACACCACTATGCATGGATCCGGAGAAAATCATACGGGATACATTTATCGAAGAACTATCATTATGAATAACCCTTCTTCGGATTTTCCAATTGACCCCATCTTCATGGAATCTTGGAATATCGTGAATAGCGGGTTACACACCATAAATGACGTTGTGTGTAGGACGATCGCTTTAGAGGTTAATGCCCCTAGAGCGAAGCGCCGATAATATTATGTTTGCGTTTAAAGTTTTCTTAATTTTTTTCTTATTTTATTACTAAGACCTAATGCGTTACATGTTATCGGGCTTGTTCGGTTTCTACGGTACAATAGCTTTCCATACAAGCAGCGCTGCAAAGGGATATGTAATAATGCTGTATAGGGAATTCTTCAAGGTCGACTTTAATCACTTCGCATTTTTGGCGGATTATTAATTTGTTATGTGATCCGGAGAGTTCCGACGCAAAACGTTTCATCAGCACATCCGTATACCGCATGAACGATTGAATACGGGTCCGGTTCTGACACATTGAAAGGGGAGGGTGGGATCCATTCGGTCAAGTCGGAAACTCCCAGTTTATTATCTATCTCGTTCAACGTAAGTTTCCTGTCGGTGGGTGTGTTGGCCTGCGTGATACTCTGTTTCGTTTGTAAATACATCCGAAACCGAATAACGAATATCCGGGCAGTCTTTCCATCTGTTTTCATGGTTGGAATGGAACGTATGTAACGTGATAATACGGCGAAACTAAACTCTGTATGCAAAAAGAATTTGCCATCTTCCTCCCGTTTTGGGAAGATCGTTGCTCTTGTTCGGTTTCTACGGTACTAGTACCTTACAGTACGTTCTCGTACACGATAACACCGTATACACCTTTTAACGAAAACTATAGACCTCGGTCCGCGCGTGCGCCTCAATTTGTATTTCTGTTTGTCTGTTTGTGTG
>Ga0208020_1000168_pt1 | contig 13686 bp, 21 predicted proteins | sample ColrivemetaGS573_FD_187601 | JGI IMG/M metagenome (GOLD analysis project Ga0208020, IMG submission 187601) | Estuarine microbial communities from the Columbia River estuary - Ebb tide ETM metaG S.573 (SPAdes) (version 2) | ecosystem: Environmental > Aquatic > Marine > Intertidal zone > Estuary ...
CAATTACTTCTTTTCTGTAAAGTTTTCTACCTGTATTGGTAATTATACCTTTTTGGCCTTTGTAAAAACCAGCCATAACAGTTACTTTATCACCATATTTGTAATCTCTACGTTTCTCTTTAGGACATTCCGCACATCCAACTAAAAACAACAATAGTATTAAATATTTCATTCATTACCTACTTGTTTCTTATTCATTTCTATAACTTGTAATTTAAGTCTCTCGTATTCCTCATCAAAGCTCTTGTCGTGTACATATAAAGATGGATTGTTGAAAAACGCTATTACCCTTACATATGATGTAGTTCCATCTTCTGCTATTGGTTGGTCTATTCTTAGGTTCATCTGCCATATTGTTCCACCAGCTCTACCAATTAGCCTTATTTGCTCTGGATTAAGCGTATTGTTCTTATTACCAATATCTTGAATGTTTCCACCAGCACTTAAGTAATTTTTAATATCTTCAAGCTCTTGTTTACCAACGTCTGTATTGCCATAGTTTTCAAATAAAAATACATCATTCCACATATCTTCGCTGATTATACCTACAGCGTAGTTAACTGAATATGTACCTAAACCACGACCCCATCTATCAGTATCTTCTTCAATAAGTGGTTTCTTACAAATTTTAATCAATTTCATTTTAGATTATCCAATACAGAGTCTCCACGTTTCTTTAGATCAGCTTTCTCTCTGTCCTCAATTATTTCAATTATGTCCCTGTCCAGTTCTGTAGCTTTAGCTTGGACACCGTTATCAACGACCATTTTACTGTTTTGTGTAGGTGAAGAGAGCTGTCTTTGCAGCTCCCCACCACACTCTTCACAAACAATTGTTCGTGTTATTTTTTTTGCAGTTGAGAAGAATTTCTTCCTCTCATGACCGCATTTACCTTTGTAAACAATTCTTGGCATTAGTACTTTCCACCAAACGTCATATAGATTGGTGACTTCTGCTGTGCTTGTTGTGTTTGCACTGTAACCTTCTTTTCGTTGATCTTGTCAAGCGTAAGTGATGTATCAGAGGCACACGTTTCAGCTTTTCTACCAGGTCTGGTGATATCACCGTTATAAGTACTGATTGTAGTTTCTGGAACAGCTTCTTGTCTACAGTTCTTTCCAAATTTCCCACCTTCGTTAAGAAATTTATCAACTGTCATGTAACCCTTGTTAGTTCTGATGTTTACAGAAATTCCAACAGGATATGTTACAATTGGACACTGACTCATATTTAACTGAAATCTCATTCCAAAAAAGTTAATGATCTTTTCGTTAGTCCCACTAAGGTCTGAACCACATTTGATTGAAACAACTTCGTCGGCATAACCATTTTTAACAGCTTCTTCACCGTTTAGCCAAAGTTCGTTATCATATTCTGATCTGTATTGTTTGATTGTCTTTTTTCCACCAGTTCTACCAACAGTCTGTTGATCCATGATGTTAATACGTTTAAGCCACAGGCCATATCTCGCATCCATTTGACTCAACCCACCACCAAACTCTCCTGAGATTGATCCACGAGCTTTGTGACTCATTAATACTCCATACTTTAGAATATACCTATCACCTAAATGTTGAACCAGTTGCCACCCCATAGAAGCTGCAAATAGTGTTACGGTGTGAATTGGTCTATTAATACCCTTCAGTCCTTCTACAAGTTCAAGACCTGCTTGGATAGAACCACCTGGAGTATTCAAGAATAAATATAGTGGATATCCACTTTTTAGACTTGCATCCATTTTTTTTGCATCCATAATCAGTTTTGAAACAGAAGCTCCGTTAAAGGCTTCGTCTAAGACCAGTGTGTTATCTTTCGTTAACGTGATCTCCTTAGCCATCCCTAGTGTTGCTGTGAGCAACATTGTTAAAATTAATAAAAGCCTCATAAAAATCTCCTTTGTAGATGGCCACTTAAATGTATAATATCACACATTATATTACTCCGCAACAATTTGTGCGTAGTTTTCTAATAAATCTTTAAAATTTTTAGCCGAAACATGTCCTGCCATAGTAACTTCTATTACCATAGAGTGTTTTTGAGGATGGTAGTTTGCTGCATATCTAATTACTTCTTGAAGTCTAGCCAACTCTTCTATGGCCGCCTTACCTCTTGCCATGTCTCTAGCTAAAACATCTTCTAATCTAAATCCTGGGTGTTCACCTTCCATATTAAAATCCTAGTTCTTTTTTTAGAGTTTTCCTACAATAATAACCATCTCTTATAATAACTGCCGTTACTGCCTCATCAAATTCACTCTCAGTAATCTCTATTTTCTTTTCTGGTATCTCTATTATTAGTTTTGCTTTTACATTAAAATCTAGGCTCTCTTTTGTATTCCAAGAACCACTATTGTATGTATGACGTACACACTCCTTTAAAACCCAAACATCAATCTCTTTTGTTTTCATATTTTTCCTTATTCGCTAGTATTTTTATTAATCCTGTAAAGCTAGTTTTAATACTCATTAGTCTTCGTCTTCGTTGTCTTTATCTTTCTTAGCCGCTAATGCTCTTAAAACATCACCAGTTTTTCCTGGAGTTATAGTAAGTGTTTTATCGTCAAGTTGTTCTACTTTACCACCATCAGGTGTGTTAATGTTTACTGTCGTACCACTACCACCTCTATTTAGATTGGAAGGGTTCATAACCTTCTCAAGAATTTCAATACTCTTAAAATACTGAGATAACTGTTTTAGATCTAGATTGTCGATAATATCCCTATCACCGGTCATTAGGTATTTATCAATTTCCTCTCCATAGTATTTATGGTGGACACTGATAAGGTTTGATATAAAGTTAAGGCTCTGTATTCTCGTATTGGTAAGTTTCTTGGTCATTTGCTTTTGAATGTCGTTAATGTATTCCATTCGCTTTTCATACCAGTTAAACTTAGCCGCCATGTAAAGTACTAAGTCTTTCTTTACCTTTGACACCTTACTGATTTCTGTATATGTTCTACCTGACATGTAGAGACCAAAGATTGCATTAATCTTGTGTTCATCTTTAGCGAGGGTTTCAAGGCCTATACAGCCATTTGAAACAAAGGTGTTTATTCGTTCAACCTCTTTCTCGTCAAAATCATTATCAGTCGTGCTTAGGTCCATTTTTTACTTCCTTAAATAATTCACTATAAGATTTTTCTTCTTTTAATTGTTTTGGGTTGGCTTCGTTTGTTTTACTTGAGTTCTTATATACTTCTTTTCCGTCTAGAAAAACACTTACTTTAATATCGGCCCAGAACATATCTCTAACCCATGAGGTTAAATGATCGGCTCTATTTTTAACATTTCCTTGGTCATGGCCGGTATCTATATAAAATGTCATGTACCCTTCACCATTTTCTTTAGTGTAGTCTTTCGACAAGTCATATTTAATCTCTGCCTCAACCACATCGTCAAATGCTATATAGGGCCATTTCTGTAAATTCTCTTCATGAACTTTAGACAAAGATCCAGTAAGCATGGTTAGCTTTCTCATATCCTCTAACATTTCTTTGGTATTATTCATTTTTTAACTCCAATATTGCTTTGGCTGTCGCATGTGCCGCAGCTTGTTGGAGTGTAGGTTCTTTGGCATACCATTGATTACCATAGTCTTTGTCAGGTCTATCTTGGAATATTAGAAATTCATAATTATTTCCTATTCTATTAAAATCAAACTGACATACATTAGATATTCTAGCTTTCTCCCAAACTGGCACTAAGGTATCTAGGGACTTGGTGTATTTATTAAAACCATTAATAGGTATCTCATAGCCATCTAAAATTAAAATAGGTGAAGGATCGTGAGTATCATAAAAGACAGCACCCATATATTCTGCTATAACTCTATTTGCTTCTTCGTTATTCATTCGCTAATTTCTCCTGGAATTTCATACCTGCTTTAAAGGCTTCTTCCAAATCTTCTCCGGTAATATAAAATGTCTCATATTTACTTTCTTCGTCAATAGCATATTTGTCTTTAAGATCTTCTTGAGTCATTAACCAATTTTTAAATGTTACCATTATACTTCCCTCACAAATTCTTTTAAAGATGTTTTAGTAACACCCCTGATTGGTTCAAATTCTTTATCTAAATAAACTTCTAGTGTTTCAGAATTTTCTCTTTCAACCTTAGTGATTCTATCAGTAGGCTTAACTTTAATATTAGCTAAGTCCTTAAGTTTCTTTTTAGTTTTAGTAATCCACGCTGATTTACCTTCTAGCACTACATAGTTTCTAGCGTTAGGGTTAAGCTCTGGAAGTTCGTCACCTTCTTTTACTTCGTATGATACAATCGGTGTCACAATGTGTTCCGTTGAAATAAATTCTGTATGTCTATAAAAACCATGTTCATCATGTTCAAATATCCAAATACCTTTATCTTGATTGGCATCTGCCATGGTATCCCACTTAGGAGTCCCTGGATAGAAACATTTCCCTACCTGTTGAGTTTTATGAATGTGACCACTTACAATTTGTGTCTGTGGAGCTTTGGCCGGATCAATACCGTCTTCACTAAAGAATCCATTTTCATATTGAGCACCAGTAAACGTCTGATGAGCTACTAAACAATTAATAGCACCTTGCTCGTAAAGGTCATGAGCCGCTTTGAAAAATTCCTCTTCATTACTGTGATAAGGTATGTACCCGATTTTGGTATCAAAATTTACCATGGGTTTATCCATTATAAAAATATCTTTACTTATATTGTGTAATGAATCTAAAGCGTTCATTTCCTGTTCTTTTTCCTTAGAACCTGGTTGGTCATGGTTTCCTACTAAACATATAACTTTCTTACCAGCTGTAAACGCTATGTCAGCAAGAGCTTTTCTCCAGAAATTCATAACTTCAATTCTAACTACTGCATGAGTGTGAAACATATCTCCAAGAAACTCTACGATATCTACATCTCGCTCCATTGCTGTTTGAATAACAAAATCTATTAAATTCCTAGAATCTTCTAAGTTACTTACTTTAACATGTGGGTCGCCTACTCTAAGAATCTTTGTCATTAATTGCTACCTTTGGATCGTCTTTTAAAATTCTATCTAAAAATTCTGCAAATTCTGCTTGTTCGTTTTCATACTTTTCTTTTTGAACCATCTGTATTCTAGTGTATTTACCAATCTTATCGACAAACACTTTAACATCAGGTAATTCTTCATAAAAATCCGTACTAGGAAATTTATTGTATAGTTCGTCAAATATAATAAACTCTACTCCAGACTGAAAACATGCCCTTAGACATTCTGTACAAGGACTTAGTGTGCAAACAACCGTTGTGTTTTTCGTACTAATACCTTCATAAGCACAGTTATACAGCAGATTTCTCTCGGCATGTTGGATATATTTATGTTTATCTGGTCGTGTCTTTGGAAGATCTTTATCAATAGCACCACGAAGGAAACCATTAAAACTAGAGGCCACAATTCTTTCTTCAGAACTGAGCATGATTGCCCCAACTTTCGTTTCGGCATCTGGCGACATTGCCTTTACAGCATGTGCCATTTTCATGTAAATCTCTAGTTTGTCTTCTTTCATTTTATTCCTCGTCTATAAACAGGACATCCTTAATCTGTCCTACGATAAATCCGTCTGGAAATATATCTGATTCAAATATAGCTCTAGACCATTTTTGCGTGTGCAAAACTTCTTCTTTAAAATAAATCTTACTACCCTTTTTTAGAGTCCTGCTATCATTATCGCTCAAATCGATCACAGTGTCAACCAAAAGTTCTAGAGGTTCTACACCTATTTTGTTTGATACCATTGAAAAGCCCGTAGCACCTTCAGTTGCCTTAAGCTCTCTACTCTTTCTAAATGGTGTTAATATTAAATTTCCGTTTAATGCGTACTTACCGTTCATAGATCTACCCCTTTCAATTTTATTATCTTTTTTTCTATTATTCTTAACCCATCACAAGCTATTGCTACTTGTTTAAGTGTATCTCTTTTTTCTACATTCTTTGCCACATCACTATTTTCATCAACAAACGTATCGTAGGCCGTAAACCCTTCTTCGTCGATTTCCGCTTCAACACTCTTCATACTTGAACCATTTAGTAAATCGTCCAGCTCGTGCATCTCTAGTCTTCGTTTGTCATTATTATCCTCTAGGTACTGGTTAATTGCTGTCAGTAACATTTCAGGATCAGTAATTTTTTCCCTACTTTTCAATAGGTTAGCTTTATATATAATCTTCTTATCTGATGGGTAGTAGTGTAAAAACGTCTGGTTATAAACGTCCATTATATTACTTTTCATCCTACCAATACAAACACTTCTAAATACCGTTCTAAATGGACCAACCCATTTGTCTGTACCAATAGTTAGTCCTGATATTGATGCGTTAATCATATCCATTAATGACACATGGCTTTTTGGTACGGCCTTGTAAAATCTCATGGCCTGGTTAATTGCTAGTGGCATACTGTTTTCTATAATTTTCTGTCTAACATGTTGATGTTCTGTCCAAACCTTTTGAGCCTTCTTAGGTAACTGCCCTCGCCAGTTGTCAATTACAAAAACCATAAACTTATAATTGATGTGAAAATCTTTAATTCTTTCTACATCATCTTCTTTGAATGCTGGAGATATAAATGCTCCAAATGTTTTAGAGTTCTCTCTAAAGAACGGTCTGGCCGTTAAAATGTTTCCACGCTCTATTTTAATGTGCATTAGAAACTTCTGATATATCTTATCACTTTGTTTATAAGAGTTGATTATCTTTCTGAAGATCTCCTCTAGTTCCATTAATCTTTCTACATTAGCTTTTTGTCTGGCAGTAAATTCTGACTTACTTAACTTCTTACCACCATTATTCTCATCTAATATCTTGGCGATATCGTTGGCTAACGTATAAAATACTGGATCGTTTACTTTTTTCTTTGCCATTATTTTACCTTTATAACTCTAATGTTATCACTTGTTTCTCTGTACATAGATAGTCTTTTATCTAAATGTCGCTCCATAAGATCGCTATTGGTAATATTAAAGTCATATATCTTAGATACAGGCTTTGGCTTGTGTAACTCTTTGTACTCACTCTTCTCTAATAGCCTAACGCTTCTACCAACGGCACCTTGTTTCGTTTTTACTTCAGAACTACCACCAACCCAATTCACGGTATTGTGGGTAGGGTATAGGTTTGTTCCTGTTGCGATGCAGCTAGTTCCAATTAATACTTTGGCTTCACCTTTGTTAAATGCTTCAACAGTTTGGTCAACTTTTCTTGTCTCAAGTCCAAATTTCGCTGCATCAGCTTTTGACGCAGAATGAACATATTCATATGGTACAGTTAGTTTGTCAACTAACATCTTGATTTGACTTAACTCTTCTACTAATATCAGTGTTGATTCCTGACTATGATTCCATGCTCCATTGGCAATCTTGGCCGCAATGTCAGCAACATTCTCATTATATAAGAAGTGTTTTCTTTTTCTCTTTAATGGATCTTTATATCTTGTAAGGTCTTTTGTTTTTGTTTCAAAGATTGTAAAGTTCACAGGACAAATGTAACCACCGTCAACCGCTTCTTTTGTTGTTAATGTAAATACTTTTTTACCAATAATCGATTCTAATAATTTCTCTTTACCATCACCTCTGACTTGAGTTCCTGACAAGAAAAATCTGTACGGAGTATTTTTCATTACACCGTGGAAAACTTTCTCTAAAGTATCGGCAGCAAGTGTGTGAGACTCATCCCCAATTACCACATCGGCACTAGCAATGAAATCATATTCTGGCGTACCTGGTTTTAAAAGTGTTAGAGACCGACTTACACACACGGTAATGTCTTTCCCAATTTTCTTGGCCACACCACCACCAAGACTTCCAACTTTACCAGAACCAAAGTGATGTTTGCATTTTTTGAATATTTCTAAGAAGATTGACTTACTTGGTGTCACAATGACCGTTTTCAGACCTAATTCTCTGGCCAACATTAATATAATCGCTGTTTTACCAGCACCCGTACAAAGCTCCACACAGCCGTGTTTAGCCTCTATGAGCTTGTCTACTGATGATGCTTGATATGGGTATAATGTGAAGGGCAAAGGCTTTCTCCAGCCAAATTTGCGTGGCTCAGGGTATTTTACCTGGTTATCTTCTCTAAAGTTGAAACCATCCAAATAACTAATAGAACCAGGGTGTAGACTAAAACATCCATGATCTTTGTCGAACTTCAAAAGACAGCTAACTAGTTGTTTTTCCAACTCAGCTTTTCTTGCTTTATATGTATCAGGATGATTCTCTTGTAACCACCTGTTTTCATTGAGTTTCTTAAGGTTAAACATTACACCAGTATCTTTATACGTCAACGCTTTCCTTAATAAATTTAAGGTTTCCGTGTCGCAGTTCGGTATTAATGCTGTTGTAGGTGAAATTGTATTAATCTTTATCATATAAATATATAGTATCACGAAAAAGGATTCGACATGTCGTATAGTTACAGTAGCAAATCAAAAGCAAAATTAGGTACTTGCCACCCTGATATTCAAAAAGTTCTCAATAAGGCCATTAAACACTATGATATCACTATTATAGAGGGTGCTAGGAGTACTGAGCGTCAAGAAGAGCTTGTCCGTACTGGTAAGTCTAAAACTATGAAATCTAAGCATTTAAAACAAGCTGATGGTTTTTCTCATGCGGTTGACTGTGCATTATATCCAATTGATTGGGCTGATAGGGAAAGGTTTGTATTTCTCCAGGGATACCTTAAAGGTTTGGCCGATGCCATGTTAGAAGCCGGTGAAATTACTCACACGATTCGTCTTGGGGTTGATTGGGATTCTGATGGTAACATCAAAGAACATTCGTTCTTCGATGGACCACATATTGAACTAAAAATAGTTTAAAGCGTTTTGTTTAACACATATTCGTGCTGACCCATTTTATCATGGTCTCTTAAAGTTCCTTCGATAATATAGCCTAGCTTTAGTTTTAATACAATGCTAGGTAGATTTTCTACATATATGTGACTTGATATTTTACCATATCCTAATTCTTTTAGATGTTCAATCATTTCGACATTTAAGAGTGTTCCAATACCTTCTCCACGCCTATCTGATTTTACTACAGTAGTCCACATGGTTACTAGGTTTTCAGTCATTTCTTCTATAGATGTGGCCGCTACCATTTCGTTAGTATCCATATCAAACATTCCATAATAAGTGTAGTCTTCTGTATACAGTTCGTCATCTGGATCAAAAACTATATACTCACTAGGGTTGTTTCTATAGAAATCTAAAATTAACTTCACTTCTGACGGTGACTCTACATCCATAGTTCTAAATTCAAACATTTTTACTCCTATCTAGGGCAATTATGACCAGCCCAATTGATTTTCTCGGCAGCAGAACCTGGTTTATTACAAGCTTTCTCTGTTAACTGGTAAATACTAATCGCTACAATGGCTAAAAGTATTAATGTAGTTATTGTTGATCGTTTCACTCTGCAATTTCTCCTTGAACCTGAGACACTTCGTGAACATGTTCTAAAATTTTATTAGCTCTTATTGTTGCCTTTCGGAAACTGAAAGCTTCAAGGTAGTACGTTTTTTTATCTACCCATATGAAAAAACCTTTATCGTCAACACTATTGGATTGGTTTAACGACTTTACTCTTTTCGATACTGTCCCTTTTATTCTATATAACATTAGCTTATCCTCACTCCCATATTATCTCCATTATATCCTACGAAAATATCTCTTCGCATTAGTGCGTCTATTTTATGTAACATAATTACTTGATCGTCAAAATTTCCACACTCTTCACCACATCTGTAATAGAATTTACGGATGTTTTTTGGATGTTTTCTGAGTACCCTGGCAAATAGCTGATTCGAGATATCAACACTTTGACTACATCTTAAGTCAAAAATCCCTGTAATGTCATTATCACTAAACCCTAAGATACCACGCATAACAACTACTAAGGTGTCAAATTTGCCATCTTTAAAGTCTTTAACAGCTCGGTTACTCTTATCGTTCTTAGATGTTGATAATGCAACATTTCTTCCAATTGATCTTAAATAATAAGCAACATTCTGTGCTTCTCTAATGTTAATTGCAGCTACCATTATTTTAGATAGATCTTGACCTTTTTTCTGTGCGTGGTCGTACATTTGCACCATTGACGCTCTTGAGTTCTTTTGATAATCAACCGGTACGACATCCATAGTAACGTCAGAGAAAACGTCATTAGATATAAGGTCGTTTCCTGCGATGTAAGTAATTGCATATTTTTCCCCTTGAGATTTTAGTAGGTTAAACTCCGATGGAGAACCTGTTAATAAAATCTGATGTTTCGGTTTAAGTGTTTTAATAATGTTTTGAACCATTGTTTTAAGATAATATTCGTGACACTCATCTACTACCAAAAGGTCAACTTCTTGTAATGGATATTTTCCAATAGAGTGTGGTAGTCCAACTAGTACTTGAGCACCTGATTCAAACTCACCAAATGTAAAACTAATGTCTACATGTGGTGATTCTAAACTTTCAATGTATTGATTTTTAAGTATGTTCTGGCCATGTGTTAAAACTAACACGTTTGCGTTTGGATATTTTTGGATATATTTTTGGATAGCAATATGAGAGATTGTAGTCTTCCCAGAACCTGGGCAAGCTGCTAAGACAGCGGCTTTGTTAGAAGCATTTAATGCGTCTTTGAAGATTTTGTCTGCTGAATGGGTTTGATATTTATAATCACTCATACATATATATTAACACATATATGAGCAATTACAAGAGAAAGTTACTCTTCTTTGTCGATTTGTTTGATAATATTGTCTATTATTTTTACTTTTTCACTTTTGTTAATTTCAACAGGTTCTTGCTTAGATTGGCTGTGTAAATTTTTCAATAAAGACGAATAATCTTCTTCATTCTTAACATAGCTTTCTAACTCATCAATACTAGAGTCTAAATCAGCCCCCTGCTGCTCTTCTCCGGCCATCTCTTGAAGTTCCTGCTCTTGGCCCATACCTTCTTCACCCATAGCTTCTGGTGGCATTTCCTCACCACCATCCATCATAGGATCTTGAGCTTGCATAGCCATTTGTTCTTGCATTTGTTGAAGTTCCATTTGAGCCTGTTCAAATTGGGCATTTTTCTGACCTTCTTGAACACCAAGTCTAAACGCCACCTCTGTAGCATTTATATACTTTGATCTTAACTCCATGTACTTGTCTTTCCAGTTTATCTTACTCATAAGTATCCTCTATTCTAAGTCTTCGTCTAACATATCTTCTTGTACCATTTTAAATAATTCAAAAGCATCTGGCCTAGCAGTAAAAAACGCTGCTACTGCATTAGGGTTCATTTCTTGTAAAAGTTGTATTTGTTGAAACCAAAAAGCATCTCTTCTATATTTCAACATGGGGTCGAATAAAAATGCTGGGTCAATCTTGTGGCCCATGTAAGATCCGGTTTCTAAGAACTTATCAACAATTACACCGTATCTTTCATTAAAGTCAACAGATCCTGCAAGGTGTTTACCTACCGCTGGCTTGTCAACATATTCCATAACTTCATCCATAGTCATATGGATTGGCATATCTTGTTGAAGTCTTAAAGCTTCATCTTGTCTAGTGTCTGCATCTAACCCTGATAGTGTAACTGTACATATCTGAGATAGTTCAGGATCAACTAGTGGGAAAAGTTTGTCATTTATAAAATCTTGAAACTTAAGTATTAATGGTCTAATACCTGTATCACGAGCCGCTGTAAGTTTGTACTCGTTATTTGCTTCAGATAATGACTGTTGGTTTGTACCTTTAGATAAATGTCCAAAACCTGGAAGTTCATCTGGTGACATACCAAAAGCAGATAGAATATTTCTTGCTACTGAATCATAAAGGAATTGGAATTCACCATCTTTCTTTTGTTGATTCATTGGTAGCCAATCAACACTATCTTCAGAACCGATACCAAAGATAGGAGTTCTAAATGAATTACCTACACTGTTGATCGATGCGTTAAACTGTTGCTTGATACCTTCAATTGTAGCCTGATCGATTTCGTCAGACTTAACAATCATCATACCTTTAGACGCTCTACCATTTTGGAAGTAAAGTCTGTTGTATGTTTCGATTGAAATATGTGTTGTAACCGCTTGCATTGTAGTGTCAAGTGGTGTCAGTGGATATCCGTTATGCTCAATATCTGTCGAAGGGAATAAGTTACACACTAACATTTCGTCTTGTGTGAACGCCTGTCTAGGAATACCTTCTACAACTTGAATCCAAGTATATTGGCCAGCAAGTATTGAATCAGGATCTATTTTTGAATCATTTAATTCTTCTAGTAATCTAACCGATGAACGTCTAACATCATCAGCGTATTCACCTTTCTTTACAGCTCTCATAATCGTACCAGCATCTACCGGTCTAAATCTATGGAATTCTTTTTCTCCATAATCATCTTCTGTAAATATAACTTCAGTCGCATACCTACCAAATGATAAACCGTTTTGGCCAGATATATAAAAGTAATCCGACAGGTTCATTCTTTCTTCTATAGACACACCTTCGTTACTACCACAAGTCATTAGGAGGGCTAAGGCCTTGTCCATTCTTTCTTGTATTTTAATTCTCTGTTCTGGAGATATAATTTCTTCGTATTCTTTTTTGATATTACAGTCAATACCGATGTCGAAACGATCAGCTTTGATACGTCCAAACATGGACATTGTATTACCTCTGGCTCTTAAGATAGAAGCTACTAAATGATCTTCAGCTCTAATTTTCTTAATAGTCCAATCTGGTAATAATCTTTTCTTGTTTTTAAATAGGCCAAAGTAATTATCTTTAGCAACAGGATCTTCTGTGAAAGCAATTCGTGGTGTTGTAGTTTTCTTAGTTCTTGCACTAGATCCAGACGCTTGACCGATTAAGTCAGCAATACTAGTACTAGCATCCTTACCTTCCATGAAAGATTTGTTGAGTTCACTACTGATTTCATTAGACATTGTAAACAACGTCTTTTTACTCTCATCTTTCTTTAAATCGTCTTTTTTATCGTCAGACATGTTTTACCTTATTTCGATGTAATATAATAAATTTTAATTGCATCAGCATTGTCGTTGCCAATAATTACCTTTTCTATATCAGAGCTTTTCAAGTAAACTCCTTTCTGAGTAGTATCACCAACTACTACTGGTTTTACTGTCGACTCATCAATATCATTAATTTGAATCGCACACTCACCGCTAGTCTCTAAATATATAAACTTTCTAGGATCACTTGGTTTATCAAACAAAGTAACTGAAGCACCGCCACCAGGAATTGTAATTTCCTGTACTACTTCGTCGGTAAGATTGATACCAACATATTGTGCGTTTCTCCTAAAATTGGCCTGACAAGTATTTGTGTTTTCACCGTCATAACCCTTTAAATCTATTACTAAGTTCATTTTTGACATATTTTACCTCTAAAGTGTTTAATTTAAAGATTAGTTCTAGATATCCCAAACAATTCCCTTTCTTTTGCCATTTTTCTTTACTTTAACGTCTTTTTTTCCAGTTAACTCATTGATTTTATTCTGAAGGTTCTGAGGCCTTCCACCACTATCTTCTGCGGTATAACTGAAAAGTACTTTACTACCTCTTCCAAACATACTGTAGAAGTAATAACGTATCATATCCATAATATCACTTGTTCCATCTTTACCATGTTCAGGGGTTCTGTCAATAGGTTCACCTTTAC
>Ga0208020_1000169_pt1 | contig 13684 bp, 32 predicted proteins | sample ColrivemetaGS573_FD_187601 | JGI IMG/M metagenome (GOLD analysis project Ga0208020, IMG submission 187601) | Estuarine microbial communities from the Columbia River estuary - Ebb tide ETM metaG S.573 (SPAdes) (version 2) | ecosystem: Environmental > Aquatic > Marine > Intertidal zone > Estuary ...
CATGCCCTTCAGGTAGCTCGAACACCCCTATCCTTGTGAGGACAGGCAGGTTGGAAAGAGTGGTACACTTCTTCATCGCAACTCCTTGTGTCGTGTCAGTCCCAGTACTTCAGGTGACAGTCCAATGTTTACCAAGTCTCTGAACTCGTGCGCCCCCCACCAGTAGTCGTCCAAGCTCTCTCGATCATACTTGCCGTCGAAGCCTTCCATGAACTCCCAGTGAAGTGGAGTCCCCTCGATATCTACCAGCTGAAGTCTCACATAGATATGGCAGTCCTCCTGTCCATTCTTTGCGGTCTCTTCCATCACTAGGAAAGTGTCCTCCTCATGCCTCTCGACGGAGTACTGAAAGACTCCGTCCTTGCTGTCATTCAACTTGATGTAGTTGATGTGATTAGTCCACCTATCCATTACTTTCTGCTCAGTCATTCCATCCTCCAAAGCCACAGCTACCAGTTACGAAGTGATGCTCAGAGCTGTAGACACCCTCTCGAAACAAAAGAATATGCACAGCCTCGTGAGCAATGAGGTTTGTTAGTAACTCTTCATCATCAATCCATTCCTCGATGTACATTGTCTGACTACCCTTGAAGGTGCAGGCAACACTTGTCTTGCAGTAATCTCTCCTAGTCCTCACCAGCTTAATATCTGCAGGCCGCTGTGCTAGGCCGAACCCCTCAATACATTTGTAAGCTAGCTTAACACCAAAGTCAAGCCTTGAGTCAGCCATTGGCTGAGGTACTGACTGACACCCTGCCATCAGCAGAGCCATGATTAAAATCCTTTTCATTCTAACTCCTTATCAGCCTCATCCTTCATCATGTTAAACCTTGAGGTAGGGAGTCGGTCAAACTGGTCTAGCGAGAACCCAGCCCCCTTTGAAAAGTCCCAAGCGATGAGGAACTTCCTGCCATTCATGTTTGCAAAATCAAATCTCCCCTCGTCATAGAAGCCCTGTTTGATGGGGCAGCTGTATTGCTTCTCAGCCTTCCTCTCACTCTCATGTCGATAGCCTTTCTTGTATGCCTTCTCAGCCTGCTGTTGATTCATTCCCTTCCTCTCGCTCTTATTCATTGTTTAAACACCCCGCGCAGCCACACATGTCATAGGGGTCAATGAAACCGAGCGCTTCAACCTTCTCCTTAGCCTTCTCTCTCATCATGTTAAACCTTGAGTCAGGGAGTCGGTCAAACTGTTCGGGATCGAACTCACTACTCTCAGCCCATTCCCAAGCGGTAGGGAATCCGGAGTATATTCCATGACCATACTTAGCGAAGTCGTGTCGACCCTCATCATAGAACCCCTGCTTGGTAGGGTTGTTGTATTGCTTCTCAGCCTTCCCATCCTCCTCGTGTCGGAAACCTTTCTCGTATGCTTTCTTGGCCTTCTTCTTATTCACGGCATCCCTCCAAACTTCTTAAGGATTCCGGCCAGCTCAACCTGTGCCACAGCTACCTCTCCAATGACCTCATCAGACGGGACATGCAAGTCAAGCTCGATGTACTCCCAGATGTTGATGTCGGGTACAGCCTTAGCCACAGCGGTAGCTACCGCCTGCCTGATCTTTCTTCGTTCGTTGTCATCTAATTTACTCATTGACCTTCTCCATTCGTGTTCATAACTACCTTCTTAAAATATGGTGCCAGCTTAATACTCTTGAAGAGCCAGACGTCATAAGATGAGTCGAAGTTATTGTACGGATCGTCCTCGTCTTCATACCTCACCACGACGCTGCTCTCATGGTCTGGCATCGAGATAATCTCTCCGCTCCAGTTGTCCCCGACCTTCTCAACTATGTCCCCAACCTTCAAGGAGTCCATGTCCTCGACATGTTTGCGATACTTTTCCTCAAACTCCTTGAGCTTCTCTTGGATGTTTCTCTCTTTCATGTCGGCGATTACTTTCTTAATGTCTACCAATGGTTCACCTCTCATGTTATGTGCGGTCTCACAGGCCAAATCTCAAGAAGCTCCCTGAACTTCTCAGTCATCTCTTTATAAGTTAGTCCCTCAGTTCCGACGTAGAGCCTAGCGGCCTGTCCTCCCTGCTCCACACCTATGTAACCTTCTTCACTGCGAATACATTCCCCCTTCGGTAAGAATTCCCAGTCAGTCCTTGCGTCCCTCCGCTCCCGATACCAAGCTTCTTCAGCCTCTCCCCAAGTCCCATTGGTAAGGGCGTCCATCAGTATCTTGAAGTCCTCATCAATCTGAGCTATACCTAGTGCGCAAGACTCCTCACTCCAGCTCTCCTCATAGATGATGTAGCTCTCCTCATCGTACTCTCTCTTGATAACTCGTTCGCGAGCCTTCATCCATGTCATGTCTCACCCTATGCTAAAAGTCTATGTCAATGATAGGTACGACCCTGAAGCCCGCCCCTTCCATACCTTCCGTCCACTTGCCACTGCCTCCGCACTTGCTGCACGGGTCTTCAATGACTCTGAAGCCAACGTACTTTCCTTTGCCGTTACATCCATTGCAGTCAGACTCAAAGGCTCCAAGATCTATCAGCTCGGGCACTGCCTGCACTTGATCTTGAAGGAACTTATGAAGTGCAGCTGGTGTACAAGCTGGCTTCTTAGTCATCGTAGTCTCCATCAATGTGTCGTTGCAATAGTTCTTTAGCATTGGCGAACCCCTCGGTGATACCTTCTTGATAACGCTTGGCCGCAAACCTTACCCAGTCTTCGGGAGTTGGCTTGCTTAATGCTGCCACCCCCCACCGATGATCGTCCTCGCATTCGAACACGTAGTCGCCGCCCAGATGAGTAGTTGTGTTCTTATGTATGCCAACGACCTGTTCAACGTAGTCTCCTTCGTTGATAGACACCCAGTCACCAATCTTAAACAGCGGCACCGGGGCATTGGCGAGACCTAACAAGTCCTTCTTGATCGCTTTCATTCTATCAACCGAAAGTCCCTTAGAGGCAGGCGTCAGCTTAGGGAGTTCCTTGTCAGGTAGAAGGACACCACCGGCTCGGATGATCCTGAACCTCCAGATACCATACTCTACTTCATCAGGTCGACAACCTAGTCGACTCACCATCACTGTCCTTCTACTTCCCTCCTCGACCCCATCCGTGTATGACTCAACCGTGTAGTAGCTCCCCGGCATCAGCCGAGTGTCGTCGCTAAAGATACATTGGACGCAGTCTCCCTTGATCAAATGAATCTTGGGTGTCGCAGCTTTTATCTCATCGATTGCGTCAGCGAGTTGCATAGCCTTGGCTTCCAAACCCTCTTTGAACTCTTTGTCACTCATTGGAGGCTTCGTCCTCTTGACTCCATCACTCATTCCATCACCCATACTCGTCTCCTTTTATATCAGACTCTTCATAAGCAGACTCAAGCAGCATGACTTCATTACGCTGCGCCTCAGTGAGTGCCAGCAGTGCGTCGACACAGGCTTGCTCAGCAGCTGTAAGGTTTGGAATCTCAGCACACCATTTAACATGATGGTCCTCGATGTTCCAGTCATCGACCACAATGTGAAGGTTGCCTCCTACACATGACTCTTCATAGACTGCAGCTATCAGCGGCAACACTGCCCGCATATCGTCTGTAACCTCGGTACGTCCAACTTCCTCGACGTGTGCTTTGAAACAGCTCATACACATGATTCTTTCCTCTCCTCTAAAATCTCCATGACTCGGTCTTTTATTAACTCGGTGAGGTAGGTGTTGTAGATCATTTCATTCCACTTATCCATGTCAACCTCGGTAGCATCTACATCAGGGAGGCCGTCAAGTAGCTCAGGTATCTCATCCTGCACCTGCTCGTAAGGGATTTCACCTAGCTTAACTTTCTTCAGGAACTCTCGCTCAGGTCGTGGGAACGTGATACTCCCAGTCTCCAACAGTTCCTTCAGCTCGTAGGCTATACGGTAGGCATGACCAATAGCTTTCCAGTCGACGTTGCCACAGTCCTTGGCATCGTGAGAGCGAGGCCCGTACTTGCCAATGATCTTCGTGACAGACTGAATGACAACGCCAGTGGGGGATCTCGTATCGAATCGCTTACCACATATCTCAAGCATGATGACCGGAGTTGCCTGTCCCTTGAGGAACACCTTGGTGTAGAAGACGTACTCGTTCTTAGGAAGTACGTCACTCCACGTCCACACCGGATCTGTATCGAGGATTGGAACTCGGCGGAGAATATGTGGGTTGGTCACAGTGGTGGAGTTAAGGAAGTCTAGCACGCCCTCTGCCGCCTTCAGTCGTTTGCCCTTCAGTCCATACTTCTTAGCCTGTGAGATACAGTACCCAACGAAAGGCTTCACGTTGTTAGTGATCAGCTCTCCCTTGCGCCTGATGATGTCTTCAAAGATTGGAGTGGTCGTGATGACATGGCTGTCGGGGATGTGCAGCATCTCAATGGCGTAGGTCTGTCCACTGATGACATCCTTGAGGAACTTGCGTAGCTCGATGTGCTCGACGTCTTCATTACCTGTCGTCTTGTTGACGTTATCTTTGTCCTTCTTCAAGATGATGTCTCTGACCGACGCCATGTAAACAATCTTGTAGTCGATGTCACTGGTAGGCAGTGCCGTACCATGCAGGTTTGATCCGACGATGCATTTGAACAGTATCTTCATCCCATCTCCTCGATTACTTTAGTTAAGACTCTCACAGTGTCCAATGCGTCAGACCATGCGTCATGGTGCTGAGTCATCTTGTCATCACAGTAGACGGCTACAGCATTCTTAAGGCCCATCTTGAACGGAGTCCCGTGCTTGATGTGGCTATGCATGTTCACGAATTGCTTGACGTCAAGGATCTTCCCAGTCTGGAAAGGAATCTTGTAGTGACGCGAAGCCTTCATGAGATCTTCTACATCATTTCCCCATGCTCCAATCTTACGACCACAGCAAGCCTTGTCCAACCACTTCCAGAATGCCTTGAGTGCAGCGTGCAATGGTTGAGCCTCTTCGACATCCTTCCTTGAGATACCTGTCAGCTCAGTGATGAACGGAGAAGGTAGCTCGCCGGGGTTGCACACCCTATTGAAGTTCTTCTGTTCATTGCTTGGGTCGGGGATGCCCCCGAACCTGTCATACACGACAGCCCCTATCTGAATGATAGTCCCCGAGGGCTGGTTCATTTCTAAATCGATCACGGCCATTAACATTTCTTTCTCTCTAGTGCAGCAATTAGTGCTGCAACGCCAAAGGTTCTTGGCTGGTCTAGTGAAGACCAGCCACACGGTGTCGTTCCATCATCAATAACCACCTCTGAGATAGTTCCGTCTGCTGCCCAATATACGCCGACTTCACTTCCTGCATTCCTTGCAATGATGTCCTGTAGTACACACCCAGCTGTCACCGGATCGCTCAGGTCTGGAAGTTCGTGCGTCCCTGAACGATTGAACTTGGTAGCTTCAAGCTGATCTATCTTTCTGCTGTACACAACCCATGAGTTAGTGCTTGTAGGATTTTGCTTAGGAGCTAATGTCTTCATGCCATTGAACCACAAGCCGCCAGCGGCCTGCCAAGCTTTAGCTATTTCGAAAAGTTCTTTCCTGTTCATTTCTTTCTCTCCAACATGCAGTCCATGTAGTAGGTCATTACCCGTCTCTCGATAGGGAAGCAACCATACTCGATGGGTATAACGTACAGCTCCTTGATTTCATTCCCAAGCTCGTACATGATTGTCTCCTCATCCTTAAACACAATAGCCAAGGGGTTGCCTTGGTTCTCATGCAGTCTGAATTGTATGGATATCTTATCCTTCTTTACCTTCACCCTGCAAAGGTTGGGCGGGAAGATCCTGACAAGGTAGTCTTCCAACTGTTCAATCAAACTCGTAGTAGACATCAGTCAGCACTCCCTCATCGATCTTCAGGTAGTCTTTCACAACGAGGTCGGGATTCACTTCGTCGTCAAACAGTAGCTCGCAGTGGAGCAGCAGGTCTTTGAACTTCCTTTCGATAATGCCTGCCAGTGTTTTCCTAGCAGCACGAGAGCCTACCTTATCACCGAGGGTTGAGTACTGTTCAATTGCCTTGGTGAATAGCTCATTGATACTGAGAATGATTTCAATCGTAGCTGCCACCCCATCGTTCATGTCCAGACCATACTCGCGCTCAGTCTTTCTCACAAGTACAACCTCAAGCTTCTCAATCCTTGCCAACCTTTCTGGAGTATTGAGAAACGTAATCAATTCAAGCTGGCTTAACTTTTCGTAGTTGTTGTTCATTGGAATTCCACGAGCTTGACCTCGGTGCAGTCAGGAGTGATTCCAGATCTGGACGTGTCAATGCACCAGTCTTCTCGACCACTGCCCTTGATAAAGGTGAAGCGTCCCACTAGGTATTTCTTACCAACTGGGATGTCCCTGCGGCGGGGCCTTGTTGGGATGAGAGTGACGATTTCATACTCTGGCATGTCAAAGACTTTGGCAAGCCCGTCAATTCTGTAGTAGAGTTTAGTGGGGTTTAGTGGAGACACTGACACAGCGGTGCAGTTCACTCCAGACTGGTTGTGTACAAACCTGTCCCCCTCTTCAAGAAGTCTAGCCGCCACCGGCAGACCCGTCTTCTGCAGGTCATTCATTCTTCCTCCTCAACAGCCTGCTCAGGTTCGGGTTCGACTTGGGCTTCCTCAACATACCATTGCATAGGCTGAGCAACCGGTGCCGCACCACCTTCAGAATTGTTGGAGTTGATGTTGTTAACGATAGTGAAACCAGCTTCACCTTGCGGTTGCTGAGGTGCTGCAAAAACCTGAGCCATGTGAGCAATGACTGCCTCCTCTTCCTCCTTGTGAAGCTTGCTTGCAATCTTGTGTCCAACACTGGTGCCAATGGCAGCTGCTGCACAGTACACCATCGTCTCAGCCACGCCCCTGACGACGTCCTTCCATGTGTTCTCTGCGATTTTGATAAGGATACTACTCAACATCTTCTTTTCCTTGTGCAATGATTGCAGCAATGTTTTCTAACTGTTCTGTCGTGAGTTGCTTCAGCTCGTAGGACGTCAATTTTTTAGGTAAAGTATTGAGCAACTGGTTCCGCTTCATCTGCTGTTCGATCTGGTCAGTGTATTGAACGATGCTTCCTCCGTAGCCGCCGACTCCCCGACCATCTTGTCTATAAGTGTTACTGCCAATCTTGATAAGCCCTGTCGGAGTTACCTTAGTGACCTTGCTGAATGAATAGTAAGCCCCATGCCCTGAGTAATACTTCTCAATGCATACTCGCTGACCTGCTTCCAGTGTCCGGTAGAAGCCCTCTCTCTTGTCTTTACTTTCCGTTGTCATGTCACTTCCCCGTTGATCCAATGCCTCCGCGAGACACGTTAGGATTGTCTGATAGCCATCCAGCAAACTCCAGCACGGGAGTGAACACTGGCTCGATAGTGAGCTGAGCAAGGCGGTCACCTGCCTTACAAAGCCAGTCAGATTGCTTGGGCTGAGCCTCATGTGGACTGGTGTAGAAGACCCGACCGTTGCGATGCTTCACGTCACGGTTAACCAAGGCTCCACTCATCCTTGTGTAAGGGAACGTACCCTCTTCAACCATGTACTCGAACTCTGGTGCGAAAGGATTCGCCCAAGCCTTGTCGTATGTCTCGCGGTCAATGCTGATAGCACGAACCAGTCGAGGCCCTCTCTTTAAAGCCAGCTTAAAAGTATCGAGCGGACCCACGTAGTCAGCGTCAATGATCCCCGTCCCATTCATGAGCTGGACATTCTGTTTGATACCTACAGAGGAACGGATGAACATCTTTGTCACGAGGCCAGTCGGCACAACCTTGGGACAGTAGTCGCTCACCATTTCCGACATGCGGTAGGCTTCATGAGCAACCTGATCAAACAGGTCTGTGGGATCAATCACCAAGCCTGTGTCCACGACAGTGTAGCAACCGTGGGGAAGCCAGATGTCATGGGGTGCAACGATGTCATACCCTGCAGCACGCGCTGACTTACGCTCGGGAACCAGCAGCTTATTGTCGCTGTAAACTTTCACCTTCAGCATTTGATTCCTCCTCCTGTATGTCTCGCCAACACCTCGGCGATAAGTTTTTCATCTTCGGTAGGCTCAACGTGATCGACCGCCTGCTCCACCCCCTCGTAGCGATGCTTCATAAGCTCGTAGCTCTCATCTACGCTGCCCTTGTCGTCAAGGATATCCTTGAACGCAGCGGTCAGTTGAGGAACCTCATCAGCAAGCCCAGCTAGTGCAAGGATCGACTTCAACATGATGGGATCTTTCTTGACTTGATCTCCAATGTCTTGATGTACCTTTGCAGCCTTGGTAAGAAGCAGAGCGACTCGATTAGCCGCACCAATCATGACCACAAACCTCTGATACATTGCAGTAATCAATTCGACCGAGTCGTCAGAGAACCGCATCGCTTCCGTAACGAAGAGACTTCCCACTAACTCGTGCTCGACTTCCTCTTCAGTCAGCCCCATGCTTCTCAGCATAGTGCGAAGGACTTCCTTCTCTGCTTCGCTAATCATAGCTCATACTCCTCAATAGATTCTTCAAGTTCTTCAACGATTTGTTTCAACTTATGTACCGCCATGATCTTTACAAACAGTACAGGGTAGCGGACTACTCCGATACATGCTAAGGCGAACACCTTGAATGGGCCTCCGGTCATTCCTCTTCCTCGGTCACTGCGTCGTCACCGTGAAAGTAATCCCCTCCGACCACTGTCTCAGTCGGTGGTCGAAAAATCTCAACCTTCTTCTTAACCTTGCGTTGACTTCGTGGCGTCTGGAGCTTCACCATTGCTAGGTGACGTCGACGCCCAAGTGAATTGGAAGGGAGAGTGTTTGTTTCGTGCTTTCGTTTCATTTGTTTCTGTCCTCGTATTGTTGTTGCCAGTCCGGTCCGATGTAGTGTTCAAGAGCTGGCTCAGGTTCGCCGTATCTCTTGCATAGGTAGTCAGCTTGTTTCTGAATCAGCTTGTACTGCTCTGCTAAGGTTTGATCAAGGGACCAAGGGATGTCAGAAGATCCCATAGCCCATACAACTTCTTTCAACATGCGAACATCTACCTCCGCATCGTGGAGTAGGTCTAACCCATGAGCGACCCCGCCTATTCCCTGCACTGAGTAATTTATCGCAGCATCTTCCAGCCTAGTCTTGCTCATCTTTTCCTTAGCCTTCCGATAGAAGACCAACGGGTCGATGATAGGCATGGAGAAGTTGCCACACCCTGCGTCACTAAGCTCACGCTGCAGAAGAGGGAGGTCGAACGTCAGTCCATTGTATGCAACCAGTACGTCAGCCTCAGCTAAGAAGTCGTGAATCTTTTCAGCCACCGTGTAGTCAGACTCATCAGTCGCTGCCTCATGCATGGCTGGCTTGTCCTCGACGCTCTCATTGTAGATGTGGTGAACATCGGATGCACCTGTCGGGATGATCATCTGAGGGTTGATCAGCACGTTCAGCTTATCCAGTTCCCTGTTCTGCTTAGCAAGCACACCACAGAACTGAACTATCTTTGTATCAGCAGAGTCAAAGACGTTGACTCCCGTGGTCTCAAGGTCGAAGATACCTAGCGTAAGGTTCCTCCAGTTCTTATACCTCAAGCTCTTGTGTAAGTCTTCAGGGCTAACGAGATAGAATGTTGACCGATTCATCAGTGATGTCCCCGCATAGGTGGCTGCCGTTACCGGCGTAAATCATATTGCATATCCCGAACTTCCTCATGATCAAGTGGTGAGCCTGCTGTCCATTCACTCCAGACTTGGTCAGTAAGATGTGGAAAGCCTCATGTCTTAGGGCGCTGAATGATTCCTCGAACCTACTGTCGAGCAAGATGATCGAGAACGGACTCTCTAGTTTAGACACGGAGCATGTATGGATGTTACTGACAGAGCACACCTCGTCATTAGCATGAGCCTTCACTAGAACTGTGTGCCCTTTAAGAGAATTGACAACCTCTTCATAAGACTTGCCAGTGATCATGGAAAACTCTACGCAGGCTAATTCGATCATCTGACCGGCCAGCCTAGTAGCTGACGGAGGGAAGTCAATCAACTTGAAATGATTCGAGCACCGGCTGTCCTCTGATACAAGGTCGACGGTCTGCAGCTTCAGTACTTCTTTCTTATAGGCGGACTCAGTGCTCGCCGTCTGACATGCAGTGACAGCCATCGTGGTTACAAGAGTCAGCGCCCATGCTGCGAGGCCAAACCTAGCACCCATCCTTAGCCCCGTGAACGACTCCTTGATCGTCCATCTGTTCTTTATGATTCCCATTTGTAATCTCCAGTTAGTAACCTAGCTTTATTTTCTAGGCGCTCCGTGAATGTATAGTATTGCCTGTTTGTTTTCATACCCAGTCGATCTTTGATCTCTGACATGGGTGTGCCGCTGTCCTTCATGTGAATGAAAGCTCGCTCAACTCTGTTGAACCTTTCCTTCTCGTCTCTCTCCTCTACCTCAAGGAAGCCCATGACGTCGTGCTCACGGTACGCCCCAGCATCCTTTCGGTACTGGAGCCGGTCCCTTCGGTTGTCAATGTAAACGTTCTTCACGTTATTGATCATCGACAAGTAGACATAGTTGGGAAGGTCTTCGATATGATACTCGCCAGTCCATGAATCAATATGCTTCAGCAGTTTCACAACGGCTTCGCTTACCAAATCTTCTGGCTGCAATTCATACAGGGTGTCAAACCCTTTGAAGTACCTGTCTCTTGCGTCCTTTACGAACTTGTCATAGTGTTTGGTGATGTACTTACTTACCTCCTCAAGTAGCTGAGACTTCCTCTCGTCTGGAGTGCCAGACAGAAACGATTTCCCTGAGCTTGTCGTCGGGTCGCTGGTAGGGGTTGAACATTCCGGTGTCGCTTTCATCTAGTATCTCTTCTATGATGTTGTCAGCAACTCGTGGGATGTCCGAGGCACTGATGTCAGTGTGTTGCTTTAGATAACCCTCGGCAAGCGCTAAATATTCCCCCAACATTAGTCGGTTGCCATACCGTGTGTCCGCCGTGTCCGAGATAGCCTTGAGAAAAGGATACAGTGGGGCAGCTTCAGGCTTATCCTTTACGAACTTAAGACTTACAGGATCGATCCAGAGCTGTTGCTTAAGGTCCATCGCCATGACGCTGACGTAAGACATGGCGTCTCGTATCTTTATCTCAAAGGTTGGGGATACGTCTGCATCGTAAGACTCGAACGTCACCTTGCCAGTGAAGCCATTGACACTGCGATAGGTGGTGAAGTATTTGTCAAGGATAGTTGAGACCTGCTCGGGCTTCATGTTTCCACGAGGGTCGACGATCAGTACTTTCGGAAAGATAGGTAACACTCAATCACCTCCCATGTCTACGAGGTCGAGCGAGTCGCCGCCGTCCATTGAATCAATAAAGAACTCTGCGTCTTCAATCACTGTTACATCCTGATGCATACATTCTAAGAAGTCGGTCGTGTCTGGCAAGCCTTCGCATCCAGTGTCAAGTTCCTCGTCAGTGAATCCACTGATAAGGAATACGAGTATCAGTAGCAGAGCTACTACAATTCCATTCATGGCATCACCGTCCCTATCTTTCCGAACTCAGTCTTGAATCTCTGAGAGATTTCATCACCTTCGTCACAGTCGATGCGGTCCCAGTCAATCAGTAGGTGGATGGTGTTAGCATACCTTGGCTGACATCCTGAATCTCTGACGTATTGTGCGTCACCGATGCAGGCTACTTCATCTTCATCTCCAGTTGATATGTCAGGCTTAGGGATACCGCTTAGGCCGGGATAGCCATCAAAGAACTTCCTGTCGCTCATCATCTTGTCCCATTCCTTACGCTGCTTTGCGGTAAGCTTTAGAACTCTTGAGTCCAACACCCTGTCGAACTTCAGCCTCCCCTCTCCAAAGCATGTCAGGTGAGACTCGGCGACCAACCTATGCCACCACTTCGTATCCGTTGAAGCGTTGACCAAGATGACGGTGGCAGACGGAGCGTTCTTCCGGTCATGAACATTGTCTGGGTGGCATCCATCTTCAGGATCTCCAATCATAATCTCCAGCATCCTGTCTGTGAATGCTCCAGCTCCACCTACTGCCTTCGAGTATGGACTGTTCATGAATGAGAATCGCTTTCCGAAGTACTCATCCACTAGGAAATCATTGCCATAGATAGGATCGATGTTCTCCCTAGTTCCCGGTGGCAGAGTGTAGTAAGACTCAAGCGATGTGCAAGGGTCACTGAACTTCTCTCCGAAGACTCGGTAGACTCTGTTGAGAAAGCCTGCGTTAGTTGACCAGTGGTCCGACCATAGTTCTTGTCTGTTACTCATGTTGTCTCCTCTAGTTTTACCCAGTGCTTTGCTTGTCTATACATGTTGTCTCCAAAACATATCTGTCCCAGAGATATCTCAGTGATCTTCTTGACGTCTCCGATAGATTGATCCTTGTACCCACCTCGGTAGATGCATACAACATAGTCTCCTACATTGAGTTCAGTCTCGTAGTGATCCTTAGCCGTCCCGATGTCAACGTAGGTCATGAGCCATCCTTCTTTTGTCTGCCACATCCGTTACATTTCTTACACGGGTCTTCAATGGTCCTGAATCCAACGTAGACCCCTTCTCCATTGCATCCATCACATTCTTCATCATCCTCTGAGATCACCCAGTCCGGTTCGTATTCTGAAGCTGGCTTAATATCTCCGAAGAGTTCGTCGAAGTCTAGGTTAGGAGGTATCGGCCACACAGTCTTAGGGGTCGCGACCATCATTGGTCCCGGCCTATAGATTGCTAAGGACTTGTACATCTCACTGAATGGACTGTCGAGAACTCTCTTGGCAAGCGCCTCGGCCATGCCAGCGGTCGACTTCCCCACTCCACGCGGCATCTTCACAGTGTTGTCATCATCCATTGTAAACCTCCTCCCACTCGCAGTTGATAGCGATGAATAAATCCACGGCTCCGTCAGCCTCAACGATAGTCTCTCTCTTGAAGTCTCCCCATACTGGTGAGTCATAGAGGAGAATGATCAAGTCCTTATCATCTTCTTCCCCGCAAAATTTGAGACCAGCTCTTTTAGTTTTCCAACATGGGCATCCATCCTTGATGTCAAAGGTGACAGGGAATGGGAACACCGTGTGAAGTTTCATAAAATATTCTTGAGTAATCATTGCTTTCTCCTAACACCAGAACCTTTGCTCAACCCATGAGCAAGTGTCCTTTAATTGAATCACTGAGTATCTGCACGTCTGGTCATTGTAAATACATACAGTCCCTTCGTCAGTTTCTTCACACCCTGACAAGTGCCACGCTTCATTCCACGTATCAGGTGGTTTACAATCAGCGTCAGCACATCCCTGCCATAGCACAAGTAATAGTAAACCAGTCACCGTCATGTTGTTCATTGTTCCTCATGGTCGTGACGGTTACGCTTGCATTTCTTATCCTTTGTCACAGTGAATGGACTACCCTTGCCCCAGAAATCGTAGTCGATCTCTCCGTCCCACTCATCCTTGCACTCGTGGCAGGTGTAGTGAACGGGCTTCTTCATGTCGCTTGTCATCTCTCCAACATCCCTTGTCTGAATGGTACGCTTGTCACAGCTTACACAGTATGCTTTCTTCATTGATCTTCTCCATCGATCAAGCCAAGTGCTCGGTCAAGATATACCTTAGCTTTCCTCAAGTCCTGAACGAACTTCCCCTTGTAGGGTGAGCGCAAGATATACTTAGCTACATTGCCCAGTGAGTAAGCGACT
>Ga0208020_1000201_pt1 | contig 11868 bp, 11 predicted proteins | sample ColrivemetaGS573_FD_187601 | JGI IMG/M metagenome (GOLD analysis project Ga0208020, IMG submission 187601) | Estuarine microbial communities from the Columbia River estuary - Ebb tide ETM metaG S.573 (SPAdes) (version 2) | ecosystem: Environmental > Aquatic > Marine > Intertidal zone > Estuary ...
AAAAGAGATATAAGAGATTGCAATGGAAACTATTAAATAACTTCCAGATTTTTTTAGATTATATGGTACAGGATAATATTTTTTTCCAATAAAATAGGAGAGGAGCATCATAGTTCCGTATGCCAATAGTGTTGCCCAAGCTGAAGCTATAAATCCAACTTTTGGAATCATTACAACGTTTACAATTATGGTTATTATTGCTCCAATAATTGAGAATAACATAGCAAAACGTGTTTTATCAGTTAATTTATACCAAATAGCTAAATTGTGGTAAACACCAAGAAATAGATTTGCTAAAAGTACAATTGGTACAATTATAATAGCGTCCCAATAGGCTTCATTAATAAATGGACGTTTTAAAACATCAATAAAAACTACAATTCCAACAAAAACCAAAGCCCCAACTATAATAAAATAGTTCAGAATTTTAGCATAGATTTCTTTAGCATTTTTTTTATCTGAATGGTTAAAAAAGAAAGGTTCGGCGCCTAATCTAAATGCCATAATGTATAGATTCATAAAAATTGCCAACTTATAACAAGCCGAATAAATACCCATAGCATTTTTATCAATCATTTTACCAATTAATATTTTGTCTAAATTTTCATTAATAACATAAGCAACACCCGCAATAGCAATTGGCCAACCATAAGAAAGCATTTTTTTAAATAGTACTTTGTTAAAACTCCATTTGAATTTTAATAAGTATGGAAGCAATAAAATAAATGAAAAGGTACTTCCAATTATATTTGCAATAAATATAAAATTAACTTTTGCCGTACTAATTGAAAGTTCAGTTAAAAAGTGAGGAATACTGTTTCCATTTGCTAGTGATTCAGGAATAAATTTTAAAAACACAAGGTTAATAGCTACAATAATTGCAACATTAATTAACTTAATTGCAGTATACCTTAAAGGCCTGTTTGAAGCTCTTAAATAAGCAAATGGAATTACCATAAGTGTATCAATTGCTATAATTCCAATTAGTAACTTTAACTGTAATGGATTGTTTTTAAAATCGAAAATGGAAGTAAAAAAATCTGAAAATAAAAATGCTACTATCACAAAAAGAAGTGCTGTTGCAAAAACGCTTATAAATGCAGTTGAGATTAGCGCATCCTTTTTTTCTTCCGTTTTGTAAAACCTAAAAAAAGCAGTTTCCATTCCAAAAGTTAAAAGTACAGCTAACAAGGCAATCCAAATGTAAAAATTTGTATTTTCTGCGTAATTATTTGTTGGTAAAGCATCTGTATGAATACGCACTAATAAAAAGTTGATTATACGTGGTAAAACAGCAGCAATTCCGTAAATTATGGTGTCTTTAAAAAATCGTTTAAGTGCGCTCAAATTGGGTTTTTAATGTAAAAATATAAAAGTACAAAAGTATCACTTCATTTCAATAAAATAATTTTTAAGTTTAGTTTAAAAACAAATGAATTTAGATTTTAAAAAACATATAGAAAACGAAATTAATAATAAATTAAACAGAAAATTAGTTTTTAAATGGCAATCTATACGTGGAGGTTCTATAAATAGTACTTATAAAATATCCGCAGAAATGTTTAACTTTTTTATAAAAACAAACGATACTTCAGTTTTTGAAAATGGATTTAAAGAAGAGGTTTTAGGGTTGCAATTTTTAAAAAATCACGGTTCAATTACTCCAAAAATAATTATTGAAGGGGTTTTTAATAAAAAAATATATCTTGTTTTAAGTTGGATTGATAGTGCTTTTGAAACTGATAAATTTTGGCAAAATTTTGCCATACAATTAGCTAATTTGCACCAAAATAAAAGTGAAAAATTCGGATTAATCTATTCTAATTTTATGGGACAATTAATTCAAAAGAACACATTTTTCAATGATTTTTCAACCTTTTTTATTGAAAACAGATTAAAACCTCAAATTAAATTGGCTTTGAATAAAGGTTTGCTTGAATCTAAAGAATTAAAACAATTTGAAAATTTATATAAAAAAATAGACACTCTTATTCCAAAGGAAAAACCTTGTGCTGTGCATGGTGATTTATGGAGTGGAAATTATATTTCAGCTTCAAATAATAAAGCTGTTTTTATTGATCCAGCAGTGTATTATGGACATAGAGAAATTGATCTAGCAATGAGTTTACTATTTGGAGGTTTTTCAAAAGAATTTTATAAAACATATACAGAAGTTTATCCATTAGAAAAAGACTTTAAGTTTAGAAAAGATATTTACAATTTATACCCTCTGTTAATACATTTAAACTTATTTGGAAAATCATATTTAAGAAGTGTAAAAACCATTGTTTCTAAGTTTTAAGAGTACAATTCATTAAGTTTTTTTACTTTTGGTATAACTAAATCTTAATAAATGAGTAAAAACCCTAAAATTGCCGTTTTGGGCGGTGGAAGTTGGGCAACAGCCATAGTTAAAATGCTTTGTGAAAATTTAGAGCAAGTTGGCTGGTATATGCGTAATCAGAGCGTAGTAGATTATATTAAAGAAAACGAACACAATCCAAATTATATTAGTTCTGCAGAGTTTAATGTAAACCAATTGTTCTTATCGAGTGATATTAATGAAATGGTGAAGTATGCAGATATTTTAATTTTTGCGATTCCTTCGGCGTTTGTAAAAGCAGAACTTGATAAAATAAACCTCGATTTATCATCAAAAATTGTGGTTTCAGCAATTAAAGGAATTATCCCAGAAAGTGGATTAATTGTTGGAGAGCATTTTAATAAAAAATTAGATATTCCAATAGAAAACATTGTTGTAATTACCGGGCCTTGCCATGCAGAAGAAGTTGCCATGGAGCGTTTATCTTATTTAACTATTGCTTGTCAAGATGAAGAAAAAGCCAAAATTTTAAGCAATTATCTTTCAAGCAATTATATTAAAACTAAAATTTCAGATGATATTATAGGAACCGAATATGCTGCTATGCTTAAAAATATATACGCTATTGCGGCTGGTATTGCACACGGTTTGGGTTATGGAGATAATTTTCAGTCAGTTTTAATGTCAAATTCAATTAGAGAAATGAAACGTTTCATTAAGAGAATGCATAAAATGAAGCGTAATATTAATAATTCAGCTTATTTAGGTGATTTATTGGTTACGGGGTATTCTATTTTTAGTAGAAATAGAATGTTTGGAAATATGATTGGAAAAGGATACACTGTTAAAAGTGCAATGATGGAAATGAGTATGATCGCCGAAGGTTATTACGCTGCAAAAAGTGCGTATTTATTAAATGAAAAAAACAATGTAAATACACCAATTATTAATGCTGTTTACCAAATTTTATATGAAAATAAAAATCCGAAAATAGTATTTAAAAATTTAACAGAACATATAGATTAGTAGGTATTTATCATAAAAAAGTTCTAATAATTTTTAAAAAAACTGTTAGAAACAACGAAATAATATTAACTTAGCGCTTTAATTTATTTTTTAACAATGAAAAAAGGTACAGTAAAATTTTTTAACGAATCTAAAGGTTTTGGATTTGTAACAGAGGCAGGTTCTAAAACAGATTATTTTGTTCACATTTCTGGATTGATTGATGAAATCAGAGAAGGTGATGAAGTAGAATTTGAACTTAAAGAAGGTAAAAAAGGTTTAAATGCAGTTAACGTTAAAGTTATCTAAGAACATTTAATTTCTTTTAGAAAAAATTAAAGCCCATTCAATTTGAATGGGCTTTTTTTGTTGATATATATCATACTAAAAAAGTTGTATTTTAAGTAATTTAGACGCTGAAATAAATGCTTTTGATAATGAGTAATCGAATTGGAATTTTATATGCAACAGTTGATGGTCAAACTTTAAAAATTTGTAATAAACTTGTAAGCATATTACAGAAAAATAATATTAATGTTGAACTTTTTTCAATAGATGATTTTAATGAAGATGTTGCAAGCTTTAATAAATTTATTATTGGCTCAAGTATTAGGTATGGAGTTCATGACGAAAAAATAATTAAGTTTATAAAAGCAAATAAATCCAAATTAGATGTTATTAAAACAGCATTTTTCTCTGTTAATCTTGTTGCTAGAAAGCCAGAAAAAAATAAACCTGACACCAATCCATATGTAATTAAATTCTTTAAAAATATTGATTGGAAACCTACAATTGTTGAAGTTTTTGCTGGAATGTTGGATTATAAAAAATATAAGACTTTCGACAGAATAATGATACAGTTCATTATGTGGATGACAAAAGGACCGACCGATAAAAATACCAAAATTGAATATACAGATTGGGATAAAGTATCAGAGTTTGGAAAACTTTTAAGTACGTTTTAATTGATTAACTTTGGAAAGTTAATTAAAAACGGCATCACATGAAAATTAGAATTGCCTTATGTTTATTCTTTTTTGTTTTTAAAATAATTGCTCAGGAAAAAATTCTGATTACTGAAAATGATGAGGTAAGTTTATTTGAAACCTATTTATCATTAAATTCTGAAGGGAATATTTTTCCTGCAGTTTATGGTGAGGGACTTATTTATGCATCAAACCACAAAAGCAGTTTTTATAAACTATATTTTTCGGATTTAAAATCGAAATCTACAAAATTTAAAATTGGTTCAAAATATAATTTAGGAGCTGTAGCAACTTTTGAAAATGAAATTTACTTTACCGGAACCTCAAAAAATGCTGATTCAAAGGGAGATTATAATTTTACCATTTATAAAGGAATTTTAAGTGATTTTAAAGTTAAAGATGTTGTACAATTACAAGTTTGTAATTTAGATTTTTCATTTACTTATCCAACAATTTCAAAAGATGGTAAAACAATGGTGGTAGTTTCAAATGAAAAAGGAAGGTTGCATTTGTTGGAGTTCAAAAGAGATAAAAATAATGAATGGATAAAAGGAGAAGTAATCTTTATTTCTCAGCCAGAATTCGAAATATTAAATCCTACAATTTATGATGAAAATACAATATATTTTGCATCAAATATTTATGAAGGAAAAGTAACAGGAGTTGCTTATGATAAGGATGACAAAGGTGAAATAAAAATCACTCAAGTTTATAGAGAGCAAGGTGATTTTAATATTTATAAAATGGTTAAAAATAATAATTATTGGAGTTTACCTGTAAAAGTCGAATTTTTTAACTCTGAATTTGATGATTTAGGTGTAATTTTTATAGATAAAAAAAGTGGTTACTTAACTTCATACAGGTATAGCGATTCAGACAATATTTATTACTTTGAATTAAAACAATAAACAAACAGGGGTTGGAGCTTCAAGACTATACAAAAATGATAATTCTCCAGTTTTTTTATTCACTTTGTAAACACTAATATTTTTACTTTTCTGGTTTGCAGCTAATAAAAATTTTCCATTTGGAGCTAAAGTAAAATTGCGAGGCCAATCGCCATTAACACTTATATTTTGTATTTTTTGAAGGGTACCATTTTTTTTATCTCTTTTAAAAACCACTATTGAATTTTCACCTCTGTTTGAGCCATATAAAAAACGCTCATTCTTAGATAAGTGAATATCCGCACAATAACTTTCTCCTTTAAAATCATCATCTAAAGTGCTTATATTTTGAATATTAGAATAGTTATTTTCATCTTTTTTTAGAACAGAAATACTAGAATTTAATTCATTAATAACATAAATAAATTTCCCTTTTTTTGAAATTTCAAAATGTCTAGGCCCAGCACCAGCTTCCATTTCAATATTTTCTTTTATACCATAAACTTGATCGTTTTCAACATAGTGCGCTAGAAAATCGCGACCAAGGTCTGCAACAAATAAGTTTTTTTTAAAAAATTTTGCGGAATGCGCATGAGATGTTTTGGTTTCAGTATTGTGATTTAAAACTTGAAATGCCTCACTTACAATTCCATTTTTTTCAATATTGTAGATGGAAATTGTTCCTCCAGAATAATTTGAAATAACAGCCTTTGTATTGTTTTTATTAAGTTGCACATGGCATGGATTTGCGCCATTGCTTGAAACTTGATTTATAAAGTTCAGCATTCCATTTTTATCAACTAAAAAAGCATTTATACTGCTATTTTCACCATTTTCACTTACAGAAAATAAGTATTTCTTATTTGATGATAATGTCAAAAAAGAAGGGTTTTCAGTTTTTGCAATTAACTTTTTGTTTCTTAATTCACCTGTTTCTGTATTAAAATCGTAACAATAAATTCCATCACTATCTGCACCCGTATAAGTTCCAACATACATAGGTATATTTTGAGAATACGAAGTTAAGCTGATACTTAGAATTATTGTAAAAAAAGTTATTTTCATAAATAAAAGTTTAAGTTTATTTTACTAAGATACCACGTTTATTTAACAATGGAATATTCCGTAAAGCACCTTCTTTAATAGTTCCTTTTTCAAACAAATATTTTTTATCAAACATTTTATTTCCTTCAAAAAATGTGACATTAAAAAAGTTAGAAAGTTTTAAAACAGCTTCCTGCATTAATTCAACTTTAGCGAATGATTTCGCTGGAAGTTTATCAATTTTATGACGCATTAACGAAGTTTCATCCAACGTATCTTCATCATATCCCTTGGAAACTATTAAAACCATTTCAATAACAACTTCTTTATTGTTAATTATATAAGCGTTCCAATCTTCGCATTGAAAATCATTGTTATATTCTTTAACAACAGCCATAAACACATCGTTTACTTCAGGTATTTTTATATCCTTTTTCACAATATTTGGATCCAGATTTTATAATCTTTTAAGCCTCTACTTTGTTTTCAACAATTTTATACAATTTGTCTGAAGGGCGTATTCTAAATTCTAAAGGAATAGTAACTGAATCTCCTTTGCTTCCCTTTTCCCCTTTCTCATCATTTACAAACATTTCTTTCACTTCCATTTCTTTTGCTCCAGTAGTTGGTCCAGTTATTAAAATAGTATCTCCGATAGTAATATCGTAGGCTTCAATTTTAAATTCCCCAATATTTGCCTTTGGGAAGAAATGCATTCCTTTACCTAAATACACTTTCTTTTGTGTTGCGTGACTTCCAGATCCATTACTCCACTCACCTAATTGTTGACCTAAATAATACCCACTCCAAAAACCTCTGTTATATACTTTTTCTAGTTCTTGCATCCAAGAAATCACTTTCTCTTTTGTGTATGTTCCTTCATCAAAACTGTCAATGGCATCCCGGTAACATTTTATAACTTTTGCAACATATTCTGGCGCTCTTCCTCTTCCTTCAATTTTTAAGACTTTTACGCCGGCATCTATAATTTCATTTAAAAAATCGATGGTACATAAATCTTTAGGAGACATAATATACTCATTGTCCAGCTCCATTTCAAAACCAGTTTCTTGGTCAATAACGGTGTATTTTTTTCTACAATTTTGTTTGCAAGCACCTCTATTTGCTGAAGAATTTGAAGAATGTAAACTCATATAACATTTTCCAGAAACAGCCATACTCAATGCACCGTGACCAAATATTTCAATTTCTAATAAGTTTCCTGATGGCCCACGAACATTATCTTTTACAATTTGTTCTGTAATTTTTTTCACCTGGCGCAAACTCAATTCTCTACTTAACACCATAGTATCAGCAAAAATTGCATAAAATTTCGCAGTTTCAATATTTGTAATATTGATTTGTGTTGAAATATGCACTTCCATTCCAATGGCTCTAGCTGAAGCTATTACCGCTTGATCCATTGCAATTACTGCAGTAATATCGGCATCTTTTGCTTTTTGAAGTAATGTTTTTACAATGGTTAAATCGTGATCGTAAATAATGGTATTTAAAGTAAGGTATGTTCTAACATTTTTCGCTTTACATCTTTCAGAAATTTCTTGTAAATCATCTAACGTAAAGTTAATTGAGGCTCTTGCGCGCATATTTAATTGCTCTACACCGAAATATATTGAATCTGCACCATTATCTAAAGCGGCTTGTAACGATTCAAAATTTCCCGCAGGAGCCATTAATTCAATTTTTCCAGTAGTAGTCATTCTATTTTTTGATTTTTGGCAAAACTACATAATTTATTATAACAATTAGGCATTCAACAACATAATAGCCTCTTAAAAAAAATGTTAAAACTATAAAAGTTTCTTTTTTAAAGTGTTTTAGAGTAATGAATTTTAGTTTTATCAAATTCATTAATTTTTATACTAAACAGCCCTTTTGAAGGATATAATGAGTAGCTGTTTTCTCTATAACCTCCAAGAATATATAAGGTATTATCAGCGTAGAATAGCTCAGAATTTTCTAAAATTAAATCTATTAAATATTCGGTTAGTTCTTTAGAATCGATATTGTAAGTACTTATTTTCCCATTATCAAAAATGTAAATTACATTATTTTTGTGCGTTATAGCAGGTTTACTTATTCCATAAAATAGATCTCCTTCTTTTTCCCATTTTTGAGTTTTAAGGTCGAAGGTTTCTATTGAAGCTAATGGGTTTCTATTAAAACCACCTATTAAATAAATTTTATCATTAATTAAAACACCACTTACCTCTTTAGCTATAGGCATATTTCCAAGTTGATACCAATTTCCAGTTTTAAAATCGTACAAATGAACTTTATTGGTATACTCTTTAAAACCATTTCTTTTTAATTTTAAAGAACCACCCATTAAAATCATTTTATTATTGTAGGTAAAAGCGGCAAAATTAACTGCTTGATGTGGATTTGTATTATCAATTAACAGCGTATCTTTAGCCAAATCAAAAACTTCAATTTTAGCATCTAAATATTCGTATTTCCCATTGGTTGAAATTGTTTTACCACCAACTGCAAAAAGTTTATTATTGTATTCATTTAAAGCATGATAGGCTCTTTTTTCAAATTTTGATTTTGTTAAATACCAAGTATCGCTTTTTATATCATATGTTTGTAAATCACCACTATAACTTTCCTTTTTATAATTTCGAGCTGTTCCGTTCAGAAATTTCTGAAAAGCTCTGTCGGGATCATATTCCATTAATTTTTTAAAGTGATTTTCGTTATAAGAGGCATCACCACCAGCTACATAAATTTTTCCATCTTTTAAAACTGATCCAAAAGAATGCAATGCTTTTTTCATTGAAGAAAGTTCTTTATAAGGAATTGTTTTATTTAGGTTTCTTTGATTAGAAATATTTATTTCCTCAAGCTTATTAAGGTCAACTAAAAGGTTAACCGAATAGTCTTTTTTATCAGGGAAATAGGGTACTTCTAACTCTTTGTAGGCAATATGTGAGAATCTAATAGCACCATCTTTTATAATTTTAAACGGAAACTTTAAGTAATAAACTCCTTTTTCATTGGTTACAGCTCCTCTATTTATTGCGTTCATATAAACATTTACACCTTCTATTGGCTTGTTAGAGGTTGCATCTATAACTTTCCCTTCAATATATTGTGAAAATGATAATATTGTAAAAAGAGTGAAAAATAGGGTAATTAGAAATTGTTTCATTAAAAATTTTTAAAAATAGCATCAAAAATTATTCCTTTGTTGTAAAATTAGTATTTATTTAAAAGGTAGTAAGGCAGCTTTTTAACAAATAAATATTTATTTGTTAATATTTATTTTTTACAGTTGGTTTTCCACCTTTTTTTACAAAATTTGCAGTGTTATTAAAAATTAAAAAATAAATAGAATGAAAGTAGCAGTTGTAGGCGCAACAGGAATGGTTGGTAACGTAATGTTACAAGTTTTAGCGGAAAGAAATTTTCCAATTACTGAATTATTATTAGTTGCCTCTGAGCGTTCTGTTGGTAAAAAATTATCATATAAAGGAAAAGAATATACAATTATTGGTTTACAAGATGCTGTTGATGCAAAACCAGATATTGCTTTATTTTCGGCTGGTGGAAGCACTTCTGAAGAATGGGCGCCAAAATTTGCTGAGGTAGGATGTACTGTTGTAGATAATTCTTCTGCTTGGAGAATGGACCCTACTAAAAAGTTAGTTGTTCCTGAAATTAATGGAAACATTTTATCTAAAGAGGATAAAATTATTGCAAATCCTAATTGTTCAACTATACAGTTAGTAATGGCTTTAGCGCCTTTACATAAAAAATATAAAATGAAACGTGTTGTAATTTCAACATACCAATCAGTTTCTGGTACAGGTGTTAAAGCAGTGCAACAATTAGAAAATGAAATTAATGGAATAAAAGGAGAAATGGCTTACCATTATCCAATTAGCAGAAATGCAATTCCACAATGCGACATATTTTTAGATAACGGATATACCAAAGAAGAAATGAAATTGGTAAAAGAACCAAAGAAAATTTTAGGTGACGATTCTTTTTCAGTTACTGCAACAGCGGTTCGTATTCCAACTGCTGGTGGACATTCAGAAGCTGTAAACGTTCAGTTTGAAAATGATTTTGATGTGGCTGATGTTCGTAAATTATTAAGTAAAACCCCAGGAGTTATTGTACAGGATAATTTAGATACAAACACCTATCCAATGCCAATTTATGCAAATAATAAAGATGAGGTTTTTGTAGGAAGAATTAGAAGAGATGAATCGCAACCAAATACTTTAAATATGTGGATTGTTGCTGACAACTTACGTAAAGGAGCTGCTACAAATACAATTCAAATTGGTGAATATTTAATTGAAAATGGATTGGTTTAATATTTGGCCAAAGTTATCAATACTAAAAAAAGCCGCAATTAGTGCGGCTTTTTTCTTTTTGGGGTCTATTGGGATTTATTTTTGAACCAATAAAACGTCATTTATAATTTGTTCCAACTGGTGCTTAGGAAGAGCTCCTTGTGCCATTTGAGGTTCACTACCTTTTGGTACAAATAATATGGAAGGAATACTTCTAATTCCAAAAGCTGCAGCTAATTCTTGTTCAACTTCAGTATCAACTTTATATATATTTAATTTTCCTTCATATTCGTTACTTAATTCTTCTAAAACAGGAGCTACTGCTTTACAAGGTCCACACCAATCTGCATAAAAATCAATAATACAAGGTACTTCACCTTCAAACTTCCATTCTTTATTTTTTTCGAAATTAAAAACCTTTTCTAAAAAAGTTTCTTTTGATAATAATTCTGTCATCTATTTAAATTTAATATTATAAGTATAGCAATCTCTATACCATTCTATTTGACGACAAAGTGACGCAAAAACTTACAACAATACAGTAACTTAAGTTACATCGATAATTATATTTGTATCCTTTTTAATCTATTTTAATAGTTTTTAAAATAGCCTCAAGCTCAAACATATAATCTCTTTTGTTAATCGAAGGAGCAAAGGTTAACCCCTCAACTACAACCAATCTGTTGTTTGGTTTATCTACAATTGTATAATTTAAAAAAGGTCCTGCCATATATACATTTTTTACTTCCCATTTTCCTCGGGTTTCGAATGCTTTTTTACCATCTAATTCAACTTCAAAAACATGTGGAGAATAAGCTTCTTCGGTAATCATATATGAATCTTCTATCTGCCCTGGGATGTTTTTTTTACCAAATGCATCCCTAATTGCAACTATATTATTTCCATTTTCATCATCTTCAGAAGTAATAGGAACGGTATATGAAATCAATTCCATACTGTTGTCACCGTTTAAATGATAACGATACCAAACGAATTCTCCATTATCTTCAACTTTGCTATAATTTCTAGGAATTTTAAGCGAATATCCTTGTTTTGTAAAGGTTTCAATTTTAGTAGGATCCCAGTGCTTATTTAATGTTTTTTGTTGGACGGTTTTTAAATCTGCATCTTTAAAAATAGCTACTATTTTTTTACTATTTTTATGAATTTCAGTAATTAATTCCTCCTTGTTTTTTCCAATAATAGTAACAATTTTTTGCGGCGCTGCATATACATTTGTTTCAACATTAAAAGAATTGTCACTACCAATTCCAATATTTAGTACACTTCTGGTT
>Ga0208020_1000218_pt1 | contig 11491 bp, 12 predicted proteins | sample ColrivemetaGS573_FD_187601 | JGI IMG/M metagenome (GOLD analysis project Ga0208020, IMG submission 187601) | Estuarine microbial communities from the Columbia River estuary - Ebb tide ETM metaG S.573 (SPAdes) (version 2) | ecosystem: Environmental > Aquatic > Marine > Intertidal zone > Estuary ...
AACCAAGCAGCGGCTGGCGGATTGCAGCAGGCTATGCAGGGTACTCAGGCGGCAATGGCTGGGCCAAACGTGGGTGCATTTATGAACCCATACACAAGCATGGTTACAGGCAACGCGCTGAATGACCTTGAGCGTCAGCGTCAGATGGCGACTAACACGACAGGCGCTCAGGCCACTCAGGCTGGAGCGTTTGGCGGCTCACGTCACGGTGTAGCAGACGCGCTGACCAATGAGGCGTTTGCTCGTCAGGGTTCACAGATGTTTGGCAACTTGCAGCAGCAAGGCTACAACACTGCACTTAACGCAGCACAGAACCAGCAAAACATTCAAATGGGCGGCGCTGCTCAAATGGGTCAGCTTGGCAATCAGGCGTTCAACACTGGTCGAGCTATCCAGCAGGATCAATCTCAGCAGGGTCTATTGCAGCAGGGTATTCAGCAGGCATTGATTGACGCAGCGAAGGGGCAGTTTTCAAACTATGCAAACGCTCCAACGCAGTCCCTCAGCGCACCGCTGGCTGCGCTTGGCGCAACACCAAATCAGTCTACAACGACGCAAACTAAGAATGCGGGACTGTTTGACTACCTGTCACTCGCGGCTACTGGGTTTGGAGTAGGAAAATAATGGCTGACTGGTCACAAATACAGCAGGGCATATTCAGCGGTGAGAGCGGCGGCGACTATGGCGCTCTTTTTGGCTATCAAAACCGCCCCGGCGGCAAGTTTGCCGATGTTGACCTGACTAAGATGACCATCGATGAGGCGCTGGAGTTTGCAAACCCAAGCGGAAAATACGGCCAGTTTGTTAAGGGTCAGGTGGGTCGTGTGGCCACGCCAATGGGTGCTTATCAGGTCGTTGGCTCCACACTTCGTGATGCGAAGAAGGGGCTGGGATTTTCAGGGCAGGAAACCATGTCCCCAGAGGTCCAAGATGAAATCGGCAAGTGGATTTACAAAACTCAAGGCACTGGCGCTTGGGAGGGATACAAGCCGCTTAACGAAGATCAAGCCATCGCATCACAGGCAATGCAAGTTTTGGGGAAGTCACCCAAGGGTTTGCTTGCACCCACACAGATATCCGAAACGGAGACTAAACCGATGATTCAGCAGCAACCCCCGCGTGGTTTACTTGAAAGCCTTGGCATACAAAAAATGGAAGAGGGTGCTGAGGGTGAGGCTGGCCAACGCTTCTACAACCGTCAAAGTTTTGGCGACACAATGGCGGCACTAGCCCCCGCTCTTGGTCGCATGGGTGTGATGGGGCTTGAGGGGCCAGCGCAGGCAGTGGCTGACCGCAGGTTTGCAAAGCGAGATCAGGAGCAAAAGGCGTCAAAAACCATTGAGGCTTTGAGCCGCATGAACACACCGCAGGCAAAGCAGGCGCTTGAGTATTTGTCTGCTGGCGGCGATCCAGTGGCCGCGTTGAAGATGGCTTTTGGTAAGCCAGAGGGCAAGGTCAATCAGGTGACAGGTGCGTCTCTGGGGATGACTGGTCCTAACGCTGATAGGTTGTTTAACGTGGCACCGGACGGCAAGATTACGGCTATCGGCGGCAGCGCTCCCGTTACGAATATAAACACTCCCGGCGCAGAGAGCGAATGGGAAAAGGGTATGGGCAAGTTTGGGGTTGAAACATTTTCAAAGATTCAAAATGAAGCATCAAGCGCTCAAGATTTGCTGGCCAATACGGTTGTTCTTGAAAACCTAATGGCTGACCCTAGTTTCAGCTCTGGCGCATTGGCCGAGCAAAAAATGTCATATGCAAAAATTATTGAGGCGCTGGGCGGTGACGCCGCCGATGTTGGCAGCTTAGAGGCATTCAGGGCTGTCACATCCAAGCTCATACTAGACTCCATGGGCGGCTCTCTCGGCGCTGGTTTTTCAGAGGGTGACAGGAAGTTCGTCGAGGGAATGGGCGCACAGTTGTCCACATCCAAAGAGGGCAACAAGATGATAATCGACTTAAATCGCAAGATTGCTAGTCGCAAGTTAGAGATCGCTTCATTCGCTGACAACTACGTTAAAGAAAACGGAATGATTGACCAGAGGTTTATGGGCGCACTTAGAGAATGGTCCAAGCAAAACCCATTGTTCAAGGCTGTAGATGCCAGCATCTATCTGCCATAAGTTTAAGGATTTAAATATGGATTTATCTAATTTTAGCGATGCGGATATTAAGGTTGCTTTTGACAGGGCTGTTGTTGACGAGGACATGCCCAACGCATTGATGTTTCAAGGTGAGTTAAATAAGCGTCGTGCCAGTGTTAATGCTGAGACCAGTGCTGTGGAGCAGGGTCTTGGTGGCATTTATGAGGGTCTGGCATCTGGCTTCGGTGCGCCTGTAGATATTGCAGCCGCTGGGCTGCGAAAAATTGGCGTGCCAGTAGGGGACTCCCCCCTATTAGGCTCTGAAAGTCTAAAGTCTGCGCTACAGGGGTTATCAATGGGGCAGGCCATACCAGACGCCGACCCTCAGACTCTCGGTCAAAAAATATTAAGAGGCGGCGGCAAGGCTATTGGTGAGTCGGCTGCGGCCACTACTGGGTTGATTGCGGCGGCCCCAAAGGCTGCGGCGGCGGGTAGAAGCGCATACGACGCCTTTAAGGCTGTATTGCAAGGCACCCGAAAAGAGGCAATTGCGGCCCCTGCTGCCTTTGCTGGCACTGAAGCCGCTCTATCTGGTGCTGGAGGCTCTGCTGGTGCGGCTATCGGTGAGATTTTTCCAGAAAGCCCAACTGCTAAAATGATTGCTGAGATTTTAGGCGCGTCTGGCGCTGCTATTGGCGTAAAGTCTGCGGAAAGACTACTTGCCAAAAAGTTTCAGGGACCGCTGACATCCAGTGAGCTGAAGAATGAAGCTGGATACCTGTATAACGACCAGCGTGACGCTGGTCTTTCTGCTCCACCTACAGTTACGCAGACAATGTATGACAACGCTCTTTCAAAGGCTAACGCTGAAGGTATTGTTTTGCCCGACGGCAAGATCGACCCAGACATGCCTAAAATGAAAGCTGTTATGAAGTTTTTGGAGAGCTACGCGGGCAAGGAGATGGGTGGCGCAAATATTCTTCAAATACGAAAAGTCATAAGCGGGCGTCTCAACGATGCAAAGGGTTCAGAGCGCAATGCCATTCGTGGCATTTTGCGCGAGTTTGATGCCAATACCTCTGAACTTGCTCCTAATATTAAAGTGGCCAACGCTATGTACGCGCGGGCTATGAAGGCTGACCAGATTGAAGAGATGGTTGAACTGGCAAAGAAGAGCGGCAGGGCTAGAAATGGAGACATGGAGGGAGCATATAGAGATCAATTTGCAGCCCTCTCGCGAAGAATAATTAAAGGTCAGGAGTCTGGCTGGTCAAAGTCTGAAATCGACAACATTAATCAAATTGTTGAGGGCGGCACTTTGGAAAACATTTTGACCCGTATCGGCAAGTTACAACCATCTAGTGGTGTTTCTGCTGCCACTTCGCTGGGTGTGCCGTTCGGACTTTCTATGCAAGTTACTGGCGACCCATATGTTTCTGGTACTGTTGCGGCTGGGGTAGGTGGGTTAGGGATCGCTGGGCGTCAAATGGCTGGTGGTTTGCAGAAGCAAAATATTGACAACCTTTATCAGAGTATGATTCAGGGTCGAAACATGACACCAGCGGCAGAGCAGCGGTTAAAGGCGGCTTTGACTACTTACCTTTCTGGCCAAGCAGCAACCGAATAAAGGACGAATACACATGGAACCTGAAGACATGATTGACGAAAACGTCCTAGACATGATTGAATCAGACGACGTTGAAATTGAAGTCGAAGAAGTCGAATTAGACAGCGAGTTTAAGCCGAAGTCGCGCAGCGAAATTGAAGGCATTGTGCAGGACGCGATCTCCAGCGCAGTAGACTTTGTTGAGAGCGAAATCAGCCAAGATCGCATCAAGGCCCAGCGCTATTATGATGGCGAAGTGGACATTGGTTTTGAGGATGGCCGCAGCAAGGTTGTAGCCACAAAGGTACGTGATACCGTACGTGCAGTGAAGCCAAGCCTGATGCGTGTATTCCTCAGCACGTCAAAGCCAGTCGAATTTGTGCCCAAGGGTCCAGAGGACGTTGCTGGCGCGGCGCAGGCCACTGACTACATACACCATGAGTTTACGCGCCTCAACGGTTATCGTGTCATCAACGACGCTTTCCATGATGCGCTAATTAAAAAGCAGGGTATCGTGAAGGCATACTGGATGACATATCCAGAGGCTGAAATTTACACCTACACAGACCTGTCTGATGAGGAATACACGTATCTGGTTGATGATGATCAGGTTAGCGTCATCGAGCATAGTGTGGAAATGTCGATAGTCGTTGACGAGATGGGTATGGAAATGGAAATGCCTGTCCACAGTGTCAAGATTAGCTATCAGCAGGAAAAGGGTGAACTTTGCATTGAGAGCGTCCCGCCTGAAGAGTTCTTCATTGATCGCAATGCACGCAATCTGAAGGACGCATACTTGGTGGCGCACCGCACAGAGATGCGTGTCGGTGATTTGATCGCGATGGGGTTTGATCCAGAAATTGTCACAAACTTAGACAGCGTTGAAAGCGGCTCTGAAATGTCAGAGGCGGAAGTCTTTGAGCGCCGTGGATATGACGAAGATTTGTCTGATGAGGACGAACAGGACCTATCAATGAAGAACGTGAGCGTCACAGAGGCTTACATGCGCATTGATGCGGATGGCACGGGGATTCCCGTGTTGCACAAGATCACTTGCGGCGGCACAGCGTACGAGTTGCTGGATTACGAGCCATGTGATGAGGTTCCGTTCGCTAAGTTTGAGATCGACCCAGAGCCGCACACGTTCTATGGCCGCTCACTGGCCGAGATTGTTATGGATGACCAAGACGCCGCCACATCGGTTTTACGCGGTATCCTAGACAACGTGGCGATGACGAATAACCCTCGCATCGGTATGGTAGAAGGCGCTGTCAATGTTGATGACCTACTCAACAATGAAATCGGTGCAGTGGTTCGTATGCGTCAGGCTGGCGCTGTGCAGGACTTGTCAGTTCCGTTTACCGCTGGGCAGACGCTTGGCGCGTTGACATACCTTGACGGCCTCGTGGAGACCAAAACAGGCGTCTCTCGTGCATCTATGGGTCTTGACCCTGACGCCATGCAGTCAACAACCAAAGCAGCCGTACAAGCCACCGTGCAGGCGGCGGCAGGTCAGGTTGAGGTTATGGTTCGCAACTTGGCCGACGGTATGCGTGATTTATTTGGCATTATGCTTCGCCTCTGCAATAAAAACGTAGACGAAGAACAAATGATGCGGATGCACGGTGCGTTCATCCCAGTTGACCCTCGCGTGTGGAACGGCTCAATGGACGTTGAGATCAATGTTGGCCTCGGCACTGGTCGTGAAGAAGAAAAGGCTATGGGCTTGAATCAGGCGTTGCAGATGCAAACTATGGTTTATCAGACCTACGGCCCGCAGAATGGCTTGGTCAGCCTGACCAACATTCGCAACACTTTGGCGGATATGTTGGCGACAACTGGCGTCCGCAATGCTGACCGCTACTTTGCGCCAATCACACCTGAGATTGAGGCTCAAATGTTGCAAATGCAGCAGCAGGCTCAAGAGGCACAAGGTCAGCCAGCCGATCCAAACGCAGCGTTCTTGCAGGCAGAGCAGATGAAGGCTCAAGTCAAAATGCAATCCGACCAAATGAAAATGCAGCTGGACGCTCAGAAGGCTGCGGCAGACGATGACCTGAAGCGGGATCAAATGGCGCAAGACTTGCTGGTTGATGCAGCCAAGATTTACGGCGAATATGGCACGAAAGTTGACGTTGCCAGAGTGCAGGCTGAACAAGACAAGGTCCGCATGGTCGGCGACATGGCCTCATTGCCATAAACGCGGCTTCGTGTTATATATTTCTGGACTTTAAAAGGATACGACAATGGCTAATATCGGAAAAACAGAGCCAGCGCATGACATGGCGTCTGTTACCACCAGCGACACTGCTAACATTGACCCTACACGCGGCTTGTTTATAGGCGGCGCGGGAAATTTAAAAGTTATCACTGCCGCTGGCTCAACGGTTACTCTAACTGGCGTCGCCGCTGGCTCAATTCTGCCAGTGTCGGTTAAGCGTGTTTTTGCGACCGGAACTACCGCGTCAAATATCGCCGCCCTATATTAAAAAGAGGTCATTATGCAGATTGGTCTGAGCCTGTCCCTGACGGCGCAATTGCGTTTATCTACTAGCGCTTATGTAGTGTCAGGCTTTGAGCCTGCATTGGTGTTTGACTTTAAGAACAGCTATTACAGAAAAGGTGAAGAAAGTACTGTTTTTGCTTCTGCTATAACTCACGCACGGGCATCTTCAGCTACTATGATAAATAGCTCTGGTACTCTTGTAACAGTAGGCAACAACGTCCCACGGACAGGCCATCACATCTACAATGGCTCTGCTTGGGTTAACGAAGGCATCCTCCACGAGAGTGAACCTCGGACTAACCAGATGCTTTACAGTGATGATTTAACTAGAACTGCTTGGACTGGTCAGGCAAATGCTGGCACAGTAACCGCAGGTTCACCCTTCGGTACTTATCAGACGATTTCACCTTCTGCTAACGGGGGCAATCTAGGTCCAGCACAAAAATACCAAATCGGTAAATCCATTACATCAGGTTCAACCTACGTTGGTTGGGCTTTAGTCAAGTATTCGGCTGGTTCTGGCTGGTTCGTAGTCAACATGTACGACACAGGCAAGGCTAACGAACAGGCTTACTTTGACTTACAGAACGGTGTAGTTGGTTCCAAGGAAGCTCTTATCATAGACCACGGAATGGTAGACTATGGTGATGGCTGGTGGTTATGCTGGGCTTCCAGTAATGCAGCGTCTGGCTCTGGTGGTGTGTCTTATGAGATGCCCAACGGGGATGGTGTTCAGAGTTGCAGTGCAGCAGATGTCATTCTAATAGCTGGTTCACAGTTTGAACAAGGCTCAACCCCATCAAGCTACATCCCAACATTGGGTGCTTCAGTAACTCGTGCTGCTGAGACACTAACTATCCCTGCGGCTAACATGCCGTATGACAGCACCAACATGTCTATCCAGATGGACGGCAGAATGACGTTTACTGATACTGATGCTTACGCACTTGTTCAGCTTCATTGGTGGCAGCTAGACACCAACAACCGCATTCTGAAAGCCCTTGACGGCTTCGGAACGGACACTGGTAAACCTGTATCAACAATGACTGCGTTGGGTGTGGCTAGCTATTCTGGCGGAGCTGCTGACCACTATTCTCCGGGAATCAGCGTACCGTTTAATTATGCTGACCGTTACGGCTCTACCTTCCTCAACAGTGCTTTAGAAGGTACAGCACTAACAGCCAAAACAACACCAACATCTCTGCCTGACCTGTCCTCTACTGACTTAAACCTTGGTAGAAAGTTCATGGGTACAATCGGACAGTTCCGTGTGTGGGATGAAGACATCACAGACGCTGGTATTGCGGAGGCATCAACATGATAGACGAAGCACTAGGACCAAAGACTGACTTTTATCTCAAGCTGGCATCTGAGGCGTCTATGCCCTCAGTGTTGTCTGCCTTCTACGATGAGGAAGGTGAGTTTGTAAGTAACACACCAGACTACTCCATCGACGTTGTAGGGGTCTTACATGAGGCCACAGGCGTTACCATCACAGATGACGATGGTATGGAGTATCCTGAGATGGAAGCACTGGACGGTTGGCATGTAAACATACGCCTATCTAGCGATACTATGCGTGATGCTGCCGAGGCTCTTGATGTATCACATGGTGTTACACCTGATTCACCTAAACGTGTATGGCTATAAGGGGTTTCACTAATGGCCAATAAAACAGACATCCGCATCAAGGCTGAAGAAGCCAAGCGGCTAAAGAATGACCCCGCCTTTAAGGGGTTCATGGTATCTGTTCGTGAGGCACAAATTAGTGTATTTATGGACAGTAAAGCGGACGATATACACGCCCGTGAGGAGGCGCACGCAATGGTTCGTGCGCTTAACTTGATCGAAGTGAACCTTGACGCTGCAATTGCAGCAGAGACACTGTTAGATCGCAAACAGAGAAAGTAGTACCGATGGAATCGACTACACTAGAACAAGCGGCTGAAAGCCTGCTATCCACTGCCCCAGAAGAAACTGGCGGCGATAATCTGAGTGATGCAGTAGCAGAAATCACTGAACCCGAAGACGACGGTCCCGGCGAAGAGATTGAAGCTGTTGAGGAATACGAAGATGATGTCGAAGCATCCGATGACGATTACGATGATGCAGAAATTGACGACGACCTAGTAGATGTGGAAGCTCAAGACACCAATTTAATCCCCGTCAAAGTTGACGGAAAAGACGAAAATTGGACACTGGATCAGTTAAAACAATCTGCGGCGGGACAAGCGGCAATTAACAAGCGTTTTCAAGAGGTTGCCGAGGCACGCAAAGAGTTTGAGCGGGAAACCATTCAGGCACAAGCGCAAATCGAGCAGCACGCGAAAGCGGTAGCACAGCAGCGTGACGAAATCTTGCAAATGCACCAGAAAATGCAGCAAGGCGGCATCCAGCAACCAACGCCACCATCGCGTGAGCTTTTCGAACAAGACCCAATTTTGTTCATGGAGGAAAAGCTCAAGTATGATGAGGCGAAAGTTACATACGACCAAGAAGTGCAGAAAATTCAGCTTATGCAGCAACAAAGACAGCAGGTTCAGGAAGCGGCTTCGCAGTCGTATCTCCAAGAGCAAGCTGAAATCTTGAAGCAGTATATTCCTGATATTGCGGACCCGATTAAAGGTCCAAAGATTAAAACTGCACTGGTCGATACGGGCGCGGCATACGGGTTTAGCGAAGAGGAAATGTCAGGTGTAACGGACAGCCGATACATCCGTGCAATGAATGATGCACGTAAGTGGCGTCAACTCGAAGCTAATCGCGGCAAAGCTCAACAGAAGAGCCAGAAGGCTCGACCTGTTGTGAAGGCTGGCGCAAAAAAGAGGCAGGACGGTAACGCTGCAACTCGCACTAAAGCGCAATCGCGCTTGCAGAAAACTGGCTCAATTGACGATGCAGTCAACTTGATCTTTAACTCCTAAGTCTTTGAAAGGACTACACAAATGGCACAGCCAACCAACACATTCGACTCATATGATTCCGTAGGCATCCGTGAGGACTTGTCCAACGTAATCTACAACGTGTCTCCAGAGGAAACACCGTTTTACTCAAAAGCCAAAAAGACCTCTGCAAAGAACACATTGGTTGAGTGGCAGACTGACTCACTTCGCGCATCTGCTGCGAACGCTCACATTGAAGGCGACGCAACTGCTGGCGAAGCTCGCTCTGCAACAACTCGCTTGGGCAACTACACACAAATCTTCAAAAACGCTGTTGTTGTTCCTGACACAGACGAAGGTTTGGACAAAGCTGGTCGTGCAAAAGAAGTTGCATACCAAACTTTGAAAATCGCCAAGGAGCAAAAACTCGACATCGAAAAAGCTCTGTTCGACAACAATGCTCGCGTTGCTGGCTCTTCTTCAGCAGCCCGTGAACTTGCAGGCGCACCAACTTGGTTGATCACAAACACCTCATTCGGTGCAAACGAAGGTGCAGACGCTACTGGCGACGGTACAGACGCACGTACTGATGAGACCACTGCTTTGACAGCGTTCTCACAAGACAAGTTTGACGGCGTTATGCAGTCAATCTGGGAAGAGGGCGGCAAGCCAGACACAGTTTACTTGTCTGCCTTCCAAATGAACAAAGCTCTCGGCTTTACTGGTAACAACAACCAGCGTTCAAACGTACAGGCTGGCGACGAGCGCGTCATCAAATCTCTGGCAGTATACACGACCCCTTGGGGTACTGTTGAGTTCATGCCGTCACGCGAGAACCGTTCACGCGACGTGTTCATCATGCAGGACAACATGTGGGAAGTTGCAGTATTGCGTCCGACCAAAAATGTTGCACTAGCAAAAACTGGCGACAACACAACTCGACAAGTTGTGACAGAACTCACACTCTGCGCTAAGAGCGAAAAAGCCAACGGCATGATTGCCGATAACACAACTTCTTAATTTGTGTTAAATTGGGGGCGGCTCTGGTCGCCCCCTTTACCCATTCTCGGAGACTGATATGAAAAAAGTGATTGTTAACGCGCTGAAGCTGAATTGCAGCGAAGGCCGTATTGAGAAAGGCGAGACCGTCGTGTTGAGCGACGTTGAAATCGCCAAGATTACAAAGATCAGACCTGACATTTTGACTGTTTTGGAAGAAGTTGAGCCAGAGCGCAAAGTCGCCGCTAAACCTGCAACGAAAACAGCACGGAAATCATCCAATGCAAAAGTCAAATCTATCAAATAAAGTTGATGAAAAGTATTTCTTTGAGGATGACATGCTCCTCATAAAGAAAACTTTTGATGCAACCCCGATGCTCGAAGACGCAAAGCATGCCCGCGAAACAACCGAAAATGCGTTCGGCAGTGATTACAAGCACGTCGGCAACGTAGACATGGGCCTGCTTGGCATGTGGCTGAAAGAGGCTGGTGTATCGTGGGATGACACGGAAGCAGTCAAAGACGTGCTGAAGCGCAAACTTATGTCTAATGAGTTTTCCGCACTTCGCGTATGGGAAGGTAGCTACTGATATGACCGAAGATTGGCACCTATCAAAGTCAGTACCTATCACCGTTATTGTGACTATCGTTATGCAGTCGCTTGGCCTTGTTTGGTATGTGTCAACTCTTGACGCATCGGTAGCGTCCAACGCCCGCGAGATAGCCCGGCACGAAGTTCGCATTATTGAGATTGAGAAAACGTCTCAATTGCAGGCTGTGATGCTGGGTCGAATTGACGAGAATATAAAAGCAATACGCATGGTGATTGAAAAAAGGTCTGATAAGTGATACGCCTGCTCCCCATATTGCTTATTGCAGGCTGCACGACGGTCAACCAGCCTATGACGTACACAGCCGCCTGCAATAGTGATCCGCTATGCCAGCGCAATAAGGATGCGGAAACGCTACACTACATCGGCCAGACGCAAGCTGCATGGGAGATCATGTGTCCAGATTTAGCCACATATGGGTCGGCCTGTATCTACTGACAGCCAGCGCAGCACACGCCCAAGACATCAATGGAGACCTGAACACCAACATTGGTGCTGGGTCTAACGTAGACAGCAACAATAGCACTGAAAACACGACCTACAATGGTTCGCAGGGTGCTATGAGTAACCCCGTCCCCACCGCAATGGCACCGACAATGATGGGCGGGGGCGGCAACGATAGCTGCCTAATACCAAAGTCAAAAGGCTTCCAGATTAGCCTGTTTGGTCTGGCTGAAGGTACGATGGAGCAAGACGCCCACTGCAACCGCCGCAAAGATGCTCGCCTGATGGGCGCACCGCAGGCTGTCGGTGGCTTGGGTTTGCAGGTTAGTGGCATATCAGTGATGTGCAGCGATGCT
>Ga0208020_1000259_pt1 | contig 10335 bp, 3 predicted proteins | sample ColrivemetaGS573_FD_187601 | JGI IMG/M metagenome (GOLD analysis project Ga0208020, IMG submission 187601) | Estuarine microbial communities from the Columbia River estuary - Ebb tide ETM metaG S.573 (SPAdes) (version 2) | ecosystem: Environmental > Aquatic > Marine > Intertidal zone > Estuary ...
AGGAAGCCGAAAGGATTAGTAATATTCGGGCAAATGAGACTCTAGAAGAGACCCAAAAGCGACGACGAATGGAGGCTGAAAGGGCGAGTATAAACCGGGCAAATGAGTCTCCTGGAAAAGCAAATGAGCGACGACAAATGGAGGCCGAAAGGGCGAATATAAACCGAGCAAATGAGTCTCCTGAAAAATTAAACGAGCGAAAGGAGACAAATGCTAAAAGGATGAAGTTAAACCGATTCAATAACCGCGTTAATCAGTCAGCAGAGAAAGCTAAAGTACGAAAGGAAAATCAGTCACCAGAGAAAGCTAAAGAATTAAAGGAGAAAGCTGCCGAAAGGGTTAGAAAATTTCGGTTGAAGAAAAAAGCGTTTCAAGAAGCCCGAAAAGAGCGGATGAGAAATCAAATAATGAGATCTGTAAACCAAGTCCCTCTCCCTGATCAAGGTATAAATCCTGAGGACGTGCCAAATATCTCCCAATATGTTGAGACGAGAGAGTCCATTATTTTGGCGTATGAACATTTAATGAAAACAGAGTTAAAAGCAAATGAGAAATTCGAAGTCGCACCGTCTCGGCCTGGCATAAATTTTCCACTAGCAGGAATGTGTCATCAAGCAAATGTATGTGTGTGTTGTGATAGATTCATAACCGGAACAAGCGAAATTAAGTGGATCAATAAAACCGTTTTGATGCAACATGAAAAACGGTTACAGGATTCTGAATTATCTTGTTTATTACAAAACTGTTACAATGTTTTGGACCCTGGACTCCAACATTGCTTATTGTCGCCAAGAGCAAGGGTGAACGCAAATGATGAATATACTTGCTGCACCCAGTGCTCTGATTCTTTGAGGCCCCACATGAGAGAAAAGCCTCCACCGAAATTTGCAATTTCCAACAAATGGGCAATAGGCAATATGCCGCCCGAAATTCTCGACCTTGTGACTGAAGTAACTGGCCCTCTTATTAGCCCTGTTCGTCCATTTGCGTATGTGATGTCCTTCACTGGAGGAGCGCATAAGTCAATTACTGGGTCTTATACGTTTTTTGGGAACAATATAGAAGAAAATATGGGAGCGCTCGGTCATCATGTTGGGCTCACTGGATCATCTGCAGTTTACGTCGTCATGTCGGGGCGATTCACGCCATCACAGAGAACTATTGTTAGAAAGAGATGTTTGGTGGAGGTCGAAAATTTTAAGAGTATATACAACTGGTTGCGGCAAAATAATCCAAATTATGCAGAAATGCCAGAGATGTCGAGTTGTCCAACTCCAATAATGTTTGAGGACGAAGCGGACGCAAATAATACCGACGAGCCTGAAAACCCTGATTTGGAAAGCCATGTTGATTACCATTATTGGTTCCCAAGTAATGGCGAGCCTACCAAAACTACTGCAACATACCACACTCAACAAGATTTTATGAAGGCCTACATGGAAGGGAAGGAGCCCACTTTGGTATTTAGCTCTAATGCCAACAAAAATGATTGGGAGTTGTGTCTGACCAAAATATTCCCTCTATATTTTCCGTTTGGAACCGGTGGAATTAAGGGAAATAAGAGAAAAAACCCTGTATCCGAAATTGAGTGCATGAGACACTATCTTCGCCTGTCTTTGCCTCAATTTCAGAAGCCCGACTTTGTGTTGGTATTGGGTCACATCTTATTTAGAAAACAGGTTTTCCGCTCCGCATTTATTAAGTGCATGTCCAAAGCAGGAAGCGATGGGATCACCTTGGGAGAGCGTTTTTCTCGTATAACCGATCAAGAAATTTTGCATTTTGCAGAGGCACCTAACTTGCAAGAGGGCCGCTCTGGAGGGAACGAAGCAAGTTCACTTTTGCACACAGTTAAGGCTTCTTGTAAAAGCGTTCCGTATTCTGACGAGGCAGCAACTGAGGCTCGTACTAAACTTTTTGCTTTGTGGAATTATTTCGGTCCACCTTCTGTGTTCTTTACCGTTTCTCCCGCTGACGAATGCAGTTTCAGGGTTCAGCTATTTTGTAACACATCGAAGCAATGTGTTCCAGATTTCCATCTGTCAGAAAGTGAGTGTATTTCAAGCATGTTGTTTAGGAAACAGATAAGAACCGAAAACCCAGGCGCGTGTGCTCGTGAATTTAATTCCTTAAAGGAAATCATCATGGAAATTTTAATTGGGTGGGATTTCAAAAAGGGAGAACTGGGTAAAAACGGTATTTTTGGTGAAGTTGAAGCTTGGTGCGACACGACTGAAGAACAGGGTCGTTTTACTCTTCATTCGCATATATTGCTCTTTATCAAGAATTTTGATCGTCTCATGACTTTGTTGTGGTCAGAAAATGCGGAAATTAAGGAGAAGGCAAAAACGGAATTATTGAATTATTTCCGAAAAATCATGTGTTCAACATATGACATAATGGAGGAAGAGCTTATCCATGAAAAGCCAGCGGGATCAGATGTATACAAAAGCAGAATCAATATCCATTCATTGGAAAACAATAGCATTTCTGGCGACGAACGACAGTTAGAGGCAGATGCAAATATTTCTTTAGCACAAGATGTGGAGATGGCGAATTGTCAAGATGTAAATATGTGTAGGGTGACCCCTGAAATTATGAGCAAACAAATGTTGAGAAATCTGCGACAGAAGGACTTGGTCAAATATACGAATGGTTTGGTTGCCATTTGCCCAGCTTGTCGCAAAAGATTTACCACCAAGGATTTGATCTGGAATGCAGTCGAAAAGTGGTATTCAATAGCTAAGGAAGAAAATCCGGAATATTTTAAGGATTTGGTTTTGAAATTTCCGTTATCAGATGAAAGAATCAGTTTGTTGGCACTTCGATTTCCGTATGACATGGTACACCTGCATTCTGGTGAAACGGCTATGAAGAAATTTATCCAAGCCATTGCACATCTGCATTTTAACGAACACGACTGGAAACATAGGCCTGGCTGTTTTAAAAAAGGGTGCGAGTGTCGCTTTGACTTCCCAAGGTGGGTTCAAGGCATGTTTGATTTGATCTTTAGTGAAGAAGATGGTTCAGCAACTTGGTACACTATTTATGGTAACCAACCTAATTTGAAGGCAAGAGGCTTCAGTCTTGTGTCAACTAGAGCTGTACCAGATGTGTTCATGAATGCCCACAACAGAGCAGTAACTGAATTATTAGGATACAACAACAATGTGTCAAGTGGTGGGAGAGATATGATATATTATGTGACACTTTACAATACAAAGTCAACCCAAAGGGAGGAGAAATTTCCGTTTTTTAAGCAATGTGTTGCGATTGCAAAAAGGATGAAACGGATACACTCAGAAGAAAATCGTGTCGAAACGGTTATTCAAAACACCGATTCAGAAGCTGTTGGAACAATAGAACCCAGCTATGGTAAAGGTTTGGGTCACGTCTTATCTGGAATTTGTGCTCATTTATCTTCCTCTATCATCAGTGCTACTATGGCATGGCATTTGGTCATGAAAGAGAGCCGATTTGTGTTTTCACATGAATTTGTGGTCATCTTGCTGTCGCAAATGGAGGACTGGTTGAAGAAAGAGGCCATTTCTTTTCGCTACAGAAGATCAGAAACAACCAAAGAAGGATGGCTTGATTCTTCTTTGATGAATTATTTGTTTCGACCAGAATTAGACGGATTCGAACAAATGAGCGTTTATCAGTTTAATTGCGAATTTGAGCTTTGTCTAAAATCATCTCTGAGGAAGAAAAAGGGAGATACTGATAATGACGGAGAAAATGAATTGGAAGAGGACGAGAGAGCCGAAGATGCTATGTATATTGTCAATTGGGATTTCTTGATTGGACACCCTGGTAGAAATTTCGCTTGTTGTAAGAAAATGAAGAAACAAAAGATACCCATGCTGTATTATAGAGATGAGCTTCCTGACTTAGAAGATTGTGATATTGGGGTTCCGGAGGAGGAGTTGTCGGAGTCAGCGAAACAATCAAGAGAAGCTTATGCCACAACCATGCTTCTACTCTTTTATCCGTTTCGGGACACCCATGTTTTTGACGATGCGCCAAATAAATGGGATTTCTTCTGCAAGGCTGTGGACGGAAAAACAGATAAAAAGTTGTACTGGGATGCCAACCGAATTATGCAGAACATTCAAAATCTGCACAACAGCAAAAAGTTTGTTAAACCAAAGGATAAACTCCTTCTGGAGACGGAATTTACTAGGCTCCAAAAAGAATTCTGTGCTGGGGTCGAAGACCAAGAAGAAACAACGTATAACGGTTATAGTGAAGTTGATGAAACGGATATGAATGATGACACGGATTTAATTATCGAAGAATATGCACATTTCAGGAATGAGTTGGAGAGCACCGAAAGCAATCGAATCTGTTCAGGTGTTCATAAAACATTCGATTCAAGGCATCTTTCTTCGAAAGATTTTGTTAATACCAATGATATCCTAAAGGAGAGAGACTTCATTCCCGAAGGATTAACGGATATCGAAACTCCTATAACGGTTTCAAAGTCGAACACTTTTACGAAACAGAATTTTATTCAAGTTCTTTTGGATTTTGACAAGCCTTGTACTCCTGCCGAATCTGACAAGAATTGGACATTTGACCAAATTGATCCTTCCGACAAAACCAACCCCGACAAATTTATTGATCGATTGGATGGTTGTGCTTTAAAGTTTGAATTGGACATTTACCAAAAAGCAGCGTTTGATGTAATCTGTTCATCCTTTATGTTGAGGTATCTAGAGAAAAGCAAATCAAGCCACCTGCCAAATTATGAAGAGGCTAAGTCCAAGTTAATTGCCAGAGGTGCTAAGAAGCAACTTATAATGTTTTTATCTGGTGCAGGAGGGTGTGGAAAAAGCCATGTGATCGGCGCCGCAAAGCTAATGTGCCAACATTTTTGTCGAAGTATTAATGAGGGCTTTGATTTTTCTTCCTTTTTGGTTACTGCATCTACTAATTCCGCAGCAGCTCTTATCGGTGGTCAAACGATCCATTCTGTTGCTCAACTGCGATCAAAATTTCACAATGTTACCATTAACGGAAAAGATATCACCATTCATTGGGTGACAGCCAACTTGATTATAATCGATGAAATATCGATGTTATCCTTGGATGATTTTGACAAGTTGGACAAACATCTGCGGCAATTGATGCGAGAGGCAACAAAGGCTGAATCTGCACCTTTTGGTGGATTGAATATTGTCTTATGTGGTGATTTCTTTCAGTTGAATCCAGTATTGGCTGTCCCTATCTATAACCGAAAAAGAAATGTTCTTTGGCATCTTATCAACTCGGTAATTTTCTGTAAAGGGTTCAACCACCGTTTCAAGGACGACCCTGAATGGGGAGATTTGCTAGACAGATTAAGGCTTGGTCTCTTAACAGAAAAAGATTATGATTTTTTGGATACAAGAGTTATCGGTAATGATCTATCTCTTCCAGTGACACAACCCTCTGATGAAAATGTTTTATCTTATGTTTGTCCCACGAATGCTCAGAGAAATCGAATAACGGATAATAATTTTGAGGACTTGGTGCGAAGGACACATCCTGTTGCTACCTCAAATGTTGCTGCACCTGATTTTACCGTTATTATAAAAGGGATTTTCAGGGGGAAAAAGGGGGCATCGGAAAAATCGGACCAATTCCATAGATTGATATACAACAATTGTGGTGATGATAACGTTACAATGTCTGGTGGGAATGGGAGGGTTGATCCTTGTTTGAAGTTGTATTACGGTTCGCCCATTATGGTATCCGATTTTAAAGACATAAAGGTGGGAGTGGTGAAAGGTGTTAAGGGAAAATTTGTTGGTTTGGTTTTGAAAAAGGACTGTCAATTAAAGGAAGAGATATGGGGGGGGTACAAGGTCAAAACCATCCGAGCCGACGAGGTTGAACATATAATTTGCGAGCGGCTAAAGAAAAAGGCGAAGGAAAGAACGCGACATTTCATTTTACGACCGAAAAAATTTTCTGTGAGTGCAAAAATACCGGTTAGCGGTGGAAACCACCTGACTTTATCCGAGTTAGAACTATATCAGCTTCCTATGAATCTGGACGAGGCAACTACAGGTCACAAGCTCCAGGGCATGACCCAATCTTTACTCGGCGTTGTTGATCATAATTACAGTGAAAATTGGATTTACGTCGCATATTCAAGAGTCACCAAAAGCAGCGGTTTATTTCTGTTCAAGAAACTCAATCGTAAAAAGAAAATCGGTCCCACGGCAGCGCTGCTTAGAGAAATAGAGGCTTTGGAGGCAATCGAACGGGAAACCCTTGGTCATCTTCAAAAGAGCGGAAAATTTCCGTCTGAAATTGACATTTCTATCGGGGTTACATCTACTATTAGGGATGCAAAAAAAAATGGATCCGGCTCATCAAGGAGATCGGTACCGGAATACAGGGAAACTTCTTCGATTAAGATTGGCATTCAATTTAGTATTGACGCATGTCTTTCGAGAGTTTACATGAAGCGCTTGACTGGTACTGACTTCGACTTTTCTAATGGAAATTGTTTCTTTGATAGCATGTCGTATTTAGTTCATGAATGGCAGGGTAACGGAAAAGGGCTTAGAGCCGCTGCAATCGCTTGGGCTAGATATGAGTATTTGCTTGGAACATCGGATTGGTGCGCGCATGTTCAGTCGCATTTCAGCGAAACGCTTTTAGATGAGGACTTATATGGCATGCCAAATTATTTGGATTATTTGACACTTTTAGAAGAACCAACCATATACGCTACATCCTTAGACATTTTCATGATGTCCAATTTTTTGAAGGTTAACATTGCTATATATTCAAACAACGAGAAGCCAACCAGGGAGTTTAGTGGGTTGTTTGAAACAACTGTGTTCTTGTATTACAACAGTGCTTTACTGCACTACGAACCGATAATGCCAATCTAAAATTGAATAATTGTTTAAACGGTTATCAATGTTTTACATATCAGATATCCCCTGTGTGTTTTTAACATACGTTATCTGTATTTGACATGATTAAAATTTTATGCTTATAGGTAATTATAACCGTTATAAAACTTCTTTGCCATTAGATTAACGGTAATTTTTATAATAAAGGTTACAAGAAAGACTTATGCTTGACTTAATTTTTTTTGTAGTTGTATGAGTAATAATAACGGTTATTAAAATTTATATAATTATTCTTGACTTCGTTTTTTTTATAGTTTTATAAGTAATAATAACAGTATTAATTTTTTTTATTAACCGTTTTAAATTTTCTTGCTTACTTATAAATATGAGTGATATTTTTATAACAGTTATTAATGTAAAATAACGGTTATTTATTTGTAATTTAAATATATTTCGGTAAATAGTAGCGAACTGCTTGCAACTACAAGGATATCTGAAAGTGGTCATAACAATCAATGCACAGTTTCTTGTGACACTTCTTGCATGCTCTTGCCAAAAGTTTCTCTCTTTTCGGTTTGCATCTATTACAATTCCCTAGGTCTCCTTTGGCTGATGCCTTTGTTTCGACGCGCCTCAATTTGATTTTCCCGGCTACCTTTCGATATTCAACACATTTCTTGCAATAAATGGGACGTCGATAGTCCACAAAGAGTTCCATGTCCTCGCAAAGGGGTTTGATGCAATGTGAAACGAGATTCGTTTCAAAACAGATATTAGCGACCGTATAATTTCCGTGATTAATGAACTGACTGAGATAAAACCAATGCATCTTGTTTCTCCTCGTATCACATGGATCTATATCCGCCAACGCGTACTTGGAGAAATCATTATTACAAAGCTCTTCGGATGTCAATTTTCTTCCCATGAAGATTATAACGGTTTCACCTAATTCAAAATTCTTTGAACAGAATAAACCTTTACCAGCGTTTTCAATTGTTGAATCCTTCACGTATACCCACGGTACCCATTCACCTTTAATTTTCAGTAATAACTCAACGTTGGCGTCTGCATTTGATGCAAAAGAGATCTCTTGAGAATTATTGTCTGTATCCGTGTATTTGTACCATTGCCCTTCTAATGTATTTGTTGTTAACATTTTTCGGCGGTAATATTCTGCATTTTCACTGATGTGATCAAAGAGATCGGACGCAGTTTTTAAGTATACTTCATTCATTTTGAAACTATGTGACATTTATCTATTCTTTTTTTTTTTTAATATCTGATGTTGAAATGAAAACGTCCGTTATCGCCGAAACCAACACATTTTTTTTAAATTTACTTTCCGTTATGATATATCCTTCGCCAAAATAAATAGGTACCTGTAACTGAGAACATTACTTTAGTTTTTGCGATGTAACGCTTATATAATTAAATATACGTTGTATTCTAACGGGTTTCGCTATGTATGTTACAAATCTGTTAGCTATTAACAACATTATCGCCAAATATAACGGTAACGAAAATACCGACGTCTTCCTTATCAATCGTGTGTATGTGTAGCGCTTATATAATTGCAAATACGTTGTATTCTAACGGGTATCGCTTTCTCTGTTCAAATCGGTTAGTCATTAATAACGTAATCGCCAAGAATGATACAACAGAATCACGAAACGGCGACGCTGATACGCGTGCGTACGCGTGTCATGCTCCACCTTAGCCATACTGCTGCAGTACATATGATACACGATAAAAGATTTTTATAGTACTACATACCGGTACTGTTATGGGAGAACAGCAAATCAGCAGCAACAACATATGAAAGGAAGTAGTCATAATATTTTTCGCTGACGAAATCTAGTTACAATCTTAACATGCCGAAGATTAAATATTCGCTAAGGACGAGCAAAAACAACAAAGAGGAGATTGTAGACGAAACCAACCAAAAGAACAACTGGGTATTGGAAAAACGTAATGTTGATAAACAAGACTTCCTCGACCTACGTTCAAACCTGTTTAAAAATAATAGAGGGGCGCTGGACTTAAAAGATAAAGAGTTCTATACTTTCGCCGCCATTTCTTATTTTTTTTTCGACGAACAAGACGACCCACAGGACGATACTGGTGATGCGCCGTGCATTAGAATACTCAGAGTTTTTCTTCAATTGAAAAACAGAAAATATTTGGAGGACGTCATGGCGAAACTGGAAATTGATGAATTGGAGGAATACAATTATGATCCGTTAGAAGACAGCGAAACTGCAGTAGATGCAAAAAAAGCATTTTATGCAGTTGTTGGAAACTGCCAAGCTATGGCGTTCGCGGGCAGCTTGAGAATAAAGGTGTTTTATTCCTTATTTTTGTTTTCTATTATTTAATATATTGTATCCTCGCCCTGACGTACGTTCCTTTTTTTCCCATTTATTTAGGGGGCGAAGCCAGCAATTGCTGTAGCCACAAAGGCTGAGGCCACAAAGGAAGCTACAAAAACGAAACTTTGGGCTAAGGCGAAAACAAATTCTCCGGTAGATCTGGTTGACAGTAAGGGAGAAGAAGACGAAGACGAGATGAATAGTTCCGAAGAAAGCGATTTCACTCTCCGTTCAAAAATCGGAAGCAAAACTTCTACACCGAATACAAAAGGAAACAAACAAAGTATTGACGAAACGCTACAAGCGCGTAAGAAGCAGAAAATAGCTGTGGAAGAGGCAATGATTCACGTGAATGAAATTCAGGTACAAAAAATGGATAAGATGATTGAAATGTTGACGAGTTACAGAAGTGATCAAAGCTTAATTGTTGAAAAAATGAATATGCTTGGGGCAAACATCGGTGAGCTACCTTCGGAGAAGAATGAAATAAAACTACTTGGAGACTTACATGCCCTCGAAGCCCTCCAACATTCTTTTATGCCAAATTCGGATGCACCTTCAACCCTTGTCAACGCAACTTCAACCCGATCAGAACAACCGAGCGTAAATGCAACCCTTGTCGAAGCAACTTCAGCCAGCGCAGAGCAACCGAAAAACATCCTTAAAACAACTGCTGAAAACGAATCAATTAAAGCAACTCCTTCAAAACACATTGAACCAGAAAAAAAATCAGATAATGTCCAGGGTGATAAAACAACAACTGAAGAAAAGGTTGCCAACGTACGACTGTCCAATGAGGACTTGCGCATTAGTCTTTTGACCGACGACGAGTTGAACAAAGAAGTAGTTGCCTTTTTGGTGGCAGGGCGTTCTGACGAAGCCAAGGAACTTTTAAACAGGCATAAAGAACTTAACAACAAATAGAGAGTCGATGTTTGTATCAGGAAGTAATAGAAATGAAAATAGTTGATTGTGGAGTTAATTATAAAAAGGGAATCCATGTTTGTATCATGAAGTATAAGAAATTAATATAGTTTGTTGTGGAGTTTAATAAAACTTTTTTTTGCATTTTACTTTAATTATTTACTCTAATATTATTGCATTAACCTCCG
>Ga0208020_1000287_pt1 | contig 9538 bp, 16 predicted proteins | sample ColrivemetaGS573_FD_187601 | JGI IMG/M metagenome (GOLD analysis project Ga0208020, IMG submission 187601) | Estuarine microbial communities from the Columbia River estuary - Ebb tide ETM metaG S.573 (SPAdes) (version 2) | ecosystem: Environmental > Aquatic > Marine > Intertidal zone > Estuary ...
TCAATGCAGCTCGGTTAGGCATGCCTTTGTTGCTAAATTCTTCTGCCATGTCATATAGCTGAGAAGTAACAAACATCACTTCGTCTGCTAGTGTTTCATAATCGCCACGTGAATTTGTTACGTCATCCTCTTGCATTCCTGCAAGGTGCTTCATTCTATTAATATTCATTACCAGTAAATTTCCCACATAAATGTTGTTTGTGCTGAGACAGTATTCTGCTTCGCTACGATGTTAAATCCATCGTTCTGTAAATTCTGTACAACTTGAGCAAACTCATATGACTTCTTACGGTCTGCAATCTGTCCGCTCCACATGTTGTAATAACTAACGCTCTCTGGTGTTGTAGCAGTTGTCGTGCCTGCTGTCAAGCCTAAATCTGCAAGTGCAGTTCCATTACCTTCAGCTAGTGCTAGACTCCAAGTTCCTTGCGGACACTGGTATGTTAACGTAACAATAGCGCCGTCGGTTGATGCTGTAAGTCCTACAATGCTTGCTGCATTGATGTCTGCAACTGCTTGATACACATTTGTACCTGATCCGGCGCCGCTACTAAGTGTAACAGTTGTACCTGCAATGATGATAGTGTCGTTTGGAGTAAATACTGCGCCGGTACCTACACTGGTTCCAACAACTGTAATAGTTGGTGTGTTTTCTGTCATTGTAGTACCATCAGTAACTTGCGTACTAAGGTCCCCTGCTAATGAAGCTGCGTAAATTGCGCGTGTAATAGTATCGACTTCATTGTAGATAACAAGATCTGATGCTGACATATTACGTGCCTGTGTTGCTGTTAAATTGTGTGCCATAGTTATTTCCTTTTACCCGTGTCCCAGCGCCAAGGCTGATTTTTGCGACGTTCAATTTCTGCTCTGGCGTGCTCACGTTGTTTACCAAGGCCGTAATTTTTCATTGCCATTAATTCAGCATCGCCTATATCTTTAAATTGTTCTGCTGGATCATATGGTTTTTCTTGCTCACAGAGACCTGCTAGTTTGCGCATACGGTTAACGCTTTCATAGTAACTGTCACCGTCGTCATCGTTATAACCCAGGTCACCATGCATACGATCGTAATCATCATCGCCCATTGCGCGGCGCATATCGTGTTCTTCTTCTTCACTATCTGCATAGTCGTTAAACTCAACGTCGCTGCTTTGAAAGACTGCTTTACCAAAATTGTAAAGGTCAACCACTACAAACATTTTGTCTTGTCCAAAAGATGATATTTCGCCAGTTTCGCCGTTGTGGTTGACATCACCTGTAATAATTACAGGGTCGCCAACATTTAGTCTTTCAGCATCTTCATCAAGGCCTTCGCCCATATCTTTAGTAGCTTGTTTAGTTGCCATGTTATCAACTTGATCTTGTTCAACATCTTTTGCGTCTTGGCCAACCATTACATCAGCATCGCTTGTAGCAATTGTAATTTTATCGCCAGTTGCCATAGATACAACATCAAGTTCACCTAACATATCCATTAGGCTTTGCTGGTCAATCGCATACCCTTGTGCTTCAAGATCATTCAGTAGGTTTTGGGTATCAATCTCATCCACACCCTCTGCGCTCACCGCTGTCAGTAGAGTAATTATCTCAGAACGGAGATCCTCGTTATAATCACTCTCCATGAAGTGGTGTGCTCGCATTAGATTTCTGCCTTCATCTCACGGCCTGTTGGCTCATCGCCGCCGACGGTTGCATCATCGCCAGCAAATTCGTCGTCCATGTCGTCGCCCATATCAAGGTCAACTTCATCGCCCATTTCGTCGTCCATGCCCATGTCGCCCATTTCGTCGTCCATACTAAAGTTGTCCATGTCGCCACCAACTTCTTGTCCTTGTGCTGCGCTAATGGCATTGTCGTATTCTGACTTTGCACCTTTAAGGCTGTCAACTAGGCCAGCAAGTGCTGCATCTGCTGCTGATGCAAACGCATCTGCTTCTGCTTGGCCAACTTCGCTTTTCATTGCGTCAACAATTGGAAGCAAGTCTTGTACTTGCATCTTAGCTGAATCTTCAATCATGCCCTGAATTTTGTCACTTAATTCTTTTGCTGCAAGGATAACTTTTGCTTCTTCCATGCTGTCTTCGTCAAGACCTTCAGCTAGGTTGAATGCTGTAAGTTCTGTTTGCACATTTGCCTGCATCCAAAGCTCTAGGCTTTCAGCAATCATCGCAAATTTAATGCGCTGATTTGTGTCTTTTTGCTCATCTACCTTTAATAAAGCTTTGACAGCCATTTTTTTAGCGCGTGGGGCTGTCATATTGGTAAAGTTGATGTTAAAATCGTAGTTTTCTGTAAGTGCCTTTGTAAGCTTGTTCAGCTTAGTGGTATTGTTTGATGTAAATTCTCTTAGAATCATGTCAGATCTCCGTTTGTTCTGTCTAGTATTTATATAAAACCTTGTATTACAAGGCCTTCAAAAGTTTTATTTTTGCAGCACTTAGCTTAGTTCTGCTGTTACTGTATTTTGCTGATGTCACATCATGCTGAACTGAACTCTCGTTCAACTGCTTGAGACGGCGCTTGTAACCGTATGTTTCCATCATTGCGCCAACATACTCTTGATCTAGATCAAGAACACGCTGTACTTTATTATCGTCTTTAGTATATAGCTTGTGTTTTACAACTCCCATTGCGCTTTCAAACAATCCTAAATCACTGTATATCACCTTACCGCTGCGGTTGTCAACAATGCTGTAAAATGTCTTGACCAGGCCTTCTTGCACAGTTTTCTTATCTGATCGAATATCATAACGGGAAATACTGACACCAGTTTCAGTACGGCTTGTGTTTACTGCTGCTGCCAATTCTGGATTATTCTTTCCTTCGTCCACAACACTATAAGCAGCACCATTTGTCGCTTCTTGTAGTTTTGCTAGCACATCGTGCATGGCCCCTACTTCGTCGCCGCTTGCGCTCGCGCCAGTCTTCCTGTAACTGCCCGACTCAACTTGGTTTAGTTTGCCAAGAATATCTGCCATTGCATTGGTATCTGGGTTTGTCATTTAGATTCTTCCTCTTCATAAAACATTTGATTCATTGCTGCCAGTGCCTCGGTTATTGATTGGCCACTCATTCCCATGCATGACGGGCAGGGCAATCCAACAACATCACTCCCTAAAAAACGGATATGACATTTGGGGCATGTTTGTTCTACTGGTATCATTTATTAACTCAACTGATAAACAGGATGGCTGTCCTGTGTGCTTAATTCTACACGGTACATTTTTCCACCATGTTCGATTTTAACTGTTCCGGCATAACCTCCATCTTCATATTCAAAAGATGCGTCTGACATTTGCCCAGATGCCAACATCTGAAAAAACTTCACTACGTCAATATCAGTAAAATCTTCATTTATCTGTGTCGACTCTTTTAAGCCGCTTAGTGTTTGTAATCGTTTAATATCCATATTAAACTCCTTCATTCTTATTTGGTTTATAGTAAATGCCTTTATCAACGTCCATAAAACGTTCCAGCACTCCTCTACTAGTTAGCACTTTTGCCAACTCACGTTGCTGCTCGTTGAGGTCCTTTTTATAAGTCAATTCCTTCATTGATTCAATAAATTCCTCTTCTCGCTTAGAGATGAATGTAGGAATGCCACCACGTGTTACGAACGCTCGCATTAGTTAATTCCTGCTCTGCGCTTTAACCATGCTGTCATTTCAACGACGTTAACTTCTTTAGTCGATCCATCCGGTTCAGATGGTAGTGTTAATGTAATGTAGTAGCTGTTACTTGAAGCAGTTGACCCGTATGATAATGAGTATGATAGTGTGGCGCCATCGGCGTCGGTCAGCTCAGTACCCCTGCCAGTGCGAGAGCCGTCTGGCACAGCGCTGTGAGTAGTGTTACCTTTTTCGAACCCTACAGCCATTGCTTTTTCTTTTGTTCTTATTATAGAATTTTCGCCTGCATATCCTCCACGTTTCGACCATGAAATTCTAGTAGAACCATTATACGTTTCTACTGTAGAACCAGCCGGCATCAATTTTTTATATTTTGCCAATATTTTTTTATTAATGCCACTATCTTCATATACGTTATCTGTGTCTTCCATCATATCCATGATGCCTGATGCTTGTAGTGCATATTCAATATCGTCTTTACGCACACTACGAAGCTGTGGCTCACGTAGCATATTCATAATGTCTGCTAGCGTGACTGAGTCAGGGAAGGATTGGTTAATACGGTTTGCTACTGCTGATAGGCCTGCTGCGAGCATAGGATCTTCTTCCTCTGATTCACGTGCAATGCTATCAAATGCACGTATTACTTCGTCTGAGTTGAAGGAGTCAGTGTTTTCTGTTACCGTTGTTTCTTGAAATTTTGGAACATCGACACCCATGCCATTTAGGATGTCATCAACTGTGTCTGGGTCTGCAATTGCATACATGTCGTCAATAATGTCTTGTTCATCACGGCGTCCCATTCCTGCCATTGCACCTTGATATTCCTGTGCTAGGCGCTGTAGGTCAGGTTGATCATATCCACCACGAGCTGGGTTGTAGTCTGGTGCACCTATTCCTGCTTCACCAATTTCATTTTCGTCAGTCGCGCCAAGCAAATAATCGTAACTCATTTCCATTGTTGACCCGTCTGGCAGTTCCACTAGCACTGTGGCTGCGCCACCGTACATATCGTCATCTGTAACCTCAATTACTGTAACATCACCATAGTGGTCATGTGAGATTACTTGGCCGAGTTCAACCTCTACGTCGTCCCAGTTATCCCAGTCGTCATCTTCTTCAATTGGCTCATCGTCCTGCATCACTGCATTTGGATCGTTTGGTGTTTCATCATCTATGTTTGTAGTGCTTACGCCATTCTGTACGCCACCTGAGTAACTACTAGATGACTGTGTTGTTGTGTTTTGTTTCTTAGCTGCTGGTGCTGCGGCTGTTCTTGCTGCTGGACGTGAGCTTGCTGCTGACGCTACTTCACGACCGCTGCCACCCATGCTGTATTCCATTGTTGGCAATGGCCCTAGGATGTCTTGAATTTTCTCTTTGTCGCCTGATGTATAAGCGTCATCAAGTGATAACAAATCGCTAAGGCTAAGCTTACTGACAATTTCAGCAACCTCATCGTCATCTAATTCTTGTTGGAACATATCGTTTACCATCTGTTGGATAACACTATTAATAGTGCCGCCCATCTCTGCCATGTCTTCAAATAATTTCATGATCTATCACCCCATTTAGGACTATTGTCAACTGGTTCTTCTTTATCCAACTCAGCCACTATGAATTCAGACATTTTATATTCAAATCCATACGGCCAATGATGGTCGTTTTCTTGTTTGATATAATTATTAATGCCATTACGAATTTTCTTTAGACGAAGATCGTCACTTTCATTAATGCCACTTAGTTTTTTTAGTCTGTTAATATCTGTCATCTGTTTAGTGCCTTTACCATTTTGCTTGCTGGATTCGTACGTTTAGTACGCTGCGCCTTGCGCGTCATACGACTGCCTTTTTGTGCTTTTGTTCTACGTAGTGTAAATCGCTTCTTCATGTCAACTGGCTTGCTGCATTGTGCGGGATCTGACACAACCCTACCTTTACGGCTACCAAATGTACAACGATACTTACGAGCAACTTTGCCGCCCTTTTTAGCCCAGACCATTTTAGTCTCGACTAATGTGGTAGGCTCATTGTTGTTTACGATGTCTTCTACTAGCATGTGACAAGTCCTTTAAGGTATTTATACAAAACACATTACTTACTGGGCGGCGATGCTGGTGAAGCAGGCGGAGAGGCCCCAAGATTCTCTATTTTGACTTCTTCAGAGGTATTCAGGATCACTTGCCATTCAGCTTCGGTCCCTGTAAAACTTGGAAAGTTAGTTGATTGTAATTGATTAAAAACTGAACCTACATCGTAATCATTATCTGTCCTCCCATTTCCTGGGACACTAACACTTATATAGTTTCTTGTTGATGTCGTTATTGTGATTCTGACTAAGCTGACCATAAGTACCCTTACATAAAGGCGACTAGCAATACAACGATTGTGCTCAATAGTCCGCCAATAATTGTAGCGGCGGCACCTACAAACAACCTATTTGTACCTTGAGTATGCTGGGCGTTTTCTTCACGAATTTGATTCATGTTAACAGCATGTTCCTTACGAAACTCAGCAACTTCACGAAGCAGAGTATCAAAACGCTCATCAAGAGTCTCAACCTTTTCACTCAAAGTTATATAACGCTGACGGCTCATGTCAACGTGTACTTCAAGGTTTGTCTTTTCTAATTCGCTATATGCATTGCTCATGTCTTACTCTCCACCAATATTTAGTGCATTGGTGGGCAAAGCAATACTGCCACTTAACTAATTTGGAAGTATGTATTTACATTATCTCGTGTGTCAAATATATTGACTGGAAATTCAACTATGTTGTCTAAATCACTCGTAATTGCAACGCCGTGTACATCTTGTTTGAGGAAAGCTAAATGGTCCTCGCCATCACTCCATATCATGTCAGTTTCAATCTGAAAATTCATTTCCCATACGGTGGTGCGGTCAACGCCAAAGAAATCACTGAAGCGTCCTTTAATATCTGCATTGTAATGTATTTTAAATTTTGGTTCAAATATTTGTGTGCGCAGTCCACATGTTTGCAACAGTACATTGAGATTTTGTTGTTGATGATATGCTTTAGTGTTGCTTTCGCTTACGCGCTGCACACCAGTATCAGTTATGTCGACTAGTGTTAATGCTGTAATACGATAGGTCATACAAGACTCTTACCTAACTGATAACCACCAGCAAATCCTGCTGCTGCCGCTGCTGCACCAGCCGCAGCTAGCTTCGCTTTGCTTGGGCGTTCTGGGTTATTAGCTGAGTTGTCAATCAACCCTTTGCTCTTGCCAAGTGCTTTAATCATCTGAAACATTTCACTACGGCGGGCGTTCATTTGATAAAACATAGTCATACGTGTTATTACTGTGCGCTTTTGCCCTGTTTGCAATGTTGGCCAGCTTTGTGCTAAACGGCGTATTGAACGGTAATTTGAATTATCAATATAAAGTGCATTTTCCATACGTTGTAATGTCTGCATCGTTAGTGCTTTGGTCATATTGTTGCGGCTTGCACTACGAAGATAGCGCACAATCTGCGGCACGTCAAGCTGAATGCGCTCCAAAAGTGCGCTATCTGCTGTGGTGCCAACCAAGTCTGTTCTGTTTTCAGTAATCACATGCAAGTTGAGGTAAAGGTCTGTCCCCATTTGACGGTATTGGCTGAATCTATTAAACGTCACTGTGCGGGCTGCATAATCTTGGGCTGCTGGGTTAAATTCAAACTCGTTAAACATAATCCAAACACCAATCATATCCATGAAGGCATGGTCACATACTACACGAGCAGTTGTTCCATGAAACGCACTCTTACTGCGGTACTGTGAACTTTCGTTCAATTCGTTAATTAGTTTAAGGTCCATTATTCGGCTTCCAATTCATCTAGTAGCAATGGCATTTCCATTGGCCCAAAGGGCGCTGGTGTAATTGACATACTTGGTGCGCCAATTCCATCAAATAGTGCTAGGCGTCGAGAAATATTATCAAGACGACTTTCCATTCTAATAACAGTGCGTTCAAGGTCTCGCCCTTCACGGGTAATCAGGTTTTCAAGTTCACGTGTCTTGTCACTTACTAGATCTTCCAAATCATCAAAGTCATCGTCAAATTCTTCATCCTGTTCCCCGAGTTCAATCACTAGCTTTTCCAATGCAACAATTCTGTTTTTTGTCTGTGTATCATCTTGAACTGAAGCGCCGTATGAAATAAACAATGCAATTGCTCCACTCGCAAGTGGCACCATTATTGATGCTAGGTTATTGCGGACCCATGATCCTGTTTTATCTGTTGGCATTGTGTTATCCTATTGTCCATTTGTGGCGCGGGACAAGCTTAACTTTATCTCTTGCCGCTACGTAGCCTTCGCCGCCACGTTCATCCCCAATGCTTGATTTAACGTCTACGTCTGAGTCGTCAAAATGATCAATCACCTGATTCTTTAGTTCTTGAATCCTAAGCACTAGATCAAATAATACATTATACTGTGCAAATTCAGGTGAGCTCATGATCTTTGCTTGCTTGTTTGCGCTTACTTTACTTTGAGTCAGCCAGGCTTTGAACCCAGATTTAAGTTCATCCCAACGCTTGTCTCTGCTCATCTGATTTACATATGTGTATATAATGTTTCTGATGTCGCTAAGCCCAGGTTGCGGCTCTACTAGCTTGTCAATCAATGCAGCATTCTTCTTAACTTCTGCACGAAGTTGGTCTATTCCCTTAACGTCAGTTTTAGGTGGTTGTTGCATAAGAACGGGCGGCATGATAAACAAACTACCTTCACGCAACATGCTAGGATTAGCTTGCTCTTTACTGCCATCAAGTTCAGTAAACGTGTGAATAACAACGCCCACATCACTGTTAGCAATGCGCTGTCCAATCGCGCTCTTTTGCTTTACTGCATATGTTACCTTGTTAGGTGTAAACACAAAGTGACCACCTTCCATTGGAGGTGTATTACTATATAGCAAATCGCCATGAAAGAAGCCGCGCACATTGTTTGGTGTTGCGCTCTCAAATGCTGGCCAAATCTGTGCCATTTTAGATGCAAACTGACGGCGGGTATCGTCAACTTCTCTGGTGCCACGATTAAGAAACATAGCTTCCAAGTCTTTGGCGGACTTTACTTTGCCGTCATAACCCTTAGCGTTAAAGCCCGCAATGTCTGTTAAGATAAAGTCTCCTGCTGCATCACGACCAAAAATAACGGCAGGTGTACCGTCCCATTTAACACTAACATCCCCAACATCGCTGCCGAATCGGTCCAAAATAGCGAGTGCCTTCATCGCACCATCGCTGCCATCCACAAAGACAAGGTCCTCTAAATGTTGGAGGTTGCGCCCTACTGGTGCTTCAGTTAGAAGAGTCTTAAGTCTCATTCTAATTCCTTCCAATGCGGCTCTGCACGCAAGCGTGCTAATAAATCGTTGCCTTGTTTATCACCTAGTGCAGCCATAATTGATTCCATGCTGCCAAGATCTTTTGCAGTTGCTCTATTACCTAGCAGTGTTCGGGCTATCTTGTCAATATCATCTGTTGCAAACTCGCCCTTTTTGCCTTCATCGTTGCGGTGAAACAAACCTTGATATGGGCTCCATAGCATGTTATGTTCTGTTGCAAGTGCAGCCATTGCGATGTGCTTGTTAACACCTTTAAATTTACTATCTTGCGGAATGTCATGTGTGTGAAATTTTGCTGCTATTTCAGCTTTTGGCACAACCATAATATCAACCTGGTGTGCTTCGCCAGCAACCTCAACACGTACATGGACACTAACGCCACTCTGCCCTGTCTGAAACCCTGCTTGATCAAATAATGCACGTAGGCCTTTTTTAATTGCTGCGGGTTTATCTGTGCCAGTTGCTTGCGCGACTTGGTCTTGGTCAACAATCATGTCGAGATCGCCACTTACTTTGCCAGGGCGAGGTGATGCGCCGCTGCCAATAGGAATAGCC
>Ga0208020_1000295_pt1 | contig 9376 bp, 5 predicted proteins | sample ColrivemetaGS573_FD_187601 | JGI IMG/M metagenome (GOLD analysis project Ga0208020, IMG submission 187601) | Estuarine microbial communities from the Columbia River estuary - Ebb tide ETM metaG S.573 (SPAdes) (version 2) | ecosystem: Environmental > Aquatic > Marine > Intertidal zone > Estuary ...
GATTTTTAGAAGGAGACTTAAACAATGCTCCGAGCTCTATAACTCATTCTGTTTTAATAAGCGATAACATAAACAAAGTCCCTAGAGATTTACAGGAAGTTGGTCCTCTTCAGGATAAGTACAGTAGCGATGAAGTTCTTTTTCCTGTTGTAGAAAACTACCACACCAATACTTTAAACTGGAATCAAGCTTTTTATCCTGGTATTAAAAAGTATGAGGTAACAACCATCGCTTCTTTTGAAGATTTAAACGACTTGGGTGGAACGGCTCACGGGGCTATTTTTGAGAATACAGAAGATCCTTTAATAATGAGGATAGGCGATAATGAAGGGGGTCTTGGAGCTACTTCTCAACATATGGAGCCTACATTGTCAATAGCGGAGACTACTCCTTTTGTTTCTAATATTGATATATATTACGAGACTTCTACAACTGGGTTAATTTCTGAACTAAATAATAGTGTAGACGCTAGCTCAGGAACTCCTATAAGTGGATTCAGTGGGTTTGATTATACACACAGAGAAAACCAAAACCCAGGAGGAAGCGGAACTGCTGTGGGAGCAGCTAATTCTCCTTTCGTAACAAGCGTTATAAATCCTGTTGATAATTTAAACAATGCTTTACCTAACACTGAGCTACTTAGCTTTAGCGTGTTAGACAAGTTAAACAGGAATAGAACCTCTAGTTTCGACATGATTGCTGATGGAAATGGATATAGAATTAAAATAACAGATCCTTTCTATTTTGGTATTAACGCCTCTACAGCAGAAAGCTACACGTTTGCTATGACTCTGCGTAACACAGACGATAACACTACAGCAAATGTTGACGGTGCTACTACCTCATCCCCTTCTTTCACTGCACAAAACATTGCAGCCGGTAAGCCTATATTAACAGGGCAAGGAGTATATAGTGGAGGTTCTTTTATTGGTTCAGTAATTAGCGTAAATGGTTTAATTGTTACGTTAAATACAGCAGTTACTTTAACTGACAACTTAGCTTTAACTTTTAAAGCAGTCACTAGAGTTATTACAAAAACAGGTTCATTATCTAACATTGCGCCAAGTGTTTCTTCTATTGTATATACTCAACCTTCCTATTCTACAATGCAAGGAGTGTACGCTACTATAAATGCTGTTAACGGTACTTTTGATTCTACAAAATCATCAGACGATTTAACTTACAGTTGGAATAGTGAACAGCCTTTGTTGTTCCAAGGTTTTGGAGATTTTAACTTTGGGAATTATGGTACAGCTCATATAATAAGTATAAACAATCCCAATGGAGGATATGTAGCCTTATCTTTACTGCAAAACGGAGAAATCCGTATTTTCGCAGGAGCATTTGACTTTCTTACTACATTTAGCCTTAAAGCCACTGTAACAGATGCTGGAGGAGCTTCTGCTGAGGCAACAATAACTTTTAACGATGTAATACCTGGAGCTTTTACAAACGCATTCAGTACAGCTTTTGATATATAAAACAAATAAATAAATAAATAATGGCAATTATACAATACGCAAAAAGAACTATAGACTCTAAAATAGAAGAGCTTATAAACGACAATACTTCTAAAGATATATCCGCAGCGGATGTAAGGTCTATTGTTAAGGACTATGTTACCAATTCAACTTACGCTCCTGTTATGATATATGCTGGTATATTAAAACGGAGGTCAGGAAGCGGTAGTGATAATTCTATAATTGAAGATTACTACTATAATTCAGAATATTTTAATCAGCAAAGCGAAAATAGTCCAATGGCAACGGGAAATATAGTACAGCTATCTGCTGTAGGAGCTCCGGGAACCGCTAATGGGACTTACACTCAAAGATACGGAGATGTTAGCTCTGGTACTGGAGACTTGCTTCTTGAGTATACTGTTTCAAGTAATGTTATAACAAACTTAAAAGTTACTTATGCCGGTTTCGGAATACGACCGGGTTCAACTTATAATTTGGTTTTATCAGGTGTTACTATAGTTGTTACTTACAACGGGGTAATCAGTAAAAACTCTTTGACGGGAGGCAATCACCGATTTACAATATCCACCAACTCAAGCATCCCTGCTTCTGGCTCTGTTTTTATACGTGACCATCAAAAAGGCAATACACTGCTAACTGTTTCAGGAGCCACTGCTGATATGACTAATTCAAACGAATTTAAAATAAACAGTGACGGAGATTATTTAGTACAAATTTATAGAGTAACTTTATAAACCTAAAAAGTTATATAAACAAGTAATTATAAATACATGGCAGCTATACTAGAAGTAAAATATTTTAACTCATTTTTATTACGCAAAACCGTAGATGGTAGTGGAGATCCTATTTGGAAAGGTTCAACCTCTGTTAATAACTCTACTAGAAACTGGATTATTGAAGAATCTAGAATTAGAGGTGGTTATAATAATACTTCTGTAGACTTTGGAGCAAAAGCTTATTTAGTAGCTGAAACAAATAAAGGATCTATAAGGCCAAGCGGGTTAATATATTCAGGTATATTTAATTCAAGAACAGGTGTTAATAATACTAATCAATTCCCTGTAGGCGAAGAAATAACTAGAAGCTTAGACCCGTCAAACGGTAGTATTCAAAAGTTGCACGCTGAGAATACTAACCTTACTATATTACAAGAAAACAAAGTAAGTAGAGCATTGATAGATAAAGACGCTATATATTCCGCTGAAGGAGGAGCACTTACAACTTCAGGGGCTCAAGTAATTGGACAGGTAGTTCCTTATGCAGGAGAGTACGGTATATCTAAAGATCCTGGTAGTTTTGCTGTTTATGGTTATAGAAAATATTTTACAGATAAAAATAGAAACGCAGTTTTAAGATTGTCATCTGACGGAATAACCGAGATATCAGCATATGGTATGAAAGATTTCTTTAGAGATAAATTCGATGAAATAGATTTAAACACCGCTAATGTAGGTAATATTGTAGGCGGTTTTGATGTACATACTAAAACTTATGTAGTATCTTTGCAAAATAGCGTTAATGACGACTACGATACCCTTGCTTTTGACGAAAGCTCTAAAGGGTGGGTTAGTAGATATAGCTACAAACCTGATAATGTTTTTAGTTTAAAAAATAATTTTTATTCAACATTTAGCGGAGGCGCGGCTGGTAGTAATAACAATGGCCTTTGGAAACACTACTTTGGTAATGAATATAATAAATTATATGGGCAACCTGTTGCTTCAAGTATTACCACAGTTTTTAACCCTAAAGTTTCTTCATCTAAAAACTTTTTAACAATAGGTTACGAAGGAAGTAATGGATGGCAAGTGGATTCGTTTATTTCAGACTCTACAGGTGTTGATAGCGGAGTAAACTATTTTGATAGAACTTTATCTATAAAAAGTTATGACGAAGGGCAATATGTTATAAACCCTGCTGATGGACAGCCGGTGAGACCTGCTAATTATCAATCAGTATTTAATACGCCAAATCCCCCTTATACAAAATTAAGAGCAGGTTTTAACCGAAAAGAAAACAAATACGTAAGCAATATTAAAAACAATAGCTCTGGTAGACCAGGCGAAGTTGTATATGGTCAATCAATGTCTGGTATTAAAGGTATGTTTGCTACAGTAACTTTTTCTGTAGATGCTACAACAAATATTAACGGTAAGAAAGAATTATTTGCTGTGTCTACAAATTACACAGAGTCATCATATTAAATTAAATGAAATTAAAAGCAAGAAAACTAATACACGAAGATTACAATACTATAGTTGAATGGTGGAAGTCTTGGCCAGAGTGGGACCCTTTAAGTAGAGACCTACTGCCTGAAAACGGAACAGGTGGCATAATGATTGAAAGAGAAGGTAAACCTTTAATAGCTGGCTTTTTATATGCAACCAACTCTAATATATGTTGGATGGAGTGGATTGTTTCAGATCCTGAGCAAAGAGATAAATCAAAGGCTATGTCTTTATTAATATCTTCTTTAGAAAAATGGGGTAAAGACGCGGGTTTTAAAGTTGTGTTAAGCATTGGAAGAAGTAAAAGTCTTATAAACGAACATAAAAAACTAGGCTATACAGTAGATGATAATCCTAGTTACGAAATAATAAAAAATATATAAATATGGCAGCAATAACATCAATAGCTTTAGGAGCAGCAATAGCCGGAACAGCAGCAAAAGGAGCTCAAGCTATTAGCGCAAATCAAAAAGCTCAAAGTGCAAAAGGCGACGCGCATAGAGCGAAAAATAATCTTGCAGAGCTAGAAGCTTCAAGACAAGAAATTATAAACCCATATGAAGGTATAGAAAGCGTTGCTGGTATGGCAACAGATGTTTCAGGTACTTTGAAAAACAGAATGGCTAACATTGGTGTTGCTACTCAGGCTGCTGAAATGCAGATAGAGCAAGCGGATATAGCTTTAGCAAATACTTTAGATACATTAGCTGCTACTGGAGCAAGTGCTGGTGGAGCAACCGCATTAGCTCAAGCCGCAATGCAAAGTAAAAAGGGAGTATCTGCAAGTATAGAAAAACAAGAAGTTGCTAATCAACGAAACGCAGCTCAAGCGGAAATGAGATTAGACCAAGCAAAAATGTCTGAGCAATTAAGATTACAAGGGGTGTCTATGTCTGAAGCTAAACGTATTCAACAAGCAGAAGCTGCTGGTAAAGATTACACATTTAAAGCAACCGAAACAAGAGAATTAGCTGGTTTAGATAGAGCTCAAGCTCAGGTAGAAAATGCTCAAGCAACCGTAGCTGGCTATCAACAAGCTAGGGACGCTGGTGTTGCGGGAACTATTGGTAGCTTAGGCAACTTAGCTACATCTGTGGGTGGTGCAATGAACGCAGCTTCTACAGCAAATGCCGCAAGAGCGGGTTTTGAAAACCAAGTAGACGGAATAAATTTAAATACTCCTGTTGACACTAGCAGTGGTTTTACTGCTCCTTCTTTATCCACGCAAATGCCTTCATCTGGATCTAATTATGGATTAACAGAATTTAAATTTTAAAATAATAAAACATGAGTTATAGAAATCCAAAAGCAGCACCGTTAAATTTAAACGCAGGAGCATTTAAAGGTTTAGAAACACTTGCTAGTGATGTTTACAAGTTCGCTAACGAAGAAAAAGTTCGTAAAGGTCAGCTAATAGGAGAAAGTATTGCTGCTCAACAAGCTATCGATGATAACATTAATAAGATGGGTCTAACTCTTGAAGAAGGTGAAGACAACTTTGAAAATCAAATATTTGAAGAAGCACAAGCTGCTAAACAAAAAATTGCTGCTCAATACGATATAGTGAGTAAAACATTTTCAAGCCCAGAACAAAGAGCTAGAGCTAAAGCGGAAATAAGTAGATTAAATAATTACCCTGAAAGTCTTACAGCAGATCTTGCTACAGGTAAATATCTTGTTGATCAATTTCGCAAAGGCTTGTCAGTAGAGCCTGGTAAAACAGGGTCAATTAGCACTACGAATGATTTAAACACATTGGAAGTTGTTAAAGATATGCAAAGCGGTGGAAAAAACACTAAAATTGAAACTAACAGCGCTGGATCTAGAACTTTAGTGACAAATGTTGATGGCAAAACTTATAAACTTAATATTTCAAACATTACGAACGGATTAAAAACTAACCCTAATCAAATAATTTTTAATACTGTGTCAGATGATTTAAGTGTAACAAATACCTATTTATCAGCAATGGGGTTAAGCGGTAAAACTTTAGACTTACCTACTTTAGTAAGTACAGGCATACTTAAAAAAGAATCAACAGTCACAGCTGCTGGAAAATCTTCTGAAATATACACTGTAGATAGAAATGAAGCTTACAAGGCTGTTGCGGGATTAAGTGAAGACTTAGTAAAAAACCCTAGTAATTACACTTATACAAACAGTATATGGCAAGATAAATTAGGTAATTCAATTACTTTAAAACAAGCTTTAGCTGCTGAAGGTGAAGAAAAAGTTTTAAAACAAATAAGAGAATATTACGTAGAAGAAGCTATAGGTGCTAGTATTGCCAATGGTATTTCTGTACAGCTACCTAAAACTGAAAAAAAGCCTAAAAAATCACAATTAGAAAAAAGCTTAAATGCTTTAGTAAAAGGTAATGTTAGCAAAGTTCCTACTAGAGAAAAGAATAAGTATTGGGAAATAGAAGAAACTACTAAAAAAGGAATTGCAGGTGAAAGCGATAAAGTGCTTACTAAATATGTCGATGTAGTTATTGCGGGACAGGTTAAAAAAATAGCAGAAACACAAATACCTCTTTATACTGAAGGAAAAATAAATTTATCAGGCTGGGAAGCGGCTAATAGCGGAATATAAAAATAAACAACAAATATACATATTATGAACGAATACCTAAACGAGGAAGGGAAAGTAATAACAGAAAAAGAAATATTAGCTAGTGCTAAAGAAAGCGGTATAACCCCAGAAGAGGTTATTAGCTTGTTTAATTTAAAATTAAAAACTGAAGACTCGGGAAATACACTGGGTGCTGCGGTAAAAACTGCGGATGTAGCACCAGAAGTAATAGCAGATACGGATTTAACATTGGAAAATGGTTCTTCGGAATTACAAGAAGCTAAACCTAAACCTAGAAGAGGTAGAGCTCAAGTAAGACAAGAAGAATTAAAGCGAAGAGAAGATGCTACCTGGTCTGAAAACTTTGCTTCTAACGTAGTATCCGATAGTTTTAAGGATTTATCTAGCGATCAGCTTTTAGAAATAAAAGAAAAAGCGGCCAACGAACTTGTTGTTAATAACCCTAACGTAGAGTATTCTTTTAACGACGCAGACATAGAAGCGGAGGCTCTTAAAATATTTAATGAAAAAGTGGTACCTAAAACTAGCTCATTAGAAAATGTAGACTGGATAAAGCAAGCCTCTACTGAACTAAAAATAGGGGCTCAAAGAACTTTGGGTCAATTGGCTAGAATACCTAAGTTTATAAATGAAATTAAAACGGCTGCAGCAAGAGATATTATTTTAAACGAAGAAGAACAAAAAGAGTTTGATAGCTTACCTTCTGACGTTAAAGATATGATTGTAGGCAGTGGTGACGCTAGCTCTTTAAGTTCACAAGCATTAGCGGAAGCTGGGGAAAAGTACTTTAAAGAAGCTCAAGTAAAAATAAAAACATTAAGTAAAGACTTAGCTACATTTGATAAAGGAATTGGCGAAGATATTGCTGCTGGTAATTTAGGAAGAGCTACGGCTAGAGCTATATCTGGAGCAATAGGGTCTGCTCCTTCTATATTACAGGCTCTTACTGGGCCAATAGGTATATCATCCATATTTGCAGGATCTGCTGCGGAAGCTTCTGCAAAAGCACAAGAAGAAGGTTTGCCACTTAGTTTAAAAACTGTAGGTTATTCTTCTACGATAGGTGCATCTGAAGCTCTTTTAGAATTAGTTACAAGAGGCATTGGTAAAAGCGTTTTTAAAGGTTTATTTAAAAAGCCAAAAGAAATAGTTGTAAAGCAACTAAAAGAAATAGCACTGGGGTTAGGTAAAGATTTTGGAGCAGAAGGTATTTCGGAGGTCTCAACTGAAATAATAAATAAAACAGCAGATAATTTAATTTTAGGAAAAGAAGATGCTTTTAAAGATTCTTTTTCCGAATTAGTTGACGTTTTTATTATAGGAGGTGTTGCTGGTGGGGGTTTAAGCAGTGTAAAAGGTGTAGCGGAGCTTAAGCAAAATATTAAAGCTAAAAAAGGTATTGAAAAAATAACCTCTACAGTAGATGACGCTAATTTAAAAAACGTAACAACTATTTTTGATAAACCTTTAGCTGAGCCAGTAACAAAAGAATTAGTTGATATAGCTCAAGATAAAAATGCAGAGATTGGGCTTTCTTTTATGTTAAACCAAGCTGTAAAGAAAAACGAAATAACTCAAGAGCAAGCTGCTCAGTCAATGGCTAAATTCAACCAAACTAGAAAATTTGCCGACCAAGTTGAAAAAACTAAATTAAATCTTACAGCTGACAAAAAAGCAGAGGTTGTTAATTTACTTTCAGAAAAAAATGATCTTCAAAAACAAATTAAAGATGTAGACGAGTCACTTGCTTCTGTTCAAAAACAACGTATTAATGAAATTGACGCTGCTATAAAAACTACTACTCAAGAAGCTAGTAAGGTAAAACTACAGGAAGAAACTAAAATTGTTGAAAAATTAGCAGGAAAAAGTAAAGTTAAAAGTTTTGAAACAACTGAAGAGTTTGTAAAAGAAACTGGATCAAGACCAGACGCGGACGCTTTTATTGATAAAAGTGGAAATGTATTTATCAACACGCAAAGAGCTTCGGAAGTTGGTGCTTTTTCAGCGGCTTCTCATGAGTTGCTGCATGGAGTAATAAAATCAACTTTTTCTGATAAAGTAGCATCGACAAATTTAGTTAATAGCTTTAATAAAGTACTTGAAAAAGAAGGTTACTTAGATGTTGTTCAAAAAAGAATTGATGATAACTACAGGTATAATGAAGATGGCTCTGAAAGAGCTTTTGAAGAATATGCTGAAGAATACTTAACATCTTTTTCTGATGCTATCGCTACTGGTGCTATTGAATTTAACGAAAGTAAATTTAAAAAGTTCATGCAGCCTATAGTTGACTTTTTAAGAAAAGTTGGGTATAGCAAAATTGAATTTAAAGACGGTAGAGATGTATATAACTTTGTAAAAGACTACCAAAAAAATATTCAAAAAGGAGAGCTATCTAAAAGAGCTCAGGCTTTACAGGCTAAAGGTGAAAAAGTAACAGAAGATATTTCTAAACCTAGTGTTAGTAAAATTAATCAACAAATAGAACAACTTGAAACAGAATACGAACAAGGTGAAGTTGATTTTGACGCTTATGAACAACAACTAGCAAATTTAGAAGTTAAGCTCGAAAGAGCTGAAAAAGCAGAAGCGACTGTGGTAAGTGAAAAACCTAAAACAGTAGCTAAACCAAAACCTACGAAAGAAAGCAATCAAGTATTAAAAGAATCAACGGCTAAATCTAAAAAGGAACTTGATGATATAGGTAATAATCCAGATGGTTTTAATAAAGACAACCCTAAAATATATACTACATTAAGAGGTCTTATAAAATCTAAATCATTAGTTTTTAAAACTAAAAAAGGTAATATTGTAAATCTTAACTCATTACCTGGGTTTAACATGGACAATATGGTTAGCGAAACCATAGCTAATATGCTTCCTTATGTTGCTAAATTTGACCCAAAACAAAACAACTCTTTGTTTGGTTATTTAATGGCTCAGTTAAACAACAGAATGAAAGGTGCTTTAAACACAGGTAGAGTAACAGACTCTGCTTTTGATGTTGATGTATCAGAAGCTAAAGGAATTACAGCTAGCGAAACAATTGCTCCTGCTGCTTCTGAAAAA
>Ga0208020_1000302_pt1 | contig 9296 bp, 7 predicted proteins | sample ColrivemetaGS573_FD_187601 | JGI IMG/M metagenome (GOLD analysis project Ga0208020, IMG submission 187601) | Estuarine microbial communities from the Columbia River estuary - Ebb tide ETM metaG S.573 (SPAdes) (version 2) | ecosystem: Environmental > Aquatic > Marine > Intertidal zone > Estuary ...
TTAGTAGTCTAAAAACAAATCGATTTGTGTGACTAACGAAAAAGAGTTTTTAATTCAACTCCAATCTCCAGAAACTAGAGAACGTGCTTTTAGAGAACTTATGTCTCTTTATAAGGAACGTTTGTATTGGCATATCAGAAAAATTGTGATTTCTCATGATGATGCAGATGATGTGCTACAAAATACATTTATAAAAATATATAGAAGTATTCATAATTTTAAAGGTGATAGCAAGTTATTTTCGTGGATGTATAGAATTGCTACTAACGAAGCAATCACTCAAATAAATAAAAACGCAAAAAGATTACAAACGACAAATGAAACTATACAACAAACAGCTTTAGGAAATTTACCAACTGATGTTTATTTTGATGGTAACGAGATTCAACTTAAATTACAACAAGCAATTGCAATTTTACCACAAAAACAACAACTTGTTTTTAATATGAAGTATTTTGATGATTTGAAGTATAAAGAAATTGCAGAGATTTTAGAAACAAGCGAAGGAGCGCTTAAAGCATCATACCATATAGCAGTAAAAAAATTACAAACCTATTTAACTTCAGATTAAACCTTTTTAAAAGATGTAAGTCTAAGTAAATGAAATGAATAAAGAATTAAAAAACATAAAAACAACAGGGTTTAAAACACCAGACAACTATTTTGATACTATAGAAGATAATGTTATGGATAACATTAAACTAAATAATATTCTTAATAGCAAATCAACTGGACAAACTATTCCTGAGGGTTATTTTGACACAATTGAAGACAGTGTATATAAGAAAATCACTTCTTCTAAAAAAGAGATTAAAGTAGTTCGTTTATTTACTAGAAAAAATATGTTTTATGCTGCTAGTTTAGCTGCTGCAATTGTATTAATGCTTATAGTAGTTTTGCCATCTAATCCAAGTTTTAGTAACTTAGAACTTGAAACTGTTGAAAACTATATTTATCAAGAAAGTTATTCTTCTGAAGATATTGCAGCTTTATTAACTGAAGAAGAATTAAAAGAAGTACTATATGCTGATTCTAGTTATTCTGATGAATCATTAGAAGATTATATATTAGATAACACCACAATTGAAGATTTTATAATAGAATAATATGAAAAGATTTATACCCTTAATAATAATCTTAATGTCATTTACAGTAATGGCTCAACCACCTAATCGTGGTCAGAATAAAGAACGTATTAAAGCACTAAAAATAGCTTTTATAACAGAACGTCTAGATTTAACTGAACAAGAAGCACAAAAATTTTGGCCTGTTTATAATGCTTTTGATGATAAACATGCAAAAATTAAGTTTGAAGAAATTCGTGAATTAAAAGCTCAAGGACGTCAAGGATTTGAAACAATGACTGATAAAGAAGCTTCTAAATTATTAGATAAAATAATTGATGCAGATAATAGATTACATAAAAATAAAGTTGATTTTATAAAGGATTTGAAACCTATTCTTTCTGCTAAAAAAATAATGTTACTTAAAAGCGTAGAAGACGAATTTAACCGAAGAATGTTAGATGAATTTAAAAAACGTAGACATGGAAAAATTAGAGAATAAAATAAAAAGAGGAGCAATTGCTACTCTTTTTTTTATCAACCTCAATTCCAAAAAAAATCTCTAGTACTAAATTTGCTTTTTGTTAAAGGAATTCGATCTAAAAGAAGCTAAAATTCTTAAAAACAAATTAATACTCGAACAAATAAACCAATAAACAAATCAACATACAAACAATTCTATTACCTTTGCATGCTAATATTTTTTGTATGCGCTTACACAGAAATTTATGTTTTGCAGTTATTGATGGCTTACTTCTTATTTTTAATGAAGGAGAATATGCAGATAAAGTTGTACAACAGCTTTTAAAAAGAGACAAACGTTGGGGAAGTCGTGATCGTGCTTTTGTTGCAGAGACAACTTATGATATTGTACGTTGGAAACGTTTATATGCTAAAATTGCTAACATAAAACAACCATTTAACAGAGATGATGCTTGGCGTTTATTTGCAGTATGGGCAACTTTAAAAGGTATAAAATTACCTGACTGGAAATATTTTGAAAATACTCCAACACGTAAAATTAAAGGAAAATTTGACGAATTATCAAAAATCAGAAAATATAGAGAATCTATTCCTGACTGGATTGATAATATTGGCTTAGAAGAATTAGGAGAAGAAAAGTGGACAAAAGAAATAGCAATGCAAAATAAACAAGCAGATGTTATTCTTCGTGTCAACACGTTAAAAACCAACAAAAAAGATTTAATACTTAAACTTGAATCTGAAGATATTTATTCAGAATCTATTCCAAATTATCCATCAGCCTTAAAGCTAAAAGAAAGAGCTAACGTATTTAGAACAGAAGCTTTTAAATTAGGTTGGTTTGAAGTACAAGATGCTTCTTCACAAATGGTTGCAGAATTTTTAGATGTAAAACCAGGCATGAAAGTTGTTGATACTTGTGCAGGAGCAGGTGGAAAAACTTTGCATATTGCTTCTTTAATGGAAAATAAAGGGCAAATCATTGCTATGGATATTTACGAAAGCAAACTTAAAAAACTTAAAGTTAGAGCAAAACGAAATGGTGTGCATAATGTGGAACTAAAGGTGTTAGAAACCACAAAACCTGTTAAAAAGCTTTATGGAAAAGCAGATCGTGTATTAATAGACGCTCCTTGTTCTGGTCTTGGTGTTTTAAGGAGAAATCCTGATGCAAAATGGAAATTGGAACCAGAATTTTTAGATAGAATTAAAAAAACCCAAGAAGATGTTCTTGATAAATATTCTAAAATGGTGAAACCTGGTGGTAAAATGGTCTATGCAACCTGTTCTGTTCTACCTTCTGAAAATCAAAATCAAGTTGACAAATTTTTAACATCTGATTCAGGAAAAGATTTTAAATTTGTAAAAGACAAGAAAATATTAGCAAGTGAATCTGGTTACGACGGATTTTACATGGCGCTTTTAGAAAGAACATAATTAAACTCAATTTATTATTAATGAAACAATTTTACTTTATACTACTTTTTTTAATTTCAACATTAAGTTTTGCACAACTTACACCTCCTGCAGAATTACAATCTTATTATAATAATGTTGATTTTTCAGTAACTGGAACGAATTTGTTTGATGATTTAGCTATAGAAACTATTGCAAAACACACTAATTTTATTAGTTATTCTGATAGACATGATTACCTATATGATGCTGATGAGGATTTGTTAAACCCAAGTAATGTTATATTAATTTACTCTGGTGAAAGTAGAAACGAAAACGAATATCTTTCTGGTAGCAACACTTATCCAACTCAAACATTTAACACAGAACATGTTTATCCGCAATCATTAATAAGTAATACAGCAATTGGAGATTTACACCATCTACGCGTATGTGATATTTCTATTAATACTGATAGAGCAAACGATCCTTTTGCTTCTGGTTCTGGTAGTTATGGCGATGTTGGTTCTGGTTGGTATCCAGGAAATGATTGGAAAGGAGATGTAGCAAGAATGATTTTATATATGAATTTAAGATATAACGAACCTTTTTCAGATGTAGGTTCTTTAAGTCTTTTTTTACAATGGAATGCAGAAGATCAAGTTTCAGATTTTGAAATTAACAGAAATGAAGTCATTAGTGGTGTCCAAGGCAATAGAAACCCCTTTATCGATAATCCTTATTTAGCAACTGTAATTTGGGGAGGACCAACTGCAACTAACAGATGGGCTCCATTGAGCAATAATGTATTTTCATTTAATGATGTTCAAATATATCCTAATCCAAATAAAAACAACAAACTCTTCATCTCAACTACTTCAGATTTGGATGTAGTTATTTATTCTGTTTTAGGTAAGTTAGTTTTAACGAATACTATCAATTCAAATAAGAATTATATAGACATCTCTCAACTTAACAAAGGTATTTATATACTTAAATTAATCAATGGAGAACAAAGCACAACTAAAAAATTAATTAGACAATAAGGCTTATAAAATAATTGCAAAAAAGACCATTTTTTAAATGGTCTTTTTTATTTTTAGACATACTTAAAGCGTATTACATAATTAATACTAAAGATGTTTACTAAACAACAAGTACAAATTATTTCTGAGCATATAAGCGAAAAAATAATAAGTATCAACCCTGTTTCTGGTGGAGATATAGCCAATAGTTATTTAGTAACAACAGATTCAAATCCTGTTTTTCTAAAAACACATCACAACTTTAAATTATTAGAAGCTGAAAAAATTGGACTGGAATCGATATTGAAATCGAATACAATAAAAACGCCTGAGATACTTGGATTTAGCAATCTTGAATCTATCACATTTTTAGCTTTAGAATGGATAGATTCTAAAACTCCTAATTCTAAAGACTTTTCTAAACTTGGTAAACAACTCGCTAAATTACATCAACAAACGAATAATAGTTTTGGTTTTGAATCCAATAATTTTATTGGAAGTCTACATCAAAGTAATGTTCTAAAAGCTAATTGGAACGAATTTTATATTGAAGAACGTCTTATTCCTCAAATGCAATTAGCACATCAAAAAGGATTATTAAATCAATCAGAAATTCCTGATGAAGACAACATGAAATCAATATGTAATACGTATTTTAAAAACGTTAAACCTTCTCTACTGCATGGCGATTTATGGAGTGGTAATTATCTAATATCAGATTCAGGAATACCTTATTTAATTGATCCTTCCGTTTATTATGGTCATAGCGAAATTGATATAGCCATCAGCAAGCTATTTGGTGGATTTGGACCTGAGTTTTATTCAGAATACCATAAGATAATCCCTAAAGATAAATTTACAGAAGAATGCATAGAACTTTATCAATTATATTATTTTTTAGTGCACTTAAACTTATTTGGAAGTTCGTATTACCCAAGTGTAAAAAATACACTTAACACCTATTTTAAATTGTGAATTAAACCGTGAATAACTCTTTAATTAAGAAGAATTTTTGACTTTCAATTAAAAGTAAAAAAACTAAATTTGCACTTTAACAAACACAACGTAAACCAACACACATAATGATTCATTTCTTTGGAAACGTAAACAGCAACGTTTTTGCTGTACAAACAGCAGAAGAATTATCAACCAAGACTATCTCAAAATTAACATGGCTTTTTGGTAATCAACCAAAAATTGAACAAGCATCTCTAGATGCTTTTTTTATTGGTCCAAGAGCAGCAATGATTACACCTTGGAGTACCAATGCTGTTGAGATTACACAAAACATGGGCATTAATGGTATTATTAGAATTGAAGAATTTAAAGCTGTTGCTGGTGATTTTTTTGATTTTGATCCTATGATTTCCCAAAAGTTTAATGGGTTATATCAAGAAACTTTTACTATAAATATCAAACCAGAAGAGATTCTAAATATTGAAGATATTGAAGCTTATAATCAACAAGAAGGATTAGCGTTAAGTAAAGAAGAAGTTGATTATTTAAATAATGTTAGTGAAAAAATTGGAAGACCATTAACCGACTCTGAAGTATTTGGGTTTTCTCAGGTAAATTCTGAGCATTGTCGCCATAAAATCTTTAATGGAACTTTTGTAATTGATGGTAAAGAAAAACCAACTTCTTTATTTAAATTAATAAAAGAAACCTCAAAGCAAAATCCTAACGATATTGTATCTGCTTATAAAGACAATGTAGCATTTATTAAAGGCCCAAGAGTTGAACAATTTGCTCCTAAACGAGCAGATATTCCTGATTATTATACTATTGAAGATTTTGATTCTGTAATTTCATTAAAAGCAGAAACACATAATTTCCCTACAACTGTAGAACCATTTAATGGTGCAGCAACAGGTTCTGGAGGAGAAATTAGAGATAGACTTGCTGGAGGAAAAGGTTCTTTACCACTTGCTGGAACAGCTGTCTATATGACGTCTTATTCTCGATTAGAAGATGACCCATTCGACTCCGCTCAGGGCAGGCCTTGGGAAAAAGCATTTCCAGAACGCGATTGGTTATATCAAACTCCTATTGACATTTTAATTAAAGCTTCAAATGGTGCATCAGATTTTGGAAACAAATTCGGTCAACCACTAATTTGTGGTTCTGTTTTAACTTTTGAACATGATGAAAAAGACAATGTCTCCCAGAACGGAAGCGAAGGGTCTCCTCGAAAATTAGGTTACGACAAAGTAATAATGCAAGCAGGCGGAATTGGTTATGGTAAAATTGATCAAGCTCTTAAAGATACTCCAAAGAAAGGCGACAAAGTTGTAATTCTTGGAGGTGAAAATTATCGTATTGGTATGGGAGGAGCTGCAGTTTCCTCTGCAGATACTGGAGAATTTGAATCTGGAATCGAATTAAATGCTGTACAGCGTTCAAATCCTGAAATGCAAAAACGTGCTGCTAATGCTATTCGTGGTATGGTTGAAAGTGAAGAAAATTTCATAGTATCAATTCACGATCATGGAGCTGGTGGACATTTAAATTGCTTATCAGAATTAGTAGAAGATACTGGTGGAAAAATAGACTTAGACAAACTCCCTATTGGAGATCCAACCTTATCAGACAAAGAAATTATTGGTAACGAATCACAGGAAAGAATGGGATTAGTTATTTCTGACGAACATATAGATACGCTTCATAAAATTGCTGAACGGGAACGTTCTCCAATATATACTGTTGGAGAAGTAACAGGAGATAATAGATTTACTTTTGAATCAAAAACTAATGGTCATAAACCAATGGATTTAGCTTTAGAAGATATGTTTGGAAGCTCTCCTAAAACAATAATGACTGACATTTCCATTTCTAGAAATTACGCTGATATAGTTTATAACTCATCACAATTCTACAATTATCTTGACCAAGTTTTGCAATTAGAAGCTGTCGCATGTAAAGATTGGTTAACAAATAAAGTAGACCGTTGTGTAGGTGGTAAAGTTGCCAAACAACAATGCGCAGGACCATTACAATTACCATTAAATAATGTTGGTGTTATGGCTTTAGATTATAAAGGTAAAGAAGGTATAGCAACTTCAATTGGCCACGCTCCTATTTCTGGATTAATTAATCCAGAAGCTGGAAGTAGAAATAGTATTACAGAAGCGTTAACAAATATAATTTGGGCACCTTTAAAAGATGGATTACGTAGTGTGAGTTTATCTGCAAACTGGATGTGGCCTTGTAGAAACGAAGGAGAAGATGCACGTTTATATGAAGCTGTAAAAGCAGTTTCAGAATTTGCTATCGAATTAGGAATCAATGTGCCAACTGGTAAGGATTCGATGTCAATGAAGCAAAAATATCCAAACGATGAAGTGATTGCTCCTGGAACAGTTATTATTTCTGCAGCAGGGCATTGCGATGATATTACTAAAGTTATTGAACCTGTCTTTAAGAAAAATGCTGGAGCTATTTACTATATAAACCTTTCTCAAGACGATTTTAAATTAGGAGGAAGTTCTTATGCTCAAATCATGAACAAAATTGGAAGCAATACGCCTAATGTTAAAAGTGCTAATTATGTGAAAACCGTTTTTAATACTATTCAATATTTAATTAACAATGAACAAATTGTTGCTGGTCACGATGTAGCCTCAGGAGGATTAATAACTACACTTCTAGAAATGTGTTTTGCTGATAATAATCTTGGCGCAGAACTGGATATTACCAATTTAAATCAGAAGGATTCATTTAAAGTATTATTCGCTGAAAATGCAGGATTAGTTTTTCAATCTAAAGATGCTTCAATAGAAAAAGTGTTTTCTAAAGCTAATATTGAATTTTTTAATATTGGGAAAGTAACAGAATCAGATGTTTTAAGTGTTATTAATCACGCTGAAGTTTTTACTATGACAGTTTCTAGATTAAGAGATGTTTGGTATAAAACCTCTTTCCTACTCGACCAAAAGCAAACAGCTAATAATTTGGCTGAAGAGCGTTTCAAAAATTATAAACATCAACCTCTACAATTTACTTTTCCTAAACATTTCACTGGGAAATTAGAAGATATGTTGTCAGGTCGAGCGCAGTCGAGACCTTTTGACAACCTTTCGACTGGGCTCAAGGAGTCAAAAGGTAAATCTCGCCCAAAAGCAGCCATTTTAAGAGAAAAAGGATCTAACTCTGAACGCGAAATGGCAAACGCTATGTATTTAGCTGGTTTTGATGTAAAAGATGTGCACATGACCGATTTAATATCTGGTCGTGAGAATTTAGGTGACATTCAGTTTATAGGAGCAGTTGGAGGTTTTAGTAATTCTGATGTTTTAGGCTCTGCAAAAGGTTGGGCTGGCGCATTTTTATATAACGAAAAGGCGAATATAGCTCTACAGAACTTCTTTAAAAGAGAAGATACTTTATCTGTTGGAATTTGTAATGGGTGCCAATTATTCATGGAACTGGAAGAAATTAATCCAGAACATGAAATTCATGGCAAAATGGTGCATAACAATTCTCATAAACACGAAAGTTCGTTTACTTCAGTACAGGTTCAAGAGAATAACTCAATTATGCTCTCAACATTAGCAGGTACAACTTTAGGAGTTTGGATATCTCATGGTGAAGGAAAGTTTGATTTACCATATACTGAAGACCAATACAATATTGTAGCTAAATATGCTTATGCTGAATATCCTCATAACCCAAACGGATCTGACTTTAATACCGCTATGATGTGTGATAAAACTGGAAGACATCTGGTAACTATGCCTCATATTGAACGTTCTACATTCCAATGGAATTGGGCAAACTATCCTGATGGCAGAAAAGATGAAGCATCGCCTTGGCTAGAAGCTTTTGTAAATGCTAGAAAATGGATAGAAGAAAATAATAATTAAATAAAAAGCCTCTCAGATTTGAGAGGCTTTTTTAGTATTGTATTTTAGAATTAAGCAAATTTCAATTCTTTATCAATTTTCAGATAAGCATTAGTTACTGAGCGTTTCATTAGGAAAGACACTATTAAAGCAATTACAAATAATCCAGCAAATACTTCAAGTGTAGCGTCTAAAGAACCTGTAGTAGATTTTACTACATCGTAGATTGTTGGACCTACAACACCTGCTAATCCCCAAGCTGCAAGCACCATTCCGTGAATAGCTCCTAATTGTTTAGTGCCAAACAAATCACCTAAGAAAGCTGGAAGCGTTGCAAAACCACCTCCATACATTGTTATAACAGTAAATAGAATTACTAAGAATGCTAGTTCCATTGAAACCTTTGGTAAGAAATAAAATGCTAATATTTGAAATGCAAAGAATAAAATATAGGTGTTAGCTCTTCCTAAATAATCCGATAGACTTGA
>Ga0208020_1000309_pt1 | contig 9219 bp, 7 predicted proteins | sample ColrivemetaGS573_FD_187601 | JGI IMG/M metagenome (GOLD analysis project Ga0208020, IMG submission 187601) | Estuarine microbial communities from the Columbia River estuary - Ebb tide ETM metaG S.573 (SPAdes) (version 2) | ecosystem: Environmental > Aquatic > Marine > Intertidal zone > Estuary ...
AATGCTTGAGTTAGAAGATCTCAAGAGATGGAAAGCAGGTGTCTCTAAAGCACTATGGATTATATTTGGTACTTTAGCAGCAATTGTAATCAGGATGTTAATAATGCATTCGGAACAAATAAAATAAGAATGAAAAATTTTATACAAGCACTTAAAGAACTACAAGAAGAAAAACCTGGCCTTTGGGCTAACATTAGAGCTAAAAAAGCTAGAGGTGAAAAACCTGCTCATAAAAACTCTAATGCACATAAAGATGCAGTTAAGGCCGGAAAGAAGATTAATAAAGAAGGTCTTTGGGCTAATATTAATGCTAAGAAAAAAGCAGGTAAGAAACCTTCTCATGGTAATTCTAATGCTCACAAAGATGCAGAAAAAGCCGGTAATAAATTGAAACCATAAATAATGCCTGCGAAATTAAAACCCTCAGTTAAAGAATACGTTAAAGATGCTAAAGGCAGAATGACAAGCAGGTTTGCTTGGAAACACTATACACCATCAGCAACTCCAACTAATGAGTTAGAGAAGATGCTTGAAAGCCCAAGCTATAGAAAAAAGAAGAATATAATCTTAAGAGAATTAGCTAAAAGAAAATGACAAGATTAACATTAGCACAGATGATCGGAGAGATACTTGCTACCGAAAACTTCAAAGATGGGAAGAAGAAAGGTAAGTCAAGACCTGGACGTGTAAAAAAGTCTGGTGCTAGTTGTAATGGTTCTGTAACCGACCTTCGTAGAAAGGCTAAAAATGCATCAGGTGAAAAAGCAAAGATGTATCATTGGTGTGCGAATATGAAAGGTGGTAAAAAATGATATTAACAAATTCAAAACTACATAGTGAACCTAACTTCCTTGATGCCATTGAGGACATGGAAGTACTACAAGACATTCACAGTGTAGATTTATTTGATCAAAATGGTTATCATTTAACTAAAGCCGAACAGGCTTTCTTAGTCCGTAACGGATATGCCCCTATCGAAAGAAGACATGAAGATTGTTTAAGATATGATTGGATAACATGGGATAAAAAAGACGGAGCACATATTAATCACTCAGACTTATTTGAAAGAAAAGGATTCTCAGACCAAGCATTAGAGCAATTACAGATACATGCAGAAGAGTATAATCCAATGTTGTATAAGTTAATTAAAATGAAACCTAAATGGGGAATTGACATATCAATTGATTATGTATCTCCAGATGCTGTATTTGAAGTTTTCCATTATGAATGGGATGCTTTTAACTATGAGGCAGTAATAGAAAAAAAATTAGAAATCGAGCAGTTCGTCCTTAATCAAGACTGGGATGAGATTGCTATAAAACTATGGAAGATAAAAGACCAATGGATTAACTTAGATTTTTTTAATCAAACTGAATGGCGCACTAACTACTTTGGATTATCTCCTGAGAAGTTCAAGAACGTTATTTGGGAGAGTTAGTCTATTTATACTTATATACCTATATATAATAACCGCTCATTATGACTTACAATGAAATTAAACGTCGTCTAATAAAGTGTGAAAAGACACTTGCCCTTTTTCAACAAAAGGATCTAAGTAACTCAACACCAGAAGAAAGACAACAGGCTCAAAAAAATATTATCTCAGTTAATGAATCTATATCTAAATATAAGAAGATTCTTAAAGAAGGTAGTAAAACTTACATTCTCACACCTAAATCAGGACAAACCTCTGCAGCATCATTATCTGATGATGAAGTAGATGCTTTAAAAGATGCAGATGATATCAAAGGTATTAAATCTGCTGATGGAGAGGAAATAAAAGAGAGGTTAAAGAAGAACGCCGGAGTAGAATTTTCAGTAGAAGAAACAAAGTCAATTGCAAAGCAAGTAGGTAAAGCAGTAGCTATGTCTCTTAAAGCAATAGGAGATGCTGTAAGAACTATGAGAGCTACACATATCGAAGAAAATTCTTTTGATGTTGAAGTAGATTATAAGAACGGTAAAGATGATGCTTTTTCATTTCATATTGTTGACGATACCTTACACTTAGCAGACTTTAGCTTTGATAAAGAATTAGTTGATGTAGGAGTTAAACCTTCAGGAGAAGCTATTATAAATGTAGACGTATTATCTAATGAACTTCAAAAACATTTTAAATCATTTAGTGAAAACTTTCAATATAAAGATAGAAAATTAAGTCACGAAGAAGAAGATAGATTAGATTTAATTGCACATAAAGAATTTGGTAATGACTTCAGTAAATTATCTGACGAAGATAAAGATAAGGTATTTGCTAAAAGAAGTAAAGTAGGAGTTAAAGAAGACGATAACCAAGGGTATACTAAACATAAACTATTAGCTTATCTAGGTCAAGCAGACGATGCTATGATTAGAACTCATGATGATAAGTACTTAATTATATATAATCCAAAGAACGGTAATGACGATAATGCTGCAATGTGGCATGACGAGACTGTATTTGGTGTAGATAATGATGGAGAAGAACATGAAGTAAGATACGATCAAATAGATCGCTTACAGTTAGAAAAACATGATCCAGACCAGGAACAGAAAGATGATGAAGAAGATCACGGAGTAGGATATGATGACGAAGGTCGTCCACTAGGTGAAGGTGAAGGAGATGATCACCACTACTTAAAAGTTCCTAGCGCCGATTATAAAAAAGCACAAGCTATACTAGATCAAAACATTGACCCTACTTACGTTAAAATGGAGGTAGTAGATAACGATGGAGCTGGTAATGTAATATTCTACTTTATATTCAGACATGAAGATGGCTTTGACGATATGTACGGAGATGCAGAAGCAGATTCAGAATTTTATCAAGAGCCAGAAGAAGATGGAGGAGCATTTGTATATGATGCAGCAATGGATTTACGAGCTAATGATATTACTGTAGTAGATTCTTCAGCAGATATGGATGAAGCAACAGACCTTAACGACCCTGTCTTAATGAGAATGAGAGTCGCTAAAAAGAGAAATGCTGATCTTAAGAAAGTAGATCAAATGCACGCTAGAGATAGGAAAGATCAAAGAATAAACGGTAAGAAGAGACTCTTAATCAAACAGCTTAAAGATAAAAGAGCTGAGATAGAAAGAGAGATGGAGAACGATCCAGAAATCGAAACAACAGGAGGACCAGTAGCTGATAGATATGGTGATATGTTAAATAAGATTGACAACGCTATTGAAAAAGCATCAGGTAGAATTAAGCCTATGGACTACGATACAGCAGTAGGTAAGGTAAGTGAAGATGAAGAAGAGGATGCTAGAAATGATGCTGACTACGAAGCTGGTTGGGCAGATGATCCTAGAAAAGATGAAGTATTAGACAACGGTACATTAGTTACCTTTGGATACGATTTAGATATGATACAACAAGTAGTTGATCACTTAAAAAATAACTATAAAGAAGATCAAGATTATGTACTTCATGTTGGAAGAGGAGATGATTTACCTAATGCTGTTACTTTTCCTAGAGGAGAATTCACAGACGATCACGACTTAAACGATATGTTAAACGCAGCACAAGACGACCAAGATAAGTATGATGCTTATACCGATGAATCACATCAACACCCTTCAAAAGGACATAGAGGAGGAGCTAAAAAAATACAAAAAGCATACGATTTAGTAATTACTATGATGAAAGATCTTGCCAAGAAATATAAAGCAGGAGATAAATCAGTTGTTGATCAACTTAAAACTCTTACTATTACTAAAAAGAAATTAGAAAAGCAATTAGATAATGCTGTCTCAGGTACTAATATGGGACAAGATCTAGATGAAAAGAACATAAACGAATATGCTTCTAGAGATTTAGATGAAATATTTGGAGCATTAGGGTATAGACAAGGGTTTGACGAATTTATAGAAGATAATCCTGGATGTGTAGAGGTAATAATGGAATGGATTGGAAGCGTTTCTGAATTTAGACAAAAGCTATCTAGTGAGTACTCGAAAGAAGAACAAGAAAACTTAGGATTCTATTACGGCGATGATGATGACGATGAGTATAACGAATCTACTAATGAAAGTCTTAACCCAGAAGTATCTAAAAAAGTAGCTCAATTCATCAAAGCAATGGCTAAGAGATACGACTATGAAGAGCAAGATGCTGTTTATGCTATTATGGCAGCTTTGAAACAAAGAGATTTTGACGGAGTAAATGAAGAGGAATACAAAGGAAAACATCAAGGTACTAACTATAAATGGCCAATGTCAAAGGCTACTAAAGATAGAAAAGAAGCTGATAAAAAAGAAACATTAAAAGAATTTACAGACAATTCATTTAAAGGCTCAGAAGTAATCGACGATGCCAACAAAAGATCGCCTGATATGTTCGGTAAACAATTATTTGCAGATCTATTACCTAAAGGGGTAGCTAGTGAAAACGATGCATTTGAAGCTTTAAAGAAACATGATAAGAGTGGTATCAAAGCTAGAATGGGTCGATATGCACCAATGTTTGTTCACATGCAATATCATGTATTAGAGCATGAAGGTGATAAATATAGAATGCATCAAAAACAATACTACAATAGTAACTTTAAAGATAAAGATCCAGACTTTAATCCTGGCGTATCTGCAATTACCTTAATGAAAGTAGATGAAAATGATGAGGGTAAAAATTTAGGTACTATTCTAGTTAAAACAGATCAGTATGTACAAGATCTAAGAAACTTACCTGGTTTAGGTAAGAGACATATGGAAGAAGCTACTAGAAAAGACCTAGGAATGGTCACATCAGTATCTAAACGTAGAGCAGGAGCTGAATTAAAACAGAAATTAGCAGGTAAACGTTCTGATGGAATGGGTAAGTATGATGGTAATATTTACGGATTAGATAATGACGGCAAAAGAGTTGAATTGAAAAGTTTAAACGATTTAAATAAATTTAAGAAGTTTGAATTAGATGCCGATATAAACGAAGTAAATGAAGCTTCTAAAGAGAGAATGATTAAGCAAATTAAAAGAGCTCTCAAAGACGGTCTTTCTATATATAAACTTCCAATGGATGCTCAGAAATATTATACTCACCATAAAGATGAGTTTAAAAAAGAAGCTAAAAATGAAGCTAAAGGAGGTCAAATTATGCCTGGAGATTATGTTAAAAATCAACACGGTAATATTTACCAAAGAGTAGATGGAAAAGTTGGAAAACATGATGCTTATGTTAGAGTTACTAACGGTAAAGTAGGTAAAAAGAAAACTGGCTTACATGACTCTTTTAAATTAACTTTAGTTAATAAAAGTGAATTAGAGGAAGCAGGACCTGGATTTGCTCATGACTGTGCAGCACACGTTGTACATGAAGTATATGGAGCAGGTATATGTTTAGACGAACAACATACTTTAGTTAAAGAAGGTAATAAGCATGTAGTAACTCACTATGATGTATTCTTTAAAAAAGGAAATAGGTTAGTAGAAGATGTTCCTGCTGAGCACTTAAAAGTGATCACTATGAATGAACATTGGCATAAAGGCTACAAAAAGAAAAAGAAGTAAGATATGCATAAATTAGAAAAACTCATACTCGAGGCTTACTCTGACGTCATTAATGAAATGTCCCAACAGGCTATCCAATCTAAAGGTGGTACTGTACAGTGGGAAGATATTTCTGATTCACAGAGAAAAAGTATTGTTAAAAGATACGGTGAACCTAATTACGGTGGTGAGCATGATTTTTTCAACCAAGCTATGGATACATACTTTAAAGCTACAGAAAAGAACACTACAACAGGAAGCATAGGGCATAAAATACTTACTTTACCCTCTTTCTCTGCACTTTATAAGAATTACGCAGGTATCATACAAGACATTAAAAAACTAATGGGCTCTGACGATGTTAGACAAGATCAAGCAGCAAGAGAGTTATTTGAACTTATTAAAACTAACTTCAGAAAAATACAAAGATACCTTAGAACAGAAAGACCAGAACAATATAGTTTACTTAAACTTCAGAGAATGAGTGAACTAATGACTACTAAGTTAGAAGAATATAAAACATCTCGGACTTTAAATGAATCTCTTATCGATTCTCTAAACGAAGAAGAACCAACACCAGAAGAAGAACCAGATACAGAAGCTCCAGAAGAGACTGTATTAGAAGACGCTACTGATGAAATCCTGGGAAAGTTCCCAACATTGAAAAAAGCTATTATTAAGTTACAAACCGGACAGTTTAAGGAGTTCGTAGAAAGCATCGACTGGATCTCTCCACGTCCATCGTCTTTCAGGGTGAACATTAAAAACGGACAATCCTATATCCTTAAATGGACAGGAACTGGGTTTGAAGCACAAATATTAGGTAAACGCTATTATATTGAAAAGATAGATGAATACCAACAAGCTTTAGATAAGTTGGCTAGACTTTACAAAGAAGGTCCTATGAGCGGGGCTGGAGAAGGAGAGCCCGCTGATACTGATTCCGGAGGCGGAGGAGGTGGAGGCGGTGACTTCCCGGGTGGAGAAGGTGGAGCTGAAGGCGGTGAAGAAGGCGGCGCAGACGTTGATTCACTAGCAGGAGATGATGCCGGAGGAGAAGAAGGCGGCGGAGCTGACTTAGGAGGTGAAACAATAGACTTCGAAGACGGAGAAGAACCAGAAGCATAATATGAATCTTATAGATAGAGTTATACTAGAATGGTCCTATAAGACCAAAAAAGGATATCCTGACATTAATAATGAAAAGGATATGGCTCTATTTGAATCTATGTTTGGTTTTAATCTAAATGAAACACCCCTTACTCCTAAAGAGTTAAGTAAGCAAAACTCTAAAACAAAAGAAGAAAGGATAGATATACTAATCTACAAAATTAAAAATAAAGAACCTTTAGAATTAGATAAAGGCGGAACCTTTTTAGTTAACGATCCAGCAGGATCTAAAGTAGCAGAATTAGAAGCTTGGGATATAGGCAAAGGGCCAGTTACCTTAGAAGATAAAGAAGGAAATAAAATAACTACTTCTAAACTTAAAAAATCTGATGATTTTGGAGGAGGTAAAGGTTCTGGAGGAGGTGCTGCACAGACAGCTATTCAAGAAACAGCTCAATGCTTAGTTAATGCTTTAGCACAGAAGATAGGTAGTGAAATCTCAGTAGCAGATTTAACAGAAGAAAAACTTAATTCTGTAGTAAGTGATATTGACTCTAATACTCCAGTTGCTGATATAATTCAATTTATTATTAATTCACCAGGATGGGCTTTAACGTTTATCAATACTGCTAAGAAACTTAACTCTTTTGCAGGAACTGGTTTTGAATACCATAGAGGCTCATCATTTGTAGAGTCTATATACACAGCTTGGAAAAAAGTAAGAAAAGATAACGGATGGAGAATATCAGACGATAAATGGAATCCTGCAGATATATGGATTGTATCTCCTTCAATTAAAAACGTTACTTTACGAAATGGAGACATAGCTGAATTAAATAACCACCTATTGGAGCTATTTAGCGAAAAGAAACTTATAGGTGTGTCGTTAAAGAAGTTAGGACCAGATAGTAAAATGAGTGTACTAAATAAAGAAGCATCTGCTGAGAAAGATGGATACGCTTCTTCTATAGTTTCTCCTACATCTAAGGATGCTTACATAAGTTTTGACTCTGGCGTAAAAATGCAGCTAAGAACATTTACTACAGACGGTACAAGCTTCCAAGGAGAGATAAAAGGTAAGACTGCTAACCAAGGAAAGATCGGAGGAGGAGTAATAAGCTTATTAATTCAGAAAGCAGGACTAGATCCACTACCTACTCAGAAAAATGCATTAGCAGATTCGATTAATTTATCAGATGAGTTTGTAAACAACTTTATTGATATTGCAAAAAAATACGGAGGGTTTAATATATCCTCTGAAGAACTAAAAGAAAAGAGTACAGACTGGATATCATCAAAATATCAAGCTCTTTCGTTTATAAAGATTATTGAAACAGGAGATAAAGCATCAGTGTCCAATGCATTAACAGACATAGTTAATTATGCAGGATCAAAAAGTTCTATTTCATCTGTTTACATTAAAGTAAGTTAGTTATGGCACAAGATATTAAAAAGATAATAGCACAAGAGTATATTAAGTGTGCTAAAGATCCGGCCTATTTCATGAAGAAGTATTGCTATATACAGCATCCTACTCGTGGCCGTATCTTATTTAACTTATATCCATTTCAAGGTAAAGTACTACACTTATTTAAAGATCATCAGTACCTTATTACTCTTAAGTCTAGACAGCTTGGTATTTCTACTTTAGCTGCTGCTTATAGTTTATGGCTGATGTTATTTCATAAAGATAAGAACGTACTAGCATTAGCAACTACACAAGCAACTGCCCGTAACTTAGTTACAAAGACAATGTTTATGTATGATCAGCTACCTAAATGGTTAAAGCTACCTGCATTAGAGAAAAACAAATTATCACTAAGACTTAAGAATGGATCTAAAATTACAGCGAAATCATCTAATGCTGATGCAGCAAGATCCGAAGCGGTATCGCTCTTACTTATTGATGAGGCCGCCTTTATTGATAACATTGACGAAACGTTTGCAGCTGCTCAACAAACACTAGCTACTGGTGGACAGTGTATGGCTTTATCAACTCCTAACGGTATTGGTAACTGGTTCCATCAAACGTGGGAAAAAGCAGAAAGCGGTGAAAATAGTTTTTTACCTATAAGATTACCATGGACAGTACATCCTGAAAGAAATGAAGCATGGAGAGAGCAACAGAATGCTGACCTTGGACCTAAGATGGCAGGACAGGAATGTGATTGTGACTTCTTAGCTTCTGGGGATACAGTATTTGAACCGGATGATATGTCATTTTATGAACAAACCTATCAAAAGGATCCTCTAGAAAGAAGAGGAGTAGACGGTAACTTCTGGGTATGGGAAGGAGTAGACTACACTAAATCATATATGGTTGTAGCAGATGTTGCTCGAGGAGATGGAAGAGATTATTCTGCATTTCACATATTTGACATAGAAACAGCCACTCAAGTAGGAGAGTACAAAGGTAAGATAGCTCCAAGAGATTTTGGTAATATGCTAGTAGGTATAGCCTCAGAATATAATGAAGCACTTCTAGTAGTAGAAAACGCTAATATTGGTTGGTCTACCATAGAACAGATTATAGCACGTGAATATCGTAACTTGTTCTATAGTGCTACTAATAATATGGAGACAGTAGAGACTTATATGCATAAGTTTGAAAGAGATAAATTAGTACCAGGCTTTACAATG
>Ga0208020_1000323_pt1 | contig 9074 bp, 6 predicted proteins | sample ColrivemetaGS573_FD_187601 | JGI IMG/M metagenome (GOLD analysis project Ga0208020, IMG submission 187601) | Estuarine microbial communities from the Columbia River estuary - Ebb tide ETM metaG S.573 (SPAdes) (version 2) | ecosystem: Environmental > Aquatic > Marine > Intertidal zone > Estuary ...
ACATTATTTTGTTTTGCTTGTTTTCCAACAACACCCATCAAGATTGGAGCGGCAACTTTTAAAATACTAGCAACGGACCCAGAATCCATACCAGCTTTTTGGCCTAAAACGTGTTCAATACCAGCTCTTTTATTTCCTAATACATGTCCTAATATTTTATCCCCGTCTTGTGTTACTTGCTCACTATCTTCGCCACCAAATAAACCTCCAAGATTATCTAAGATACTCCCGTTGTGTTTACCAGTAATAGCACCCATTAATCCTTCAGCTCCTTCTGGTGTGGAAGCATTACGCTCCATAGCCTTCATTAAAACGGGTAACGCCATTGTTAATAATCCACTTGTTTTTGTTTCATCTTGTCCAGTTTGTCCTGCAACACCACTAACGATTGTTTTACCAAGATCACTGTTCAATAAATCTAAAATTCCTGACATTTTTGTTTAAAATTTTAATTAATAATAAATCTTCTAAAATCCGAAGATTTAACCAATTTACATAAAAAAGTCTCAACGGATTTGTTGAGACTTTAATTTTTTGATTTTTCCCCCAAAAAGTTCTATGCCTTAGCTTTTTTCAGTAAGAAGTAAGCTTTTAATTTGAGAAGCCAGTTCGGTACCAATTCTGTCCTGTGCTTCATTAGTAGCTGCACCAATGTGAGGTGTTAAAGAGACGCGACCATTCATTAAAACTTGAACGGCAGGCGTTGGTTCATTCTCAAAAGTATCTAATCCCGCAAAAGCTATTTTACCTGATTCTAAAGCCCCGATTAAAGCTACTTCATCAATAATACCGCCTCGTGCTGCATTTACGATACCAACCCCATCTTTCATGAGCTCAATATGTTTCTTACCAATAATATAATCCTTTTGTGCTGGAACATGTAATGAAATAAAATCTGAATGTTTAAGGACATCTTTCATTGGTTCCGTTTCAATTTCTACATTAATAAATTGCCCATTATAAAATTCTACCTTTATATCTGCTTTTCCAACAAACTTATCACTTGCAATAACCTTCATACCAATACCTAAACCTATTTTGGCAACCTCGCGACCAATTCGTCCAAAGCCAATTATACCAAGGGTTTTTCCACGTAATTCTACGCCATTAGCATAATTCTTTTTTAAAGCCTTAAACTTGGTATCACCGTCCAATGGCATGTTTCTATTCGAATCATATAAAAAACGAACCCCACCAAAAAGGTGAGCAAAAACTAATTCAGCAACCGATTGCGACGATGCAGCAGGTGTATTAATAACATGAATACTTTTACTGCGCGCATATTCAACATCGATATTATCCATTCCTACGCCACCACGACCTATTACTTTTAGGGTAGGACAAGCATCAATTAAATCTTGACGTACAGTAGTTGCGCTTCGCACTAATAAAGTGTCAATACTATTTGAGTTGATATAATTAATAAGCTGTTCTTGCGCTACTGTAGTTGTTATTACTTCAAATCCGGCCTCTTCTAAGGCGTCAATTCCGCTTTGCGAAATTCCATCATTTGCTAATACTTTCATTTTATTACTTATGCTTTTGTTTCTAATTCACTCATGACTTCAACTAATGCTTTAACACTATCTAATGGTAGTGCATTATACATAGATGCTCGATAACCACCAACACTTCTGTGCCCATTCAAACCATTAATTCCAGCTTCTTTTAGCATCGTTTCAAAAGTCTCCTTTAAATCTTCGTTAATTAATGTAAATGTAGCATTCATATTTGAGCGATCTTCTTTGTTTGAATAGCCTTTAAATAATGGATTCAAGTCAATTTCCGAATACATAACGGTTGCTTTCATTTCATTAATTTCTTCAATTGCTTTTATTCCACCTAAGTTTTTTAACCATTCTAAGGTTAACATCGAAACATAAACTGGAAAAACAGGAGGTGTGTTAAACATGCTGCTTTTACTAATATGAATTTTATAATCCATCATTGATGGAATTTTACGCGATACTTTTCCTAATACATCCTCACGAACAACTACGAGCGTTGTACCAGCTGGACCCATATTTTTTTGTGCACCAGCATAAATTAAATCGAATTTTGAGAAATCTAAGGTTCTTGAAAAGATATCACTACTCATATCACAAACCATTGGTATAGGTGAATCAGGAAATGACTTCATTTGTGTTCCAAAGATGGTATTATTTGAAGTGCAATGGAAATAATCATAATCTGATGGTATATCATATCCTTTTGGAATATAATTATATGCAGCATCTTTTGACGATCCAACTTCATATATGTCATCATATATCTTGGCTTCTTTTATCGCTTTATCACTCCAAGTACCAGTATTTAAATAACCTGCCCTTTTTTCTAAAAGATTTAAAGCCACCATTAAAAATTGTGTACTTGCTCCACCTTGTAAAAATAAAGCTTTGTAACCTTTGCCTTCTAGACCTAAAAGTTCTAAAGCTAAATTTCTCGCTTTTTCCATAACGTCTACAAAAGGTTTGCTTCTATGTGAAATTTCTAATAATGATAAACCATCATTATTGAAATCCATTACTGCTTCAGAGGCTTTTAGTAAAACTTCTTGAGGAAGTATACATGGTCCTGCGCTAAAATTATGTTTTTTCATGTGTTACTTTTTATATTTTTTAATCGTCAAAACGCACTCTTAAAAAATAGTTCTAATATAAGACGATTTTTAGAGTTACAAAGGTGCTAATTTTTGATAGGAATTATGTTATGAAATTGATAATTTATCAACTAAATTTTTAATAAAAATGCAATAGTGTCTACATCGTCTGCATAATCCCAAAGATTAGGTTGTTGGGTTTTACCAAATGCAATTTCATTGGAGTCAATACCTTGTCCAACAATACATTGAATATTATTTTTATTCTTTTCTATTTTTGCTTTTAGCTCTGTTTCATCACTGTAATATTCGTAAAACATCGTTGCAATAGGCGATGCGAAATTAGCATCTTCTTTAATCATTAAAAAGCCATTTTCTAGAATATCAAATTCGCTCATTAAGTAAACAGCCTTGTTGTAGTCATAATTATTAGCATATTTTGCTCCGTTAATAATTGAATTCCAGTGGAATACACCTTTAAAAAAGGCCTCAAAATTGTAGTTTTTTGGTACAAATAATTTAGAAACATTTCTACAACCTAAACCATAATATCTAAATATATCCTCCGACAGCGCTTCCAATTGGGCTTCAGACTCATTTCCGTTAAGAATAGCTACAGAGTTTCTATTCTTTCTAATTATTGCAGGTTTGTTTTTGAAATAGTATTCAAAATAGCGAGCGGTATTATCACTTCCAGTTGCAATGACTGCATCAAAGTGTTCTAACTTCCCATCAGTAAAAGTGATTTTTCCTTTAAATTGAGGCTCAACGTGCTCTAAGTACTTAGCCAAGAATAGAAGTAAATGTTTGTCATTGGAAGATTGTTTAACCAATACCTCATGACCAGAAATTAATACCGAAAGAAAATCATGAAACCCTACTAAAGGGATGTTTCCAGCCATAATAATCGCGACTTTTTTTTCATTAATGTGATTAAAGTTATAACGTTCTAACCATTCGCTAATTATATTGTTATTGAGCGTGTTAGACCAACCCTCTAAAGCATAAATTATATTTTCATTTGTAAACCAACCATTATGTTCTTGAGCAATTTTTATTTGGTGTTTAAATCCATCAAAAAATAAATCATTAAATAATACATTTTCATTTTTATGCATACCGTTAGATGAAAACTGACCTAAAAATTCACCTAGCTTTGCGAAAGCATTAATTCTTTGTTCTAAATTCATTCTTGTATTTGGTTATGAATAGTTTTGGCGTTATTTTTGCGCAAAGTTAGAAAAGAATAGTGCTATGGCAATAATAATAACAGACGAATGTATAAATTGTGGTGCTTGTGAGCCAGAATGTCCAAATACTGCAATATATGAAGGAGCAGATGATTGGCGTTATAAGGATGGCACGAGATTGAGCGGACAGTTGGTGTTAACCAATGGAAAAGAAGTGGATGCTGATGAAGCACAAGAGCCAATAAGCGATGAGATTTACTATATTGTACCAGATAAATGCACTGAGTGTCAAGGGTTTCATGAAGAACCTCAGTGTGCTGCCGTTTGTCCTGTAGATTGCTGTGTGCCTGATGAAGACCATGTAGAAACGGAAGAAGTTCTTTTAGGAAAACAAAAATTCATGCACCCAGAGGACTAATCAATTGGTTAAAGTATTAATGAATAAAAGAATTTGCTCAATACCATTGAAAATATTTGGGCAATATTTCTTTAAAAACACTTCATCTATAGGTTGATTTTCTTTAAAATGTTGTTTTATTTTATTGCCATTAAAATCTACAAAAGCCATTCTAAAAAACAGTTCGTCATCATTAAAATAAAAGTCATTTGCGGGTAACAACGCAACCTGAAATTTTCCCAATAAATAGGTTGCTAATTTTTGACTGTCATAAATGCCAAGTTTATTAATTTGATTTTTGTAATTATAAAACCCAATCATCATATAAAAAGCGCCTTGAGGCTCTGTACATAGCACATTGTTTAAACTAAGTTTTGTGTAAATATATTTGGAAATTTCCGCAAGAATTGCAGTATTTATTTCTATATCTTTTTTTAATTTTAAGGGCATCTTATACGCTTCAATAGCTGCGTATTGTATTGGCGAGGATACAGCGCTAAAAGTTTCACTGAAAAGCGATTTGTAGGTATTGTGCAGATATTTGAGACTTTCAGGTAAACCCATAAAGCCTAGTCTATAGCCACCTGCTGAAAACACTTTACTTAAACCACCAAAAACTATTGTTTTTTCTGGGTAAAAGGAAAAAATACTAGGTGAATAAGGAGAACTAAAATTTATTTGAGAATAAATTTCATCTGAAATAACAATAAGATTATATGTTCTGCATACGACAGATAATGCTTCTAATTCCAATTGGGTATATACTGCACCAGTTGGATTATTAGGAGAATTTAAAATCAATATCTTTTGATCGTCTCTGTTTATTTGACAATATCTCTCTAAAACAGAAGCCGTTAATTTAAAATTATCTTTCAAATAGGTTTCTAATATGTTATATTTTCCACCTTTAGATTCAATCTGTGGTCCATAACTTACCCAACTTCCTTTTGGGATTATAAAAGTTCCATTTAATATTAAAATAGTTTGATATAATAATTCTTTACTTCCAGGACCTATAAAAATAAATTCACTGTCTATTGTTATTTGCTGATATTCTTGCAAGAACAAAGCAATAGTTTTACGTAATTTTAGCAACCCGAGGGTTGGTAAATAGTTGTTGTTTGACGCATTTTTTTTAAGAGCCTTGACAATTGATTTATGTATATTGAAAGGAGATTGACCAAATCCAAAATGATAAACGATCTTACCCTCACTTTTTAACTGATGTACTTTTTGGTTTATTGCAAGCGTGGAAGAAGGTTTTAATTGTTTAATATTAATATTTATTTTTTCCATATTAGATAAATTAAAAACACCTGATTGTCTATGCTAGAAAACCAGGTGTTTAAAAAGTGTATTATTTATTGACTATTTTAAAGTAAAATTTAATCTTGCAAAAAGAAAACGGCCACCAGTTCCAAATTGTTGAGAACGTCTAGACCAAATAAATCGGCCAGATGATCTAAAAGCCGCATCTGATTGATCTGAATAAACGTCTAACAAATTGTTAGCACCAATTGTGAATCTTGTTGTATTACTAAAATTGTAACCAACACTTAGATCTGTTATTATTTTTCCTCCATAAATTCTGTCAACTGCAGGATCCGTGTTATTAGTTGCTTCTTCAACCTCTCCAAAGTAAGCATTTCTTAAAAATACATTCCATTTATCACTAATACTTAAGTTATGCGATAAATTCCCTTTTACTCTAGGCACTGCAGACTCAATATAAATTCGACTAGTTTGATCAAAATAAGTTTCTGATAAACCAGCATCAGCTACAGCGGTAGGGACATTAATATTTTCTATATTAGTTTTAGAGAATGTGAATGCCAATGTATTTGTTAATTTCATTTTAGCACCTAAATTAGCCTTATGATCAATTACAATATCTAAACCGCTTGTTTTTGTATCTACAGCATTAGCAAAAAATGCTGCTGCACTTGCATTCGCTTGATCAAATAACACCTGTAAATCCTCTTCTGCAGGCGTTAAAGGTGGGTCACCAGCTTCTGGATCACTTGGTCTTGCAAAAGAGCCCGTGTAAACAACTCTGTCATCTATATTTATAATATAGCCATCAACAGTAATCTTCATGTTTGCACTTGGTATTTTAGCCGTTACACCAGCACTAAAACCAAATGATGTCTCTTCTTTTAGCTTCTCAATTCCTAAAATTCTTGCAACACGCGATGTGTTTGAAAACGTACCAACTTCTTCAGGAACACCATCAACAAATATTGTTGATGTAGAATTAAAATTGATTTGATGCAAAGAAGGTGCTCTAAAGCCAGTTTGTAATCCTGCACGTATTGAAATATTATCTGTGGCTTTAACTCGTGATGCCAATTTAAAGTTTGTTGTACTTCCAAAATCTGAAAAGTTTTCAAAACGCACAGCTGCGCTTACCATAAATGCATCCGAAAAATCTGCTTCAGTGTCAATATATGCAGCAATTGAGTTTCTGGATTCATCGACTTCGTTTGCCGGTTTAAATCCAGGGAATACTTGGATACCACCTGGCCTAGTATTACCAAAGAAATCTGTTGGTACTACTGAATTAGGATCTGTTGGATCATGCACATTACCATTAGTGTTATATTGAGCATAAGAATTTTCATCTCCCGCTTCAATAATATAATTCTCTAACCTATATTCTGCTCCAAAAGCAACATTTAAACCAGCAAATACATCATCAAAATAACGCGACATATCAAAATTAGTTGTGTTTTCTGAATAGCTATAGCCACCTGCATTTGCCTCAAATGGCGTTGAGTTACCCAATGATGCATTACTTGAATTTCTTATATTATATAAAAATGAGTTGATACCCCAGGTATTGGAAAAATCAATATCCCAATCTCCAATTGCACCTCTTATACCAGCAGAAATAGATTTATCCCTGATATTAGAATGAATCTGTGGCAAAAACCCATTAATATATGCTGGTGTGTAGGCCCTACTTTGACTTGGCAATCTATAAAATCCTCTTGCTTCACCATTTCTATAACCTAAGCCACCAAAGGCATAAATTTCCATGTCATCACCTACTGGAATGGACATGTTTGCAAAAAATTGAGCATTTCTTAATTCCGACTGGCCGACTCGCATGTTATAATCACTTCGAGTTTGGCCTCTCGCAGCTAATTGAGAATCTGTGTCATCTGCACCTAAAATAGTTTGAAGTTCTCCTAAAGTTTCATCACCATTCAATCCTATACCGGCAATTCCGGCATAATTAAAGACATCTGTTAAATCATCATCTAACAATAATGATAAGTCATATCCATCCTGAGAGGCGGCCCATTCCACTGCATTATATTGATTAAATATTCCACCTTCCCATTCCAGCATTCTATTTGTGGCACCTCTAAAATTAAATGCACCTGTAAAATTGATATATCCTCCTTTTTCACCGAGAGGTATTCCATAATTAATACCAATATTGTATTGCTCACCGTCTGTTACATTATCACTTAATCCAGACGTATCATCTTCTACTTTGGTCATATTTGCGCCTACATCAACGGATACATTTAATTCATTAACACTTGTATTAAGCACTATGTTAATTACACCAGCGATAGCATCAGATCCGTATTGTGCGGCTGCTCCATCTCGTAAAATTTCAACTCGTTTAATTGCGCTAGATGGAATAGAATTCAAATCAGTTCCCACACTTCCTCTACCAAAGGTACCGTTAATGTTCACTAATGATGTTTTGTGTCGTCTTTTTCCATTTATTAAAACCAAAACTTGGTCAGGACCTAATCCTCTTAAAGAAGCAGGATCAATATGATCAGTACCATCAGAAATAGTTTGTGTATTCGAGCTAAAGGAGGGTGCCGCATAATTTAATATTTGGTTTAAAGTCACTTGAGGTGCAGTCGTGACTAGCTCTTTTATATCTAAAACATCTACAGGTACAGGAGTGTCAGTAGATACACGATTTTTATTTCTCGTTCCTACAAGGGAAACTTCATCTAGGCCAACACCTTCAGTCATTATTACGTTTATTGAAGATTGACCCTCAATTAAAACCTCTTGAGTATCAAAGCCAACATAACTAAATACAAGCGTCGCATTTCCATCGACTGTAATGCTATAATTTCCATCAAAATCGGTTACCACACCATTAGACGTTCCTTGTTCAATAATATTGACGTTGGGTAACGGGGCTCCATTGGTATCTGTAATATTACCTGTTACATTTTGCGAATACGCAAAATTGATACTTAGAATACTAAGCATTAATACATAAAATTGTTTCATTTTGTTTGTGTTTTGGTTAACATGTTAAATATATCTTAAATAAATCCTCAAAAAAAACATTTTATAAAAGTTATTAACTTAATTGTTAATAAAATCTAAAATTAAACCTGAAGATAATTTATATTTGCATTTTCAAAATCAAATTTAAATGAAAGCAGGAATTGTAGGATTACCAAATGTTGGAAAATCGACCTTATTTAATTGTTTATCGAATGCAAAAGCACAAAGTGCAAACTTTCCGTTTTGTACTATTGAGCCTAATATTGGCGTGGTAAATGTTCCTGATCCGAGACTGCAAAAACTAGAATCATTAGTGAATCCAGAACGTGTTTTACCGGCAACAGTAGAAATAGTTGATATCGCAGGTTTAGTAAAAGGAGCTAGTAAAGGAGAAGGTTTAGGGAATCAGTTTTTAGGTAATATTCGAGAAACTGATGCAATACTTCATGTATTAAGATGTTTTGATAATGATAATATTGTGCACGTCGATGGAAATGTCAATCCAATTAGAGACAAGGAAACTATCGATATGGAGTTGCAGTTAAAGGATTTAGAAACTGTTGACAAGAAATTAGACAAAGTAAAGCGAGCAGCTAAAACAGGTAATAAAGAAGCA
>Ga0208020_1000328_pt1 | contig 9013 bp, 8 predicted proteins | sample ColrivemetaGS573_FD_187601 | JGI IMG/M metagenome (GOLD analysis project Ga0208020, IMG submission 187601) | Estuarine microbial communities from the Columbia River estuary - Ebb tide ETM metaG S.573 (SPAdes) (version 2) | ecosystem: Environmental > Aquatic > Marine > Intertidal zone > Estuary ...
ATAAATATAACTTCGGTTCTGATTTAGAAGGTGGCGTATACATTGTGAAAGTCGTTCAAGGGAAAAACATTAAACATGTAAGACTCGTGAAATACTAGAAACAAATAGTTTAACTAACTAATTAAAAAGAAAAACCCTTCAATTAATTTTGAAGGGTTTTTTTATAGATACTATGTATATAAAATAAAAAAAGCCTTTATCTTTCGATAAAGGCTTTAGTACTGAAGACGGGACTTGAACCCGTACGTCCTAATGGACATTGGATTTTAAGTCCAACGTGTCTACCAATTCCACCACTTCAGCATTGGTATTTTTAAAAAAGTTTCAGAGCGAAAGACGGGATTTGAACCCGCGACCCCCACCTTGGCAAGGTGATGCTCTACCCCTGAGCTACTTTCGCAGTTTTTTAATGAACATACAATATCGCTATTGAGGATGCAAATTTAGAATATTTCTAGGAATTGCAAAGCCTTTTTTAAGAAATAATCTATTTATTTTTAGTCTCTCTTTTTCTTTATTAGCATACGTTTAATTTCATTAAGCTTCATTAATGCTTCAACAGGTGTAAGCGTATTAATATCAATATGTAAAATTTCATCTTTTATTTCTTCAAGCAATGGATCATCCAAATTAAAAAAGCTTAACTGCATGTCATCTTTTAATGATCTTACCTTATCTGTAAGCTCTTCACTTGAATGTGATTTTTCTAATTTCTTTAATATCTTATTCGCACGATGCAATACTTGCTGTGGCATTCCAGCCATTTTTGCAACATGAATTCCGAAACTATGCTCACTCCCCCCAGGTACTAATTTTCGCAAAAACAACACATTATTTTTTAACTCTTTTACAGAAACATTATAGTTTTTTATGCGTATAAAGGTTTCTGTCATTTCATTGAGCTCATGATAATGCGTAGCAAATAGAGTTTTTGGTTTTGACGGGTGTTCATGCAAATACTCGCTAATTGCCCAAGCAATAGAAATACCATCATAGGTACTTGTTCCGCGACCTATTTCATCTAAAAGCACTAAGCTTCGATCTGAAATGTTATTTAAAATTGAGGCTGTTTCATTCATCTCTACCATGAATGTCGATTCTCCCATTGAAATATTATCACTTGCGCCTACTCTAGTAAATATTTTATCTACTAAACCAATTCTTGCCGCCTTTGCAGGCACAAAACTTCCCATTTGGGCCAAGAGCACTATTAATGCTGTTTGACGCAATATTGCAGATTTACCAGACATATTCGGACCCGTAATCATAATAATCTGCTGGGTTTCTCTGTCTAAAAAAACATCGTTTGCGATATATGCTTCTCCAATTGGCAATTGTTTTTCAATGACTGGATGACGTCCTTCTTTTATTTCTAAATCATGAGAATCATCAATAGACGGATAGCTATACTTATTATCTTTAGCCAACTGTGCAAAACCACACAAACAATCCAATTGCCCAATCAAATACGCATTCTGTTGTACTGGTTTAATATATTGCCCCATCCAAGTCACCAATTCAGCAAATAATTGCTGTTCGATGCCTAGAATGCGTTCTTCTGCACCGAGTATTTTCCCCTCATATTCTTTGAGCTCTTCAGTAATATAGCGTTCTGCATTTACTAAAGTTTGTTTTCTAATCCATTCTTCTGGAACCTTGTCTTTATGGGTATTACGGACTTCAATATAATATCCAAAAACATTGTTAGATGCTATTTTTAATGAGGTAATTCCAGTACGTGCACTTTCACGTTCTAACATTTTATCGAGATAGTCTTTTCCAGATGTCGACAATGCTCTTAGCTCATCTAATTCTTCAGAAAACCCATCTGCAATAGTGCTTCCTTTTAAGACATTGACTGGAGCATCTTCATTAAGCATGGTTTTAATCTTCTCACGAAGGGCATCACAACCTTGTAGTTTTTCACCAATGTGTTTAAGTGAATTATTATCGCAATGTGACGCTAATGCTTTTATTGGAGTAATGGCTTCTAATGAATTCTTTAATTGTATGACTTCTCGCGGATTAACTTTTGAAGTTGCCACTTTAGAAATTAAGCGTTCAATATCACCAATATGTTTAATATGATTCTGAATTTTTTGGAGCGCTGTTTTATCTTTAATAAGAAAGTCAACCACTTCATGACGCACTTTAATTTTCTCTACATTCTTTAAAGGCAGTGCCAACCAACGCTTTAACAAACGTCCTCCCATGGGAGAAATCGTCTTATCTATTACATTTAATAAGGTAACCGCGTTATTATTATTTGAATGGTATAATTCTAAGTTTCTAATGGTGAATTTATCCATCCAAACATATTCATCTTCTGCAATTCTTGAAATAGACGTAATATGCTCTAATTTGTTATGATGTATTTCTCCAAGATAATGCAAGACAGCCCCTGAAGCAATAACACCTTCATTTAAATCTTCAATCCCAAATCCTTTTAAGGTTTTAGTCTTAAAATGTTTGGTTAGTGTTTCATTAGCATAATCTATTTGATACACCCAATCCTCTAAATAGAAGGTATGGAAGCCAGGTCCAAAAGTATCATTATAAAGTGAACGTGCTTGCTTTGAGACCAAGACCTCACTCGGATTGAAATTTTGAAGTAATTTATCAATATATTCAGCGTTCCCTTGGGAGGTTAAAAATTCGCCAGTTGACACATCTAAAAACGCAATCCCTATTCTGTTTTTTTCAAAATAGACTGCGCATAAAAAGTTATTTGATTTAGAAACCAGAACCTCATCATTAAGCGCAACTCCCGGCGTAACTAATTCCGTAACACCTCGCTTTACAATAGTCTTAGTTTGCTTAGGGTCTTCCAGTTGATCACAAATCGCAACGCGCTCTCCAGCTTTCACCAACTTAGGTAAATAGGTATTCAAAGAATGATGTGGAAAACCTGCTAACTCAATTTCACTAGCACTACCCGCTCCTCTTTTCGTTAAAATGATTCCTAAAATCCCAGCTGCTTTTATAGCATCTTTTCCAAAGGTTTCATAAAAATCACCTACACGAAACAATAATAAAGCATCAGGATACTTTGCTTTAATAGCATTGTATTGCTTCATTAGTGGAGTTTCTTTTTTTGCCTTTTTTGCCAATGGATAAGTAATTAATAAGTGTTATTTTTGCCCTAAATACAGGGTTGCTAATGTAATTAATATTTGATTTTTCATGAAGGTATTTCCTCATTAGTTATCTACAATTATTCACAAATTATGCGCAAGTTAAAAAACAGTGAACTTACTCGGTTAAGTGTTGATGAGTTTAAAGAGACTCAAAAAACACCACTCATTATTGTATTGGATAATATAAGAAGTTTAAACAATATTGGTTCCGTTTTTAGAACCAGTGATGCCTTTTTAATTGAAAAGATTTATCTCTGTGGCATCACTGCAAAACCACCACATAAAGACATTCACAAAACAGCTCTTGGAAGCACTGATACTGTGGCTTGGGAATATGCAGAAAGTACGCTAGACGTGATTGAAAAACTTAAAAAAAGTGAAGTTGTGATTTGTACTATTGAACAGGCTGAAAACGCTATTATGCTCAACGATTTTAAACCTAAAGCGAATTGCACTTATGCCTTGGTTTTTGGAAACGAAGTGAAAGGTGTTTCTCAAGAAGTCGTTAATGTTAGTGATGTCGTTATTGAAATTCCTCAGTTTGGCACAAAGCATTCGCTAAATATTTCTGTAAGTTGTGGTGTTGTGATTTGGGATGTCTTTAGCAAACTTCAAAATTAACTACAAATTTCGTTTAAAATCCACAGATAGTCTTCCCTGTTTTTTACAAAATCTCGATCAGAAATATCAATAATTTTGACTTTTAATTCTGTTTGACTTTTTAAAAATTCTAAATAACCAGCATTTATTTTATCGAGATAATCACTGGCTATATTCTTTTCATAATCGCGTCCACGTTTTTTTATATTCGCTTGAAGACGTTCCGTGTTTTGATATAAATATATATACAAATCAGGTTTAGCGATATCTTTATACACTTGGTAAAAAAGCTTTCTATATAAAATAAACTCATCCTCGGCTAAGGTGATTTTTGAGAATATCAGTGACTTGAATACATCATAATCACTAACAATAAAATCTTTAAATAAATCAAGTTGTGACAAATCATCACTAATCTGTTGATAGCGATCAGCCAGAAAAGACATTTCTAAAGTAAAAGCATAGCGTTTTGGGTCGTCATAAAACTTTGGCAAAAACGGATTATCGGCAAAACGTTCAAGAATTAATTTGGCATTAAAATCATGAGCCATTTTATTGGTTAAACTCGTTTTTCCTGCACCAATATTTCCTTCAATCGCAATAAAATTATATTTAGAAAAGTCATATTGCTTACTCGGGTTTTTTAACCAAATATTGACTGGTTTCAAAACTGTTTTATCTTGACATTCTTCGAGCAAACTACTAACATTTTTATCAAATAAAGGATGCCTGGATTGTGCCGCCAGATTGCTTAATGGTTGCAGCACAAATCGACGTTTATGCATTTCAGGATGTGGAATGACCAACGATTTCGTTTCAATAATTTCATCTTCATAAAAAATAATATCTAAATCAATAATTCGTGATTGGTATCCATTATCTTTTGTGCGTATACGCCCTAAATCTTTTTCAATAAGCAACAGCTTTTTTAAAAGTTTCTTAGGCTTAAATTCGGTTTCCAGAATTAAACATGTGTTTAAAAAGTCATCACCTTCAAAGCCAAATGCTGGCGATTTATAGACCTTAGAAATCTGCTTAATTTGTCCTATTTGTTCATGAATACAATCAATAGCGCGCTGCAAATTTTTAAATTTGTCGCCTTTATTGCTTCCTAAAGAGATATAGACCTTGCTGATTGGATTCATAACTGACGGCAAAATAACTAAAAGAAAAATTATTAAGTTATATTTACGAGAGCTATTTATTCACAATTTGTAATGACCATAAAAGACAAGCTTGTAGCACAACGAATTTACCTGTTTCTAGGAGCCTTGTTTATTACTTCTTTAGTCGTTTCCAACTTAATATTTCAAAAATTTTTTTATTGGTACCCTGTTGATATTGAAATTTTTGGAACTAAATTGTTTGAGATTTCAGTTGGGGTATTACCATATCCAATCACCTTTTTAATAACAGATTTAATTAGTGAAATTTATGGTAAGAAAAAGGCTAATCAAATCGTAGTCGCTGGTATTTTCGCTTCATTTTTCTCAATGGGTATTGTCTTTTTAGCAGATAGCCTTCCTGCTACAGAATGGTCTCCAGTAGACAACTCCCTTTTTTCAACTGTTTTCGGAAATACGGCAATTGCAGTATTTGCAAGTATGATGGCTTATCTTTTAGCTCAATTTATAGATATTCAAATCTATCATTTTTGGAAACGCTTAACACACGGAAGACACTTATGGTTACGTAATAATTTTTCAACGTTCTTGTCGCAATTTGTCGACACGTTAACCATTCTTATTTTACTCTGTTCTTTTGATATCATTGCTTGGGACAAATTTACGGGCTTACTCGTCGCTGGATTTTTATTTAAAATACTCATTGCTTTATTTGACACACCCTTTTTATATTTAGGGGTGTTTTTATTCAGAAAGCGATTTAAGTTAAAAGTAAATGAGGAAATTAAATTACTTTAAAACCTGAAGGTTTACTGAAGTTTACATATTAAGGATCCATCAAACAATTTAATTCATAAATACCGACGCTAACCCCTATATCAACTCCAAACACTAAAATTAAAGGAGACACAAAAGGCCTTTTAGAGGGTTAACTTGAGAAAAAAAAGAAGCATAAAACAAAAAAGATACTGTTAATTAAAAAAAACTTGATAAATAATAATAATTAAACTACTTTTGCATCCACAAATAAATAGTCATTTATGTTAAGAATAGAAATTAAAGAAGGTGAAAATATAGAACGTGCTTTAAAACGTTACAAGCGTAAACACAGAAATGTGAAAGTGATGCAGAATTTAAGAGAAAATCAATTTTTCACGAAACCTTCTGTAAAACGCAGACGTGAGGTTCAAAAAGCATCTTATATTCAAGGTTTAAGAGACGCTGAAGATATTTAGTAGGTACGCCTTATATAGTTATACAAAAAAACATGCTTCAACCGAAGCGTGTTTTTTTGTGCTTTCTAATCAACTCCAATCTGCACGACCAAGCCTTCATTAGACCTCACGTTAAAAACGGTTTGGTCTTCAAATATGAGATATTGTCCTTTTATACCAACCAATTTACCAGAATAACTTCCTTCCTTTTTAATATTTAAACTTTTAGGCTTTTCTGGATATTGATACACTGGAAACTCTATGTTGGTTTCTGCATTGCTTTCAATGAAATAATCTTGAGCTTCTTCTGGCAAGAAAACTTTTAATCGATCACGCCATTCTACTAAATTTTCATCTGCTATCTCATTTTTAAGCATGGTCCGCCAATTGGTTTTATCGGCGACATGATCTTTTAACGCGACTTCGGTAATTCCCGCTAAGTAGCGATTCGGCACTTCTACAATTTCAATGGCTTCATGAGCACCTTGATCTATCCAGCGTGTTGGCACCTGACTTTTCCGAGTCACACCTACTTTAACATTACTAGAATTCGCCAAATACACAATATGAGGTTGCAACTGTACTTTCTTTTCATATTCTAAATCTCGATCTTCTTTATCTAAATGTGCTGTGCTTAATTCTGGACGCATAATCCAATCTGCCGCTTGCGGAATATCAAAAAAACAACTTTTACAAAAACCTTGTCTAAAAATTTCTCGATCTAAACCACAATTTAAACATTGGTATTTCACAAATTTTAAATGCAATGTTTTGTTAAGTAACTGGTTCATATTAAGGAAGTCACTTTCAAACACTAAATAATATTGAATAGGTTGCGTAAACTCGGTTTCCATTTTTGTTAATACACCTTGGTAGAACATAAAAAAAAGTCTTATTTTTAAGAACTTAAAGATACTATAAATATGCCAATCCCTATAGTCAATTCTATTGCTTCCTGGTTTTTAAAAAAGCGATTTCATCAAATCGAATTATTTTTAAAATACCCAAATGAAGTACAAAATGAATTACTATTATTACTTATAGACACTGCCAAGGACACAGAAATTGGTAAGACATACGACTTTGCTTCAATAAAAAACTATAGTCAATTTGCTGAACGTGTTCCAGTTTCGGCTTATGAAGATTTACAAACTAGCTTTGAGCGATCTAGGAAGGGAGAAAATAATATTTTTTGGCCCACACCAATAAAATGGTTTGCAAAATCAAGTGGCACAACAAATGCCAAGAGCAAATTTATTCCAGTGAGCTCCGACTCTTTAGAAGATTGCCATTATGCGGCTAGTAAGGATTTGCTATGCATGTATCTATATAATAATGAAAACTCACAACTCTTTACGGGAAAGGGCTTACGGCTTGGAGGAAGTAAAGAGTTATATGAAGAAAACGGAACTGTTTTTGGCGACTTGAGTGCTATTCTCATTGATAATATGCCTTTTTGGGCAGAATTTAGCAGCACGCCAAGTAACAAAGTGTCATTAATGAGTGATTGGGAACATAAAATGCAAGCCATTGTTAATGAGACCATAAATGAAAACGTTACAAGTCTTGCTGGAGTGCCGTCCTGGATGCTTGTATTGTTGAATAATGTATTAGAAACTACAGGCAAAACGAGTTTATTTGACATTTGGCCAAATCTTGAGGTCTATTTTCATGGTGGCGTCAGTTTTACACCCTATCAAAATCAATACAAAGCCATTTTACCAAAAAACGATTTTAAGTACTATGAGATTTATAATGCATCTGAAGGTTTCTTTGCTATTCAAGACAAGAATAACTCCAGCGAATTATTGTTGATGCTCGATTATGGTATCTTTTATGAATTCATTCCCATGGAAACTTATGCGAGTTCGCAACAAGATATCATTCCTTTGTCTGAGGTTGAAATTGGAAAAAACTACGCTGTGCTTATAACGACTAATGCTGGCCTTTGGCGCTATAAAATTGGTGATACGGTGCGATTTACATCAATAAATCCATACCGCATTAAAGTCTCCGGAAGAACAAAGCATCATATTAATGTATTTGGGGAAGAGTTGATTATTGAAAATGCAGAGGATGCCTTAAAAAATGTATGTAAAAAAACAAAAGCCGAAATAGTAGATTTTACTGGTGCTCCAATATTTATGAAAGGGCGAGAGAAAGGCGCTCATGAATGGTTAATAGAATTTAAAAAGCCTCCAAAAGATATTAACCTGTTTAATGAATTATTTGACAATGCGCTAAAATCTTTAAACTCTGATTATGAGGCCAAGCGGTATAATAACCTTACGCTTAATAAGCCTACCATACATATTGCGAGAACACAGTTATTTTATGATTGGTTAAAACTTCATGATAAACTTGGCGGACAACATAAGATTCCACGGTTATCGAATACTAGAGATTATATAGATGAACTCCTTAAGTTGAATAAATAAATGTCATTTAACGGAGAAAAAAGACTTCCGCTTTCATACATCGAATTTAATTTGAAGTTGGTCTAAAACAATGACCTATCCTTAAAATTTATACTACATTCACATTGCTATTAACCAATAACTACATAATGTTGTAGTATTAATTAACATCCATTTTAAGAAATACCCAAGCCAAAGTGCTTGGGATTTTTTTTGTCTAAATTTAATTTGATTCCTTTATTTTTTTCAATTCTTCAATCAAATTATTGGGGTGAGATAGATAAATAATACGTTTGTCATTCAATAAGCTACCCATATTATTCGGATTCCCTGATACAAAGAAGGTCGTATCGCCTTGATCAATTATCGCTTGCACTTTTGATTCTACAGAATTCTCACTAGGCGCTACAAACATCGTTAGCATTGCATTAGGATTTACAGTATCAATGACTTGCTTTATATTTTCTGTAGGTACATTTGCACCAAGATAATACACTCTAAAACCTAATTCCCGGGCGATA
>Ga0208020_1000329_pt1 | contig 9009 bp, 9 predicted proteins | sample ColrivemetaGS573_FD_187601 | JGI IMG/M metagenome (GOLD analysis project Ga0208020, IMG submission 187601) | Estuarine microbial communities from the Columbia River estuary - Ebb tide ETM metaG S.573 (SPAdes) (version 2) | ecosystem: Environmental > Aquatic > Marine > Intertidal zone > Estuary ...
CGCAATTTTATTGAATGATAATGCACTTATTTTCAGTTTTTTACAGCGATCTAAAACTTTGGCATGAGGATTGTTACTAAGAACTTGAATGACAGAAGCATTTTCTCTGTTGTGAAAAAACTTAATTAAATTTTCAGCATTAGTTCCACTCCCGGAAGCAAAAATTACAATACGTTTCATTTACAGATAATAATGTTAAAATTGTTCAAACAAAAAAAAGAATAATTATTAACAATTAGAGGCATAAAAAGAAATATTCAGCTTTATTTATTAAATTACATTCACATTTTTAAACTAAAGAGGTGTTTTACAATAAAGTTTTTTATTTTTGCCACCTAATTAAAACTTAAAATTAAAAGATTATGTCAGACATTGCATCAAGAGTAAAAGCGATTATCGTAGACAAATTGGGTGTTGATGAAAACGAAGTTGTAACTGAAGCTAGCTTCACAAACGATTTAGGAGCAGATTCATTAGACACGGTAGAATTAATAATGGAATTCGAAAAAGAGTTCGATATCCAAATCCCAGACGACCAAGCTGAAAATATTGCAACAGTTGGTCAAGCTATTTCATACATAGAAGAAGCTAAATAAGAAAACTTTATGGAACTAAAGCGAGTCGTAGTTACTGGTTTAGGCGCATTAACACCAATTGGCAATACCAAAGACGAATATTGGAATGCTTTAATTAGTGGTAAAAGTGGTGCTGCACCAATAACATATTTTGATACTGAAAAGTTCAAAACAAAATTCGCTTGTGAAATAAAAAACTTTAACGCTACCGATTTTCTTGATAGAAAAGAGGCTCGTAAAATGGACAGGTTTACTCAGTACGCTATGGTAGCTTCAGATGAAGCTATCATAGATGCTAAGTTAGACTTAGACAAAATTAATAAATTACGAGTTGGTGTTATTTGGGGAGCAGGAATCGGAGGTCTAGAAACATTTCAAAACGAAGTTTTAAACTTTGCAGCAGGAGATGGTACACCGCGATTTAATCCGTTCTTTATCCCAAAAATGATTGCAGATATTGCCCCAGGAAATATATCCATCAAACATGGATTTATGGGCCCTAATTACACAACAGTTTCTGCTTGTGCGTCTTCAGCCAATGCTATGATTGATGCCTTAAACTATATACGTTTAGGACATTGTGATGTTATAGTAACAGGAGGTAGCGAAGCAGCAGTAACTATTGCTGGAATGGGTGGGTTTAATGCAATGCATGCCTTATCAACTAGAAATGAAAGTCCGGAAACGGCATCGCGACCTTTTGACGCGACTAGAGATGGTTTTGTACTTGGAGAAGGTGCAGGAGCAATAATTTTAGAAGAATATGAGTACGCTAAAGCAAGGGGAGCAAAAATATACGCTGAGGTATTAGGAGGCGGAATGTCTTCCGATGCATACCATATGACAGCACCGCATCCAGAAGGAATAGGTGTTATCGCAGTTATGAGAAATTGCCTAGAAAATGCAGGGCTTAAACCAGAAGAAGTTGATCATATTAATACCCACGGGACATCAACATCTCTTGGAGATGTAGCTGAATTAAAAGCGATTTCTAAAGTATTTGGTGAGCATGCCAAAAATATTAGTATAAATTCTACTAAATCTATGACGGGACATTTGTTAGGTGCTGCAGGTGCTATAGAATCTATTGCGTCAATTCTTGCCATGGAACATGGAATCATACCACCAACAATTAATCACACTGTGGTTGATGAGAATATTGACCCTAGTTTGAACTTAATCTTAAACAAAGCACAAAAAAGAGAGGTTAAAGTTGCCATGAGTAATACTTTTGGATTTGGTGGTCATAACGCTTGTGTTGTATTCAGGAAACTAGATTAAACTCCTAATGAAATAAACCATAAAACAATTGCGAATGTATCTTTTGATTCAAGGTTTATTACATCTGACTTCTAAAAAACAATATTTATTTTCAGATGAAAAATATTCGTGACATATTTAATTCCCGGTCTAAAGACAGTGGGGATTTTTTTTCGTCTATGGTAAAAATTTTAGGATTTAAACCAAAGAAGATAAAGTATTACGAAACAGCATTCACACATCGCTCAATGAATATTAAAAACAGCAAAGGTCATGCTGTGAACTATGAACGTCTTGAGTTTTTAGGAGACGCTATGTTAAGCGCTGTGATAGCTTCCCATTTATATTTAGAAGTACCAAGTGGTGACGAAGGTTATCTTACTAAAATGCGCTCAAAAGTCGTGAGTCGTGAACATTTAAATGAACTTGGAAGAGAATTAAAACTTTTAGATTTAGCTGAAAGTAAAATTCCAAATGGCCAGTTTGGAGATAATATTCATGGTAATTTATTTGAAGCCATCGTTGGGGCTATTTTTCTTGACAAAGGATATAAATACTGTGAAAAATTTATTTATAAACGCGTCATTACTCCTTACGTTGATATCGAAAGATTAGAAGGTAAAGTTATAAGCTATAAAAGCTTGTTGATTGAATGGTGCCAAAAAGAAAAAAAATCTTTTAACTATGATGTCTATGATGACACAGGTAATGACGACATAAGGCATTTTTCAGTGAAACTATCTATAGACAAAAAGATAGTGTCTAAAGCACGTGCAACATCAAAAAAGAAAGCTGAAGAAAAAGCATCAAAACGCGCATTTTTTGTTTTTCAAAAACACATTCCAAGAGCAATCTAGTTTTGATTAAAACATTTTAAAAGCCGTTATTACTATAACGTTTTCGTAATAAATTCCTCTTAAGATTACAATTAGCTTAACAGAATTAATCGTTTTTAACACTATATTTACAGTAATTAACAGGAAGTTATAACTGTGCGTAAACTTATTCTTGACGATATTATAGAAGAGATAGACTATGCTCTAATAGGAATACATTGTTCTATTGAAGATTATAGGTTAGCGTATTTATTAAATCAATTTTTAAACTTAAAGCTTAAAAGAAAAGCTTCAGACATTGAATATGATGACAACTCAAGTTATTCAATTTTTGAATGGCAAGATGAAAAACAATTAACTATTTGGAATTTAGTTTCAAATACGAGCAAAATTGAAGTGAAAAATGTCATAGATGCGAATTCATTATTTAGTAATCATGAAACATTTACTAAAACGCAGCACCTCATTCCTGAATATAAAAAAGTAAATTTCATTTTAAAAATAAGCGACAATCCGAATGCAAGTATTGAGAAAAGCATTTTAAATAAAATTTTAAGCATCCCACAAGTTATTACAGCTTATACTATTGATGCGAACCAATTAAAAATCACAGATCAATTAATATTTAATTAATGTTGAAAAGAAAGAAAACCAAAATAGTAGCCACATTAGGTCCAGCATCAAGTACGAAAAAAGTGCTAAAAGAAATGCTCGATGAAGGGGCAGATGTGTTTAGAATAAATTTCTCGCATGCCGATTATGATGACGTAAAAGAGCGCATCAAAATGATTCGTGAACTTAATGATGAATTTGGTTATAATGCTGCAATTTTAGGGGATTTACAAGGTCCGAAATTACGCGTTGGTGTAATGAAAGGTGATGTTATAGTAAATGAAGGCGACGAAATAATTTTTGCAACTGGAAAATCATTTGAAGGCACTAAAAAAAGAGTCTATATGACTTACGATCGCTTCCCGCAAGATGCAAATCCTGGGGAACGCATTCTGTTAGATGATGGAAAACTTATTTTTGAAGTGGTTTCAACCGATAGTAAATCTGAAGTTACTGCAAAAGTCATACAAGGTGGACCATTAAAATCCAAAAAGGGAGTTAATCTTCCCAACACTAATATTTCCCAACCAGCTTTAACAGAAAAAGATGTTGAAGATGCTATTTTTGCTATTGAGCAAAAAGTAGATTGGATTGCTTTATCCTTCGTGCGTCAGGCTGAAGATTTAATAGAGCTCGAAGAATTAATACAAAAGCATAGTGATCATAAAATTCCAATTATTGCCAAAATTGAAAAACCAGAGGCTGTAGAAAATATCGATAAAATTGTTGCGTATTGCGATGGTCTTATGGTTGCACGAGGTGATTTAGGTGTTGAAATTCCAGCCGAAGAAGTGCCTCTAATTCAAAAGCAATTGGTGTTGCGTGCTAAAAAAGCAAGAATTCCTGTAATTATTGCGACACAAATGATGGAAACCATGATTTCTAGCTTGACACCGACACGTGCAGAAGTGAATGATGTGGCCAATTCTGTCATGGATGGCGCAGATGCTGTGATGCTTTCTGGTGAGACATCTGTTGGTAAATATCCAGTGCAAGTCATTAAACAAATGGCCGATATTGTTAGGACTGTGGAGGATTCACCACTTATTCAAGTACCACAATTACCACCTCATATTCGTACCAATCGTTATATTACAAAATCCATTTGCTACCATGCCGCAACCATGGCCAATGAAATTAATGCAAAAGGAATTTCTACTTTAACCAATAGTGGGTACACCGCTTTTCAAATTTCTGCTTGGCGACCAGCGGCACATATATTGGTATTCACATCAAATCGACGCATTATAACGCAACTCAATTTGCTTTGGGGTGTAAAAGCATTTTATTATGACAAGTTTGTACATACAGATGAAACGATTGAGGATGTAAATGCAATTGCTTGTAAAAAAGGGTATTTAGAAGTTGGGGACATGCTGGTAAGCTTAGCTGCCATGCCTATTCAAGAAAAGGGAATGGTTAATACATTACGGGTTACTGAAATTACAAGTTGTAATTTTTAAAATTTGGGCGTTTTTTTGTGAAGCAAAAACCACGCTTTCCACTTTATCTTTTCTTTAAAGAATTTGACGCGCAGTCGAATAGTTACGGACAAAAAGAAAAGGATGCCGTTGCAATCGTTAACGCAACTTCAAATCAGATAAGGAAAAAATAGGAAATCCAATTACCTTGTTGTTCGATATAATTCTTCAAAACCGTTTTATCATCATCGTAGACTTACGCCAAAAAAAATTTAATATAAGGCGAGATAGCAATATCAAAATTCAAATTTTAGTTGCACACTAATGGCCTTCTCTTCAGTAACTGACGGTTTCTTTTTTGTCTTTTCAGTATTTAAATTTGATAATGAAATGCCAAGTAAGCGCACAGAGTTATTTAAAGTATCTTGATAGAGTAAGTTTTTAGCAGTTTCTAATATCACGCTTTTATCACTAATGTAATAAGGTGAAGTTTTGCTTCGTGTCTGTAAAGTAAAGTCACTATATTTTATTTTAAGCGTGATTGTTTTTCCCGCAACTTGACTTTTGTTTAAACGTTTTGAAACCTCTTCTGCGATTTGATCTAACTTTTCTAACATAAAAATTTCCGAAGATAAATTCTCATTAAAGGTGCGCTCTGCGGCCAACGATTTTCGTGTACGGTTTGGCTTCACTTCACTCGTGTGAATACCGCGAACAATATAATAATACGAGCGGCCAGATTTTCCGAAATGAGCTTCTAAATAGGCTTCAGATTTAGCTTTTAAATCCTTTCCTGTAAAAATTCCTTTTTGATACATTTTTTCAGCAGTGACTTTGCCTACACCATAAAACTTTCTAATGTCTAGCGCTTCTAAAAAAGTTAATACGTCTTCTGGGTTTACCGTTTTTTGCCCATTAGGTTTATTAAAATCACTCGCTACTTTCGCAATAAACTTATTGATAGATATCCCAGCAGATGCGGTTAATCCAACGTCATTTAAAATGCGTTCACGAATTTCTTTAGCGATAAGTGATGCACTCGGATTTCCTTTTTTATTCTCCGTGACATCTATGTAGGCTTCGTCTAAAGACAAAGGCTCCACCATATCTGAATACTCAAAGAATATCTTTCTAATTTGTTTTGAAATTTCTGTATAGCGCTCAAAACGAGGTCTGACAAAAATGAGCTCTGGGCAATTACGCCGGGCTTGCGTCCCACTCATAGCGCTTTTTACGCCAAACTTCCTAGCTTCATAGCTTGCTGCACTTACCACACCGCGTGTTCCACCACCACCAACAGCTAATGGTTTACCACGAAGCTCTGGATTATCCATTTGTTCAACAGACGCATAAAACGCATCCATATCGACATGTATAATTTTTCTAATTGGTAAATCGTCAAGCATGATGTAAATTTAGGCATTAAATGCCTTTTATTTTTGAATTATAGAGACGTTTAAAAATTAGATTAATTCAGTTTATGATAGAAATAGAACGTAAATTTTTAGTAACTTCTTTGGTGTTTAAAGATGAAGCAATCAAACAAACAAGAATAATACAAGGGTTTTTAAGCACGAATAAAAAGCGAACAGTTCGTGTAAGATTAAAAGATGATCAAGGGTTTTTAACTGTTAAAGGCTTATCTTCAAATGATGGATTATCGCGTTTTGAATGGGAAAAGGAGATTTCTAAATTAGAGGCCGAATCCCTTTTAGCACTTTGTAAAAAAGGGATTATCGATAAAACACGATATGAAATACAAGTGGATAATCATCTTTTTGAAGTCGATGAATTTTTTGGAGATAACACGGGTTTAATTGTAGCTGAAGTCGAACTAAATAATGAGAATGAAGTTTTTACAAAACCAAATTGGCTTGGTAAAGAGGTCACAGGAATCCTCAAATACTATAATTCTCAATTAAGTAAACATTCTTATAAATCATGGAAAACATAAAACGAGTTTTTATCTTAATTTTTGCCGTTATAACATTAATAGCATGTAAAAAAGAATCAAACGTAAAGGATGAAAATACAGAAGATATAAGCACTGAACCCAAAACGGAAAGAGTTGAACAGGTCATTGAAGACATTAAAGATGTTAACCAATCTACCACAAAACTAAAAGCAGAGCTTACTGAAAAGGGTTTTCAATTATTTGATTATGTTGATACAGCAACCAAAGACACTATTTTAATGCAGCAATACTTTATAGCTTTTTTAAAACGTGGGCCAATTCGATCTCAAAATGAAGAAGAAGCTGAGCAATTGCAAAATGAACATTTAGCACATTTAGGGAGAATGTATGAACTTGGTTATGCAGATATTTCTGGTCCTTTTGATGATGATGGCGATATTCGTGGGATAACAATTTATAATGTGCCTACAGAGAAAATGGCAGATAGTTTAGCCAACTTGGATCCTATGGTTAAAGCAGGGCGTTTAGAAATTGAAATACACCCATGGTGGGCAGCAAAAGGATTTTCATTGCGCTAGCGATTAAATTCATATTCGCGTTCAACCTTACAAATCCGAACATGATACCAATTATACCAATCCTGTCTTCCCTTAAGTTGAGCAATAACATGTTCACTTTGTTGTTTCCAGTTTTTAATGGCATCTAGACTTTCCCAATAACTTATGGTAATACCAACTTCATTTCTAGCTGAATCTATGCCTAGAAAACCTTTCTGTTGTTTAGCAAGTGTTTCCATTTTTTTAGCCATTTCTGAATATCCTACTATGTCATCATTTTGAGTTGAAGTAAAAATAACTGCGTAATAAGACTTAAAATTTTTCATATTTTATTTTTTAACGCAAACGTTTGCGTAAAGTTTTTGATCAATTTTTTCACTAATATAGCGTATTAGCATCATTAAGGTGCAAAAGTATTTTATCCAAAAGATAAAAAATTAAAAGTGAAAAAACGCTTAACAATTCTTATTTTATCGTGTGTCTTTATTATAAAGATACATGCGCAATTAGGGTTTTGTAATGGGAATTCTGGTGATCCAATTTTCACAGAGGATTTTGGAGTGGGACTGTCTAATTCTCCTTTACCTGCTGGAACAACGACATATATCTATTCAGGGGTATTTCCGGATGATGGTGAATATACGGTATCCAATGGTAGTTTTGGGAATAGTTTTGATTGGCATCAGATACAAGATCATACCCCTGGAGATGCTAATGGAAAATGCATGATTGTAAATGCAGGGTTTTCAGCTGGAGAATTTTATAGAACTATTGTTTCTGGTCTTTGTGAAACAACGACATATGAGTTTTCAGCTTGGTTAATTAATCTTGTTATTGCAGGTAGTTTTTGCTCGACTCAACCTTCTGGGACCATACCAATAAATGTGAGTTTTGAAATTTGGGATAGTACTGACGCTAATTTGTTAGCTATTGGTATTACGGGCAATGTTTTTGAAACCAGCAGCCCTAATTGGCAAGAATATGCGTTAGTTTTTCAAACATTGCCTGGCCAAACAGCTGTGATTTTAAAAATAATTAATAATAGTATTGGGGGTTGTGGAAATGATTTAGCAATTGATGATATAGAATTCAAGACGTGTGGAGATACTATAACAGTTACAGATATTTTAAATAATAATGCGGTTAGTTTATGTAGTGGAGAGACCCCTTTTGCTACAACTTTAACAGCGACTCCAGACAATGCTGTTTTTAGCAACCATTTTTATCAATGGCAAGAAAGTGCTGATGGTGTTATTTGGACAGATATTGTAGGTGCTACAACTCAAAATCTAATTATTTCTGGTATTACAACCACAATTTATTACAGGTCTAAAGTTGCAGAATTTGCAGCAAATTTAACGAATGCTGATTGTATTACATTTTCAGATATTTATGAGGTTATAATAAGTCAAGCACCAAGCCCACCAACTACAGATTGTTGGGAAACAGCTACACTTAATAATACGACGTGTCTTTGGGAAGTTACAGGAACACAACCTGCAGCGCCAACAGGCCTTGACTGCTGGGAAACAGCTGCATTTAATACGACTACATGTCTTTGGGAAGTCACAGGAACACAGCCAATGGCACCAACCGGCCTTGACTGCTGGGAAACATCTGCATTTAATAGCATGACGTGCCTTTGGGAAGTTATAGGAACACAACCTGCAGCGCCAACTGGCCTTGAGTGCTGGGAAATAGCAGTTTTTAATACCGCTACATGTCTATGGGAAGTTACAGGAACACAGCCTCCTCCACCGACAGGACTTGAGTGTTGGGAAACGGCAATATTTAACAATACAACTTGCATTTGGGATGTTGATGGAGAAGAGC
>Ga0208020_1000346_pt1 | contig 8878 bp, 7 predicted proteins | sample ColrivemetaGS573_FD_187601 | JGI IMG/M metagenome (GOLD analysis project Ga0208020, IMG submission 187601) | Estuarine microbial communities from the Columbia River estuary - Ebb tide ETM metaG S.573 (SPAdes) (version 2) | ecosystem: Environmental > Aquatic > Marine > Intertidal zone > Estuary ...
CCCAGTGTGCGTCTGTTGTGGTACCCAATGTACTTGATGTACTGAGGGTTGAGCTAGCACCTGTGCTACTACCTTGCGCAAGCCTGGATAGAGCAAGGGGTGTGACAGCACTGCCTTGTCCTGCCGCTGCTAATAGAGCACGAGAAAGCATATTACACACCACCCGCCACTACACCGTAGGTAACAGTGGAGACTTTCCATAAGACAACGACTGTATACCCTGAGGATACAAGAGTGGGTGCTGACCCGCCATTGTTCAACCAGGTTATTGTAGGCCATGTAATTGTCCTACTAGTCCCGTCGTCGATCATCAGTGTCAAGCTTTCACCCGCGTCAAAGCTTAAGGTTGGTGTACTATTGGCGCTGAGGGTCCATGTCTGGATAGTCCCGTTAGCAGGGTTAAGCACTGGTGTAGTACCTGTTACCGCAAAGACCTCCTCTGTGACCGAACCTTCGAGTACAACATCAGTTATTGTTTTATTTGTGAGCGTTACTGTTGTAGTCGCCCCGATAGCACCTAGGGTGGTCAAAGCAGCAGCAGCATCAGCATCGTCAATGAGGGTGGCACCAAAGGTACTGATAGTTGTGTTAGCAGGAAGACTAAGAGTCTTGATGTCTACGTCTACCTCTGAATCCATCAGGGCACCAGCAGCGGTAACATTAGTTACATCTGTTACATCAGCCAGAGCTTCGATAGCGTTAAGCTTGCTAAGGAGTGCATCAGTAAAAGCATTAGTGTTAGCTTCGGACTCATAAGCTACCTTAATCTCAGCACCAGTCTGGTCAGCAGTAGCCGATAGCTCGATATTGTCCAGCTTAGTACCATCAGTAGCTACATCTCGTCCGTCTACAGTGCCACCAACAGTAATGTTAGTAGTGATGTTCAGATCGTCGATATAGCCTGTGGCCCAACGTACAGCGGTCTTACCTAGGTCGTACAGAGAGTCCGCCTTTGGTGAGAAGTCAGAAGCAGCACCTACGTATTCTTGAGCAGGACCAACCACTGTAATGGCCCCACCTTCAGCAGCAGTACCATCGTGTGTGTGCCCTGTAGCTGCCTCGAAGGCTGCAACAATAGCATCGAACTCACCGTCAATATCCGCAGCATCCGCTACGTTACCATCAGCGATGTTGTTAGCTGTATCGTTTCTAACGTACCCTTGGCCCATTATTTTCTATCCTCTGTTGAGTACTCTAGGAGTGCTGTGTCTAGTACGAAAGGTTGCCCACCATCGAACTCGTATTGTAAGCTTACTGTGAAGAACGAACCTGTTACGTTGTTCCTAATGACTGTATCTGGAAGACCACCGTAAGAACCTGAACCCCAGACCATAGTACCCCAGGTAGCAAACGCACCTCCAGCCTCTATAGGGACACTGTTAGGTTGTATCTTGTTAGGTTGTACGAAGTCATACTTTAGTGTGAGAGTTCCTGTCATAGCCCCCTCAGGGTCTACGTAGGTGTCCACAGAGTATGCGGTCTTTCTAATGGTAGGATCGTTGACAGCCATGAAAGGTGTGTAGAACAGAGAAGTAATAGGCTCTCCGTCAAACGTCGAACCAGACTCCATGCTATACAGGAACTCACCGTCATTAGAGAAGACAACAAACTCTTCGTCATCAGTGTACGCTGAGTGTGAACGGTAGGCGTTGATACCTTTGGTCTTACTCCAGTTAATACTCTGAGCATTCTGGTCTAAGAACTGAGCACCGATGAAACCCCTGGCGTCGTTATTTATCTCACCTTGTGTGTACTTGAATATACGGTATTGGTTTTTACCACGAACTGTGACAGTGTTGTAGCTAGAACCAGAACTAATAAAGCTCTTGAACTCATCCTGTATTTGACGTGATGCGAGAGATAAGTTGAAGTCACCGATACGTTCAGTAGCACCAAGGAACCTAACACCATCGGGAGCTAGGTAAAGGATATCGCCACCAACTTCTCTAACTGTGTCTCCCTCTACACACCCAATATCGTTTGTAATGGAAGTTAGGGTGAAGTCAGCAGAGCTAGTGCCTTGTAGTTTTCTAATGTCAGTCTGTGAGAAGTTTATAAGTTGTTCACGAAAGGTGATCAACCCTGTGCAGTTATCAGGGAGTCTATAACTTCCAGCACCATTGGCAGGCGTGAAGTCGGTCTCGTCAAACGGAGCTGTATGGACGATAAGGTCATCCTTAGCGAAGAACAAATGGTCCTTGAACTCCTCTACAAACGAAGCACCAGTAACATCAGGTGAACCTTGTAGAGACACACAGGTTGTTGCTGTGAATACTACAGGGTTGTTTGCGTTGTCTACCATGACGTTCTTAAACGTACCGTCAAAGTTAAATAGGTGGAACCGAGCCTTAGTCCCTCCGGTCAACGACATAGCTAAGAAGGTGATAGCAGCATTGTCAGCAGGAGATGAATCTAAGGCAGGGTTAATAGTTAATGTAGAAGCACCGGAGGCTACAGTTGCGTTAGCGGTCACAGTGTATACCTTCTCGACTCCGTCTATAGAGAACGTGTCACCAGCCTGGGGTACATAGGTGTCTGATCCAACACCATCTACGATAAGGGATGTACCTGTCTGTGCCCCACCATTAACCAGTACGGTTCCATAGTCAGGAGTACTAACCAGGGACCAACCAGAAGTCTCACTGTACCAGAGAGCACCACCACGGAGTACAAAAGACTTTAGTCCTTTAGGACAGTAGTACACACCCTCGATACGTGACTGACCAGATACAAAGGATACCGCAGCTTTATCCGCTGGGCTTGAAGCTAGGGTAGGTGTAATCGTTAGTGTAGCTTCTTTGTTCGTAGATGAGTAAGACACACCTGAGACAGTGTACGTTCCGGTAACACCTGAGATAGTGAACGTATCGTTGATTACAGGTGTCTCGTATAGTCCAGCTACAACGAAGGACGTACCAGTTTGTCCACTACCCTGAGCAACAGGAGAACCATAAGGGGGTACAACATCGTCATCGAACTTGGAGAAGCCGTTAATACGCCGATAGCCACCCCTAATGGATGGCTCGAAGTTCTCTAGTATACGTGCTGACCCAGGTTGCTTTAGTCCCTGCTGCAATCGAGACAGGTTAGAGACAAGACCACCAGAGAGTTCAACAGGGAATGTTTCCCAACGTGTAGGCATTAGGTTAGCCTCAGTGTATTAGACCCGTAGGAACTACGTTGCTTTACCCGTGTGTCACGGACATACTCGTAGTCATTGTTGATGTAGATAGTACGCATCTTCTCGATACCATCGATGAACTTAGCTTGGAGACGATCAGCAGTCTCGGTGTCACCACGGAAGTGATACGCATAGTACATAGCTCCATCTACAATAATGTGACGGAAGGCTATCGGGGCAGAAGGTACATCAGTGGAAGCAGACAGATCAGTAGGTAAAGCGTAGTACTCATAGCTGAGGGTGTAGGCTTTGTCAGGGACTGGGTATACGATGTACTCTTGGTTTGGCGCTCGGATAACATAACGTGGTACCTCTCGGATGCTTGTGTTAGTTGTATCGTACTCATCATCAATATGGTTCTGGACATACTGATCGTAGTCCATCTCCTTGAGTGAGACAGTAGTGTTACCTAGTGCAGCATCCCGCTGGATACGGAAGGTGTCCATATCGACATACTTAGTGTCAGCCTGGTAGGCGTAGCGGGAGGTACCAGCTACCAGTGTTTCGTCATAGTCTGTATGATTGAACGGCCACTGGAATGCCTGTTGGTTAAGGTCACGGATAGCGGAGTTAACAGCTTCCTTTGCTGAAGAGTAGAACCCCACAGCATTCGCAAAGTTAGCAGACGTAAGGGGAGTCTCATTGACCCGACCACATACATCGTTAACTAGTCCAAGATAGTCATACGCCATTTAATAACCCTTGTATACTACAAGGCCAAACCTTGTGAAAACTTCGATGTTGTTTGCAGACGAACTGGTTATCTGCACAGAGATATCTGTTTGAGCAGGATAGAGAATTGGTGTTTTCGGGGCAAAAGGTGACGACGCAACAGCGTTACCTCTGACAAACTGAAACTGGTACCTCGGGCTTTGATTGTACAGTCTTGTCCACAACGCACCCTGAACCGTTGCCGAAGCACTTGCTCGGCTCACCTCTACAGACAACTGCTCCAGGAGAGCAACAGACCCAAATGGAACGGTCCAACAACCAATAGTGGTTTGGCTTTGACCGATAGGCATAGCAATAAAGATATTAGCTGGTGTTGCTGTCTCTCTAACCGTGATTGTACCGATGTTGAACGTTGTGTCATCACCGCTGTCATACCACCCAGTGTTAGCCCTCCACCAGGAACCTACTGGGACAGGTGTTGTACCGGACAACGTGTAGCTTGCTGTTTCATACTCTGTTGATGTTGGTGTACGTAGCCCACGTATGTAAACTGTACCTGTGTCACTTGCACTGCTACTAAGAACCTCAGAGACAACTTCGGCTCCCACTTGGAAGCCTGTATAAACACCACCACCGTTCCAAATATCCTCTGGTACCGTACCGCTATCTATATCCAAGTTGCGCCCGAACTTTTCCACAGAGTACGCATCTTCGATTAAACCTAAGGGTAGCAAGTCTGTATACGGGACTAGCTGACCGGTGGTTGATATCTCCCTAGTAAACCCAGGTCTTTTATTATATGTTACCATGCTAATAGTGTACCTTAAGTTCTTCAGGGTGTCAAATGGAAAAGGGACCACTCCTGTGGTTACAAGAGCGGTCCCCTTAGGTTAGTTAAGCGAGAGTGTCGCGGTCTACTTCAGCAGCAGCTTTTGTGCAGTCATTGACGTTACATACGACAGCCCATACACGGGCAGTAGCAGCAACAAGACCAGCACCAGTGACAACTTGGATAGCGTCAATAGTGTCAGCGGCAGAGATGAAGCTAGGAACTACACCACCAAGGATGGTGCCAGCAGCCTGTGCTTGCATGTCAGTAGCAGCCAGGTTAGCAGTTGTACCGTCACCGATAGCAACTGTGGATGAAGTACCAGCACTACCAGGGGCAGTGATGAACTCAATACCAGCCGACAGTACGACAGACCCTGCGGGTACTGCTGGACCTACTACTGTGCCAGTAGTCGTACCCAAGGTAACGATCTTCTCGACAATAGTTGGCTGGAATTTAAGGGATTGTGAAAGTGCCATAGTTTATGTTCCTTTATGCCAGGTTGTACTTAGCGGTTACAAGAGCTTCTGGACGAAGAATCTTACGACCGTAGAGGTGCATACCACGAACAATATCCGCAAAGGAATCAGGGTCACGGTACTTCTCAGTCTTGTTGATCTGCTCAGCAGTAGCGACAGCAGAGTCATGACCGCCAACAATCACACCGTAGTCTGTGTTCTGGTTAGCTGTGCCAGTAGTACCAGCACCACCACCAACAGCGGGGAGGTTGTTAGAAACATAGACACGGAAGCCGTTCCAGTTGTTCAGGACCAGACCGTTACGCAGGGCACCAGAGTCACCGAAGTCAGCGTTCAAGAAACGTGAGTCTTCGTCCATCAGGACTTCCATCATGATAGGATCAATGACCAACCAACGACCAGCTTTATCAACGTTCTGTTGATCCAGCAAACGACCCATGCGGTTAATCAACATAACAGGGGAAGCATAAGTAGTTGGAAGTGCGGTAGCACCAGGGAGACGAGCAGCTACAGGGATCGAGTGATCACCAGCAGAACCAGTCGTGATGTTACCAAACGAACCTTTGATCAACTTCATGGAAGTCAACAGTTCGTCTGTGCCAGCAGTAGATACAGCAACAGTACCATTGACGGTAGTGTTAACTGCGTCACCAACAGAGTGGTTAGCGGAAGGCTTATAACCGGACAGGTAAGCAAGAACTTCCTGGTCATGGTTGTCGGCCAAACGATAAGCAGCACGGTTAGTAGCCAAGTCCATGAAGTTTACATGGCTGTGGGCTGTTTCGATGTCGTCAGTCTTGAAAGCGAAGTAGTTCGACTTGTCAATAACCAGCGAGAAGTCCTCGTCGTCGAGGTCTTGTGCAGTGACCTGTGTGCCACGCTTGTACTCGCTTACAGAAATCTCAGGCTCTTTGATGATACGGACTGTATCGCCTTGAGCAGAAATCTCACCGAAGTAATCAGAGTTAGTGATGTCACCAACAACTGTTGCCTTACGGAAAGCAAGCTGTACTTTCTTAGAGTAGATTACGCTGGAGAAATTACCGTTAGGTAGATTTCCGTGACCAGCTTCTGATGCAAACGCCATTGTGTTTCTCCTTGTTGAGTATATATGGCTAGAGTTTTAAGGACAATAGCAGTACACTGAACAAAGGGCTGATACACTAAGTGACTCTTACGAGGGTTAGCTTCACAGGTTGTCTTTATTGCTTGTAGCTATTTGTATGGGGAAAGTTCCCCAGTCGTGTTAAGGGGAGGAGTAACGGTAGGTGTCCATTGCTGGGGCTACCGTTACAATACCCTTAGTTATACCAAGTAACTCCTATTTGTCAATTACTTTTTAGTAATATCGTAAATAAAGTTACCTGTTTTCTGTGCTTCCATGATCTTATCATAGTTCTTCTCGAACTCTGCGTCAGACATTCGGCTTACTTCGGACTCACGGAACTTCTTGCCTTCACCTGTAGCGTCGATCTTGGGCGAACCCTTGGTCTTCACATCGGCTGCAGCATCCTTGGCCTGTACCTTCTTAGCAGCAGGGGTCATACCCTTGTCTGTCTTATAAAGGTCAATGACACGGATAACACCAGTGGCATCATCCTCGTTGTCATACAGTGCGTTCTTAATCCATGTAGGTTGTTCTTCTGCCCAGTCATGGAAGTCATCAGAGGCTTTCAGAGTATCGAAGTCACTGTGTGCTTTACGAATCTGTGTCTCTGCCTTGGTACGCTTGGTCTCATATGTCAGTTCATCAAGCTCTTTGAAACGAGAGTTAGTCTTCTCGAACATCTCCTGAGCTTTCTTAGTGGCAATAGACTCAACGATACCAGCTACGTCAGGGTACTTCTTGGCCCATGCTGCTAGGTCCTCATTGGACTTAGGTGGGGCAATCCCTGTGACTGGAGCTTTGTTCTCTAGAGCGGCGAACTTCTCCTCCCACTCCTTCTCCTTCTTAGCTTGGTGCCGACGTAGGTCACCGTAACGCTTCTTGAAGGTTTGTTCTTCTTTAGAAAGACTCTCGTCTTCAACACTGTTTTCTTCTTCAGTCTCCGGGTCCTTAACCTTCGCTTCTTCTTCTTGAACTTCTTCTTCAGAGCTTTCACCCTTCATAAGTTCCTCGAGTTCTTTCTCGTCTTGTTCAATCCGTTGACGATTCTTACGGAAGTTAGGATCAATCATTACAGATTTAGGTTGTTCACGTGTCATTGTTTCGTTAGCCATTTGGTTCTCCTTGGGGCCGCTTATAGCGGGTGGCCTTCATTTGGTCGTTAAGGTTACTTCTTCTTATAACGGCGGCTGACCAGGCCCCCTTTATACATTGGTCCGTACTCGTCTTCACCGTTAGCTCCTGTACCGACACCACTACCTGCTGCCATCTGGGAACCAGATAGACCTGCAGAAGTACTAGCGGATACACCAGCGTTTCTTGCGGCTATCTGTGCTTGTGCTGTGGTTGTTGCTGTTGGGGTACTGGCTACACTGCCGGATTGACCACTATAGTCTCCTGTGTTATTGTCATTCCTGCCGTTATCATTAGAGCGAGATACAGACGCAACAGGAGCAGGGGCTGAAGAACTGGTACCGCTAGAGCTACCGCTAGAGCCACCACTAGAGCTACCACCACTTCCAGCAACTTGACCAGCTAGAGCACCAGTTGCAGAGGAACGACCAGAGACAGCAGTATCACTAAGCTCTCCACGTCTCTCTAGGTAATCCTCTGCGATGTTATCACCACTCCAAGTTTCTTCTGAGAGGAAATTCATACCTCTAAGACCGAAGTTTTCAACAGCGTTACCAGAGATTTTTCTTAGGGCTTCAGCAGTAGCTGTGTCCCCTCTTTGTTCAGCAACCTGAGCGGCAGCGTTAATAACCGCTACATCACGCGCTTCTCCATAACCTTTAGTAGCAGCTCTAGCTAGAGTTGCACCAATAGGACCACCCATGGTTGCACCTAAAAGCTGTGCGGCCTTGTCACCCCAGTCACCAAAGAAGTTATTGTTCTCTGACAGACGGGTGTTTGCCCAGTCGATAACCTTAGCGCCATCGGAGAAGTCAACGTCAGCTAGTGGATCACCGAAGGAGAAGTCCAACTCTTGACCATCACCTACAGGCATAGCCCCTCGGTTAGGACGGTCACCACGATCTCTGTTCTGATTGGTTGGCTCTGCTGGTGCTGCAGCATTGGGGTCAACGTAGGTCTGACCTTGGGTGTATCCTTGTGGTACTGTCTGTGCTGGGGCACCATTGATAAAGAGAATCATCATGGTGGAACCGTTAGCGTTAGTGTAAGGTACGTACTCAAAGCCACCACCGACTGAAGCAGGAGTAGCACCGGAGTTACCAGGAGCACCATAGGAACCACCAACTGTACCCCAGTTAGCAGCGTTAAATGAACCCTGGGGTTGTTCATCAGTAACGAGACCACCCTCAGCCATCATAATGCCACGCTTCTGGAAGATACCCTGGATGTCAGGGTTAGTCTTAGCGGCCTCTACAACCTTGTCGATTAACATGTTAACGTTGTTAGGGTCTACAAGACCACCTTCAGCCATCTGTGTAATCTGCTGAGCTAGCTCTGGGTCAATACCACGAGGTTGCTGTTGTGGTGCTGGTTGCCCACCAATGCGGCCATCAGTAGACATCTCATCCATACCACCCTTAGCTTTCTCACGGAGCTGCTCGAAGAAGTTCACACCAAAGAAACGAACCACATCGGCT
>Ga0208020_1000349_pt1 | contig 8826 bp, 16 predicted proteins | sample ColrivemetaGS573_FD_187601 | JGI IMG/M metagenome (GOLD analysis project Ga0208020, IMG submission 187601) | Estuarine microbial communities from the Columbia River estuary - Ebb tide ETM metaG S.573 (SPAdes) (version 2) | ecosystem: Environmental > Aquatic > Marine > Intertidal zone > Estuary ...
CGCTGGGCGTAAAGCGACACGAGATGCCGCAAGTTCACGCTCAACATTATCCAGAGCTGTTTGATTACCTAGCTGACAATGGCGCAACAATGAAAAAAGGCGAGATAGCAGCAACCAAACTCCGCGCTGTTCAAAGTGAATTTAGTGACGAAGGCGTAGAAAAGATGATGCGCAAAGGCGGCATAACAGGTGATGGTACTAAGAAGCCATTAATCGTTAGCAGCGACAACTATATTATCGATGGGCATCACAGATGGTTAGCAGCTTACAACAATCAAGAAACTGTGCCAATCATCAAGTTCAGTATCCCTGTTAAGAAATTGCTCGAACTAGTGCGTGATTTTAAGCATACCACATACAAAGATATCTACAACGAAGACGGCGTTTCAGAAAGCCTAGACAAGCCGTACGGCGTAAACTGGATTGGACGTGACGAACACAAATGGAGTGGAACGTTTACAGCAAATGATGGATCGAGAGTTCTAATCAAAATGGACACTTACAGCGCATCAACTCTCAAAGAAGAATTGTTTGCAAATGGCGTTGCTGAGGATGATCTACCTGATATTCCTGATCTACAACCAGTGTGGATTATAACATTTAACCGAGACGGTGCGATAGAAAAAACAGAACAAGGCGATCAACAACGCATCTTTGCAACAGTGGTTGCAGCCATTACAACCTGGTTTAACGCAGTCAAGCCCTTAGCACTTGACTTTTCTGCAAGCAAATCAGATACAGGTATAGTTGGCAGTCGTGCTCGACTTTATCAGAGGTTTGCTAAGATGTTGGCATCCAAAACTAATTACACTCTAACAGAATATGATGCGTCACAGGATGCACATTTTGTTCTAGTACATCCGAAATTGCTAAAGGAAAACCTTTCAATTACCGGTACACAGCACAGCAAGGCAGACCGTAAAAAGAAATTGCAGCCCGGAACTCAAGCTTGGTTTAAGCATTGGTTCTCTAGGCCAAAACTAACACGTAACGATGTTGATACAATTAAAGAAGAGATTGTAAAGCATGTAAAGGAGAGCCGTGATGAAAAAGAAGCTAAACATAGACGATTTAATCGAAACTGAAGGCCCAATGAACGCCGTGGCACTAGATGATGCAATGTCTTATTTGGGTATTGTCTCAACGGAAGATCTCACTGTAATCGAACAACGTAAGTTACGAGCAAAGAAGCAAAAGATTGTAAATTCAAGCAAGAAGATGGAACGACGGGTTAGTCACGAAATTACCCGCAAGGTAAATCGTTTAGATTGATAAATATCAGTATGCGTATTACAGACATCATAAATGAAACAACAGCTGGCTCCGTAGCAGGGGTTACAGCAGGTCTTGGAGGCGGCGATCCAGCAGCTAGTATCTATGGAACCAAACCCAAAAAGAAAAAGAAGAAAACTGAAATGATCAAACGCGCCCCAATGGAGAACAAAAAAGATGGCTAAGTCACCTACATATAACAAAGCGGCTGTCGATAAGCAGCTAAAGAAGGACGGCGTTTCTAAGCCAAAAGCTACGAAACTTACACACAAAATCTTAAAGGGTCGTCAAAAGACAGACGAAGCAGATGGTGTAAGTGATGCAGACCGCAATCCCAGCATTGAGCGCAGCAAGTACAAGACTACATACAAAACATATAAAGCAACCGACAGTGACAATGAGCGCGGTGACAAAAAGCGTGGCCTTCCAATGGATGACATGAGCATTGCAAAGCGCAAAAAAGAACGCAATATGTTCGGAGAAGCAGCAACCGAAGCAGACAAGTATCGCGTTACAGCTAAAAGCAATGACGATGACAAGGGCTTTAAGAGCGGCATTAAGTCAAAAGCAGATGCAGATACCACTGCTGAAAAGATGAAGAAGCAAACTCGCAAGGACGGAGCAAAAATGTACAACAGCGTAAAAGTCGTAAAAGAATCAAAGCTAACAGAAGGTGTCCTAGATGACATTGATGATGACGGCTTTATGGCAAAGCGTCAGCTTTATGACCTTGCAAAGCACAGTGTAGCATTGCACAGAACTATCCAAGACACTGACAACTTAGAGCCTTGGGTTCAAGCAAAGATTACAAAGGCAGCAGACTACATCGACACAGTCAAGCATTACTTGGAATATCAAGATGTGCGTGGCGGCGAAGAAGCAACTGTTGACTTTGGTATGGACGACGACATTGCAGACATTGATCAAACATTAGACCAAATGGCGCCCACGCAGAAGGCAGCGCCGATGGAAGATTATATGGAAGATGACTACGAAGATGACTACTATGAAGAAACATACGAATCTCTAAACGTAACAGAATCTAAAGCAAAAGAAATCTATAAAAAGATGATGAGCGGACTTAAAGGGAAAAAGTAACATGAAGATCAAGGACGTAAAAGCAAAGATAAACGAAGGCTGGAGCGAAATGCGTCCAATCAACCGTGACCGTTATACAGAACGCAAGGGACTTGAAGGTCCTTTCCAAACTAAGTCTGGTAAGGTTGTTTATTACGATCCTAGAGAAGGTTCATACTATGATCCTGATACTGACATGTACCTTACCTACAGCGAGTGGAAAGCACTCGACAACGACGGTAGCACACAAATGCATGAAGGCGTAGACGATTATGTTGAAGTTGATCGACATGAGTTTAACACAGTTGCACGTGGGCCCGGCGCACAGCTAAATGGTAGCACCGGTGGACTTTATATCGATAACAAACTGGTTGGATACCGTGACCAAGGTGTATTCTTTCTTGACCCTGAATATGCAATGGCAATGACTGAGGATGATGATCGTATGCCAAAAGCCAAGCATGATGAGTATTACAGAAACATTTGGGGTCAATCCCATACTGCACAGAAAAAAGCACAAGCTGCATCAAATCGTTCAGCAATGGCCGGATCATCAGATTACAGTGTTTACACTTGGAACGATCTTAAATCCGATCGTTTAAAGGCCGTAGCAAAAGCCGATGTAGTTGACTCGGCATATGAACAAGCAAAAGCTACAAATTCACATCAACGCAAAGCACTAAACAAGCTAGCAGGAATACTTTACCATCTTCCGAGATATCTACAAAATCAAGCAGAAGACATAAACGGCTACGGCACAATATATGACGGCAAGCAAGATTGGGACACAGTGCCTGAAAAGCAGAAAGCAGCTATTGTTCGCAAGCAAGCACAAGTTAAGTCAAAAGCTAAAGCAATAAACGCTCAACTCGAACAACTTGGTTTTGAGCCACTTCAGTTAGCATGTTGTGCGTTAGAAGAAGCCGGTCTCAAGCCTAATGCAAGTGCACGTGGTTACATGGACCAAATGGATCAGGCACACGCTCAGCAACGCAGCAACCCAACCATCTCAACAAAAGGCGGAGTTACAACTGCAACTGGTTTGCAAAAGCCGCCTGCACGTTTGATGAAGGCACTCCAAGACGAAGAGCGCAAGCGTAGAGCAGCAGGCGTGCAAGAAGACAAACTTGGAAGCTATCGTCCGGGCGTAACAGTGCTCAAGCGCGAGATTAGCTTTAACGACCATGCTGACGATATGGGGCAAAACTTTGATGGTGCAGCAGATTATGAAACAGTTAAGAAGATTCGTTGGCCTTATGGTATCGAAGTTGACTTTAACGACAGCACTCGTTCAGTACGTTTCAAAACTGCAAAGATGAAAACTGTTGCAAAGATCCTAAACAAGCACATTGATTTCGGAGAAATTAGCGCAGCAGACGTTCTTGACTTACCCGCAGCTTTGTTGTATAGTAGCAAGAATAACAACGAAACAATGGTAGAAGCCATGCCACCTAGTGATTCAAAAATTGTCGTGTCAGACTCTAGCAACCGCAAAGTTGCAGCGTTACGAGTTCAGTCAGGTGCAAAGGCACATCACATTGCACAAGAACTGTACAAGATTGCAAAAAAGATCAACTTAAACGATATGCAAAAGATGCAGCTTGCACGTGAAATTGCAGCAGGCAAAACAGCAACAGCAAATGGCTTTACGTTTACACGCGAAGCAAGCCGTCCAGCACAATACGGTGGCACTCCTCCCTCTAATCCGAAACCAATGGAATAAATTGAAAGACTTTTATGTCGAAACGTGATACTATTGCAATCTTTCCGGGTCGCTTTCAGCCACCACATCGAGGCCACCGTTATGTATATGAATGGCTTGTGGAGGAATTTGGCACGGCATTTATAGCTACAAGCAACGTGATAGAAGAAGGACGTAGTCCGTTCAGCTTTGCTGAAAAGAAGATGTTGTTTGAAAAAGCTGGCATTGACGCTGATGCAATACGTGAAGTGCGCAGTCCATACATCGCAAAAGAAATCATCGACGAATATGGAGAAGACAACATCAACGTTGTGTTTGCTGTGAGTGAAAAAGACATGACAGGTGATCCTCGATTCAACTTTGCAAACAAAAAGGATGGATCACTAAGCTACCTCCAACCATACAGCAACGACATTGAAATGGAAAGTGCAGCAACGCATGGATACATTGTGATAGCACCGACGTTTGATTTCGACGTAGGCGATGATACAATGCAAAGCGCAACTCAAGTTCGCAAGCAATTTCGCATTGGCGACAATGCAATGCAAATCAGAATAGTGGAAGACCTATTCGACGTGTACGATAAAGATGCACACAACCTCCTCCGTGAAAGACTAGTCTAGGCTCTTAATAAATACTAACATAGTATTTAATTAAGGAGTCTATCATGACCATTAAAAATCACCGCCTTGACGGCGCACCATATGTAGCTAGTCCAAATAAGGGCGGCCGCATTACCCCTAAGTTTGTAGTGATGCACTACACAGCAGGTTACACTGCTACCAGTGCAATCAACACACTCACACGCAAAGGCAGCGGAGTGAGCGCACATGTAACAGTTGACCTAGACGGTACAATTACACAACACGTTCCATTCAATGTAAAAGCTTGGCATGCAGGTCCATCCAAGCACATGGGTTACAGCGGATTGAACAGCCATTCAATCGGCATTGAAATTGTAAACATCGGCTTCTTGCGTAAAGTTGCAGGCGGATACCAAGACGCGTACGGCAACGTAAAGCAATATGATGACAAGGATCTTGTAGAAGCAGCTAGCCCTCGTGCAGGCAGTGGCAAATTTTATTGGCCTCGTTATACACAAGCACAGCTTGACGCAGTGTACAGCTTGACAAAAGAGCTCGTAGACAAGTATGACATTGTTGACATTGTGACACATGAAGAGATCGACACGCGCGGATGGAAAACAGATCCAGGGCCTGCGTTCCCGATGAAACTGTATACCAACCTACTCAACAACAGATCAACTGACTTCGACACTTACGAAGTAACAGCCAGTATCCTAAATGTGCGGTTTGGTCCAGGCGGCAGCTTTACCGTTTCACGCAAACTCAGTCGTGGCGAAAAGGTCGAAGTGCTTGATACACGCGGTGATTGGGCAAAGATTACCGAAGACGAGTGGGTGCACAACGGCTTTCTAAGACGCATTTAACTTGACAAGTTGTTGAAATCATTGTATAATTCCAGTATGAATATAAATGAAGATGATTTAACTTATTCCGTTGAGCGTTCGATAACTATGGACATTCAACGGAATAAGTACCAAGACTTATTACACAGCATAAATGATCAGCCAGCCGAAGTTACAAACAAAGGCGAAATCTTAAAATGGTATCGCCTTGGCAAACTGCATAGAGACAATGATCGGCCAGCTGTGATTAACACAAAAACAAACTTAATGGAATGGCATCAACACGGGCGATTACATCGTGAAGGTGGACCAGCGTACATATATAACGGAAAAGGTCGATATAGTGAAGCATGGTACGTTAATGGACGCAGACATCGAATGGACGGCCCGGCAATGTCAGACACTAATCGCGACGGAACACTCGATGAAGTTTGGTACATGCACGGCACTGGATACAATGGTTTTAATGCCTGGTGCAATGAGGCTTGTGTCCATATCGATCCTAAAGAAATGTTTTTATTAAAGCTGAAATATGGTTGACAAAGTGAGATGCTTTGCTTATATTGATATTGTAAGCAAAGGAGACTGCGATGAAAATACGTGTTAATTATGTTGGCAACTTTTACAATGGACGCGAAGGTGAAGTCCTTCGATCTACTTGGGTTGGCGATACTGAAGTGTTTTGGGTAGCTGTTTCTACAACAGCAGGCGGCACAGTTGAATTTGCATTGCGCGAAGAACATTTGGTGCGGCTCGATGATTAAACTGTACATTGACGACACACGCACTGCGCCCGAAGGTTGGCATCAATGCTGGAACATTAATGAGGCACATGACTTCATCGAAGAAAATGCTGCTGATATTAGTCACATTGATTTTGACTATTACTTGAGCGAAGATATGCCCGAGCGTACAAGCGCATTGCTTATCCGATACTTACTCGATATGAAGCGTGATGGTATTGATGTATTCCACCAACCAATTGGAAACTACACCTTTCACAGCTCAGATGAAGACATGAACGTTAAAATGCGTGAATTGGTTGCAGAACGTGCATTCGGAATCAAGCCTGCAAAGTTGTTTTTGGACGAATTGATCGAGACGCCAAGTCGTTTGCAGCGTATGCTGAAAAGTAAAGGCCGCCGCTAATTAGCTGTTGACAAGCGAGACATCTTGCTGTAATGTATAACAGTAAGCAAAGGAGATACACATGTTGAGTTCAAGCGCTATTTGGCAAGAGTATTGCAAGGTCAGCAAGCAAGCTGGCGGTGCAACCACAGTTGAAACGATGATCCAGATCACAGCTACTCGCTTGGGCATTACCACTACCGAAGTTTACGTAACCCTACCTATTTCATAATTGGAGAGACACAATGACTACGACTTTTATTATCCTCGCTATGCCTGTTATCGCAATCGTTGCAGGTATGTGGTTCGGCCGCAATGCGCCGCACCGTCCTGAATACAACGTAATTGGGTAACAGCAATGAGCATCTACACAGTAACAATCGAGTGTTGGCCACACAGTACAGGTCGTGGCAACACTGTTGATCAAAAGCAAGCTGGTTTGCGATCACAAGATTACGAGGTTTGTGCAGACAGTATTAAAGAAGCTATGCAGGTTGCTGACGCGATTTGCGTAGGATTGACACAGAATCCAGTTGTATGGCAAACGCCAATCACTAGCATTGTGTTAAAAGAAATACATCAATCAAGGCCACAGATCGCTCGGCCTCTAAAAGAGCGCGGAGAATGTTACATGGAGAAGTCATCATAACTATTAGTGTATGGGTAGTTGCCATTGTCATCCAAGGCATTCTAGTAACTGAAGTCGGTCCGTTCGCGTGGCAAGGTTCATGTCGGGGACAAATGAAATCAATTGTAGCCGACATCGAGACAAGCTTCAACACGACTCCAAGTTATGATGGAACCAAATGGGGCCTAACTGATACTGTAGTGTGGGAAGACTACGAAATCGATTGTGTACAAAGACAAGTTGAAGTCAACCAAGAAGTTAAGGATTGAGATAACTCTTTGACTTTATTGGCTTTTTCTGCTATTATGTTATACAAGACTAATATAACAGGAGCAGAACATGAGACCACTATCAGATACAGAAGTAAACCGCCTCAAGCAAATTGTAGGCGAAGGCGTCCAGGTAATGGACGAAGTAACAACACTTAACGAAGGCTTGAATGACACCGTTAAGGCTATTGCAGAAGAACTTGACCTTAAGCCTGCAATGCTTAAAAAAGCAATCCGTACAGCCTACAAAGCTGAATTCAGCAAGGCACGTGAAGACTTTGACGAACTTGAAGAGATCCTCAAAGTAACAGGACGCGACTTTTAATGACTGCACCTGAACCGACTAAGGTTACTGACCGACTAGGCCAAGAAATTCTAGTCGGTTCAATTGTGGCCGCGCCGCATACTAAAAGCTATATGTTTATCGGACGTGTGGAATCTATTTCACCAAAAACAGTGAAATTGCAACCACTTGATGGAACAGCTAGTAGTTCTCATCCGCCGTATAAATATCATAACCAAGTCATTGTGATTGACGCAATTGACGAGACATTTTTGTTTATGCTTGGTCGTGGATTATAACCGTGGCGACATAGTTGCATTACGCAGTGGTGCTTATGGCCTTGATGGCGATGACGGAAATCGCCGCTTTGTGCGAATTATAGATCCAATCAAGCCTATATACGACGACAATAAAAATCAGAGTTGGATCGTTACCGGACCAAATTCTAAAGCATTAAGGATTGTTAAATCCTGTAATCTTGCGCCGCTTACCCAAGCAGAGCAGCATGATTATGTCTTGGCTATACTAGAGGATAGACAAGGAATGTTAATATCGAAAGACCTCTAAATATATGTATGTTGACGCAATGCACGACAGAGATCGTGACACTATTCACGTTGTAGAACGTGACAAGAATGGTAAACGCCAGTTTATCCAATATCCCCCAAAATACTTGTTTTACTTTCCGGACGCTAAAGGAAAGTTCAAGAGCATTTATGGCGATAACTTAAACCGTTTCCAAACCTCAAGCGGCAAAGCTTTTCAAAAAGAAAAGAAAACAATGAGCCATCATCAGCTGTTTGAAAGCGACTGTAATGTCGTTTTTAGATGTCTTGCTGACGAATATGCTAACAAAGAAACGCCCAAGCTTAATGTTGCGTTTTTTGACATCGAGGTCGACTTCAACAAAGACTTAGGCTTTGCGCCTTCAAATGATCCGTTCAACGCACTTACAGCGGTAGCGGTACATTTGGCATGGCTAGACAAAACTATATGTTTGGTAATTAAGCCCAAAAAGATGTCACAAGAGGAAGCAGA
>Ga0208020_1000351_pt1 | contig 8819 bp, 7 predicted proteins | sample ColrivemetaGS573_FD_187601 | JGI IMG/M metagenome (GOLD analysis project Ga0208020, IMG submission 187601) | Estuarine microbial communities from the Columbia River estuary - Ebb tide ETM metaG S.573 (SPAdes) (version 2) | ecosystem: Environmental > Aquatic > Marine > Intertidal zone > Estuary ...
GCACTTCTTTGCAAAATAACGCAGCATCAAAACTCACTTTATTAAGCACAGTTTTCGTGTACTCAAACATCGCTCTTGCCATAGTTTAATTAGGTTTTAGGAATAAATAAAAAAAAAGTAGATTTGTTTTATAGGCGAATTGTATTATTTCTTCGTTTAAATGTAGTAAAAAAATGGATTGGTTTTACAAATAAAGAAAACTTTAACATAGAAAAATTATAAGCTAGAAACTATTATCCCCATCAAGAAGATCTCCAATACCTCCAAGAATACTACCTTCACCCTTATCCTTTCCACCACCTTGTGGGGCGCTAGCAAGAACGCGACCAGCCAACCTACTAAATGGAAGTGATTGAATAAAAACGCTGCCAGGACCTTCTAGTTTTGCAAAGAACAAACCTTCACCTCCAAAAATCGTGTTTTTTATGCCACCAACAAATTCAATATCATAATTAACCGTTTGATCAAAACCAACAATACATCCTGTATCAACGCGTAAAATTTCGCCAGACTGCAATTCTTTTTTTGCCATAGTACCTCCGGCATGAACGAATGCCATCCCATCACCTTCCAATTTCTGCATAATGAATCCTTCACCCCCAAAGAAACCACGTCCTAGTTTTTTCGAAAACTCAATTCCAATACTCACACCTTTTGCTGCACAGAGGAAGGCGTCTTTTTGACAAATGAACTTGCCCCCAAATTCCGTTAAATCAATCGGTACAATTTTACCAGGATAAGGTGAAGCAAAACTCGCGTTTCGTTTTCCTGCGAAATCATTGTAGAAGGCAGTCATAAAGAGGCTTTCACCAGTTAAGATGCGTTTTCCTGCACCTAATATTTTACCCAGAAACCCAGGGTCGTTTTTTGAACCATCACCAAAAATGGTTTCCATTTTAATGCCATCATCCATCATCATAAAACTACCAGCTTCGGCAATCACACCTTCTTGATGATCTAACTCAATTTCTACGTATTGCATTTCTTCACCGTAGATTCTGTAATCGATTTCGTGTGCCCTCATTATTTTATTTTTTAATTAATACTTTAATAAGTTGCACGGATTCTTTTTTTGTTACAATTAAGCTCTGACTTTCATCGACCAAGTGAAATTAAATCTAGAAACTTCAACATCCTCGGAATTCTTACCAACAACATTTAAGGTGACTTGCTCACCTAACCCTGAATGAATTGCTTTATTAATAACCTCATCTATTAAAAGGCCTTCAGAACATTCGAATGTAATCTTTCCCGTAGCTTTTTTAAAATAGCTAGCATCATTCTTAACTAAAAGCATGGCTATATTTTTACCACTTGATTTTATTTTATTTATGATTAACGCACCTGTTGTCAATTCCGCAGCCATACCCTGAACTGCCCAAAATAAAGATTTAAAGGGGTTTTGATTAATCCATCTATGCTTTACAGTTACGATACATTTAACATCATCAATATACCTTGCGCGAACGCCTGTAATATAAGCTGCTGGCAATTTAAAAATGAGAAATACATTAAGTTTCTTAGGGCTTATCATGATTTTTAATTATTTATTTTCGCGAAGTTACTGAAAATTCATGGTATTACTAAGTGTTAATCTTTTGTTAAATTTTAGTACTTTGTATTGCATAATACCTTCCTAAAGATATATATTTGCATAAGCAACTATTATATACATTTAAAAAATGGGAGATAATCATCAAAATAACATTGCAACTTTTATACACCTTTCTACCTTTTCAAGGTTTATTATTCCTTTAGGTAATTTTCTAGGACCAATCATTCTTTGGGTTGCTAATAAAGATAAATCATCATTTGTAGATGAGCACGGTAAACAGGCTATAAACTTTCAAATAAGTATTCTTTTGTATAGTATTATTATAGGTATGTTAACTGTTCCGTTTTTTCTTTTTAATATTTTTAATGGCATTGATTTTCTAGATATTAATGCGTTTGACAGTATTCGAATTAACATAAACAAGCCTTCTCCTCTATTATATATTGGAGGTGCATTTGCTGGATTGGCCATAGTTGGTTTTATACTAGAATTAGTATTTATAGTAAAAGCAGGTTTAACAGCTCGTGAAGGAAAATTATTTAAATACCCTTTAACGATCAATTTTTTAAAATAATCATCATCAATCAAATCAATCAAAAATGAACAGTTTAACAATTTTAAATCGCATGACAATATGAAGATTGAAAACACAAAAGCACAAATGCGTAAAGGTGTTCTAGAATACTGCATACTATCCGTCTTAAAAGACAACGATGCCTACGTAGCAGAAATTCTTGGAACATTAAAAGACGCCAAGTTGCTTGTAGTCGAAGGTACGATCTACCCTCTTCTTACACGATTAAAAAACGCTGGACTTCTCAATTATAGATGGGAAGAATCAACATCAGGACCTCCAAGAAAATATTACGGTTTAACGGAAACAGGAAAACTGTTTTTAAAAGAATTGAACACCACTTGGGGTGAATTACAAAATGCAGTTAATATAGTAACAAGCCAAAAAACAACAAAAAAATGAATAAGACAGTCAACATAAATTTAGCAGGTATATTTTTTCATATTGATGAAGATGCATACGCGAAACTACAGCGCTATCTTGAGGCTATAAAACGTTCATTTACAGACTCTCAAGGTCGTTCTGAAATCATATCTGATATTGAAGCTCGAATTGCTGAATTGTTTAGCGAACGCGTTAAACATGAAAAACAAGTTATCGGTTCTAAAGAGGTAGATGATGTTATCACAATCATGGGACAACCAGAAGATTATATTGTTGATAGCGAAATATTTGAAGACGAGCCTATTAGCCATACGAGCAGAAAACAATCAAGAAAGTTATTTAGAGATACCGAAAACTCTTATGTAGGAGGTGTATCATCTGGATTAGCACATTATTTTGGTATTGATGCCCTTTGGATTAGACTCATATGGATCCTTTTAATTTTTGGTGCAGGAACAGGTGTATTATTATATATCCTACTTTGGATTTTACTTCCAGAGGCTGTTACTACATCTGATAAACTAATGATGACAGGAGATGCTGTAAATATTAGTAATATCGAAAAAAAAATTAAAGACGGCATTTCAACAGTAGCAGATTCAGTTTCTGAAACCGTAAAAAATGTCGATTTACCGAAGCAAAGTCAACGTTTAAAATCAACGTCAAAGTCATTCTTTGACACAATTGGAGATATCCTTGTATTTTTCCTTAAAGTTTTTTCGAAATTTATTGGCGTGATACTAATTATTATTGGTGCTTCAACGCTAATTGGATTAATTATCGGCTTATTCTCTGTAGGGATTTCCGATGCCATAAACATTCCAGGATTTGACATCGTTGATGCCGCAAACGCCGCAAACACGCCGGTATGGCTAGTCTCAATGTTAAGCTTATTTGCTATTGGAATTCCTTTCTTTTTCGTCTTTTATTTAGGACTAAAAATACTAATTAACAACTTAAAATCTATTGGTAATATTGCGAAATTTTCATTACTTGGATTATGGTTATTATCAATAGTAGGGCTCATAATTTTCGGAGTAAGACAAGCTGCAGAACATGCTTTTGACGCCGGTGTCACACAAAAGGAACAGTTGTACATCACACCTAATGATACCTTATACATAAAAATGAAAGCTGATGAAACCTATTCTAAATATGACCAATACAACAATAACAGGGGTAATTCTAGAATTGTATATACAGAGAATGATGAAAAGGTTATTTATTCTTCAGACATCAGACTAATTGTTAGATCGACTAAAGATTCATTGGCAAGAATTCAAATTGAAAAAATTTCTGAAGGAAGCAGTTTTCTATTAGCTAAAGAGCGCGCAAATAATATAAATTATAATTATGAGCTTGTCGATAATGAATTACAACTGGACTCTTATTTAACGACAGATTTAAAAAATAAGTTTAGAAACCAGGAAATTGTAATTATTTTGTATTTGCCAGAAGGATCAATGCTTTATGCTGATGAAAATACCTATCCTTTCCATAGTAATAGAAGTAATTATAATGATATTCTTGATCATGGTATGGAAGCCCATTACCTAGAAGTTCAAAACGATAAACTTATCTGTTATGATTGTCCAAAAGAGGATGATGACGATGATGATTATAAGGTGCTAATCGATGTTAACGATGAGAATTCTAGTATTAGAATCAATGATGACGGCCTAGAAATCATATCTGAAGATGGGAGTTTAAAAATTGATGATGATGGCGTTAGAGGGAAATCTGAAGACGTTAAAGTTAATATAGATGAAGATGGCATTCAAATCATTTCAGATGACAATTAACAATTCAGCTGTAAAAATCAACAGCTCATGCAAATACATTCTATCAATACGATAGTCTTATATAAATTTACATCACAATCAATCAAAAAACGAACAATTATGACTACACTAACCAAAATCATTGTAACAACATTATTAAGTATATTGCTCTTATCCTGTAATTTCGATGTCAATTTTGGCTCAATAAATGGCACTGGAAATGTCATTTCAGCTGAAAGAAACATATCAGAAGCATTTACAACCGTAAAAACCAGTCACGGACTTGATGTCTATCTAACCCAAGGTGACGACATAAGTTTAACTGTTGAAGCTGATGAAAATTTACATGACATTATCAAAACTGAAGTCGAAAATGGGACTTTAACGATTACAGCTTCAGAAAATATTGGACGCGCAGAATCTAAAAAAATCAGATTAACATTTAATGACATTTCAAAAATTAAAACAACCAGTGGTAGCGATGTATATTCTACAAACACACTAATCGTTGATGATTTAGAAATTAATTCTACAAGTGGTAGTGATGTTGATTTAAGTATAGATACCGAAACGTTACGCTGTAAATCTACGAGCGGAAGCCAAATTACGCTTCGCGGTAGAACAAATTCATTAAATGCTAAAGCGACTAGCGGCAGTGATATAAACGCTGAAGACTTAGATGCACGCTCGTCGCATGTATCGGCAACAAGTGGCGCAGGAATTACTGTGAACACCAAAAAAGAGCTCTATGCAAACGCTTCAAGTGGTGGTGACATCACTTATTATGGTAACCCAGAAAAAATTGAAAAATCTAATGGCGTTTCAGGTCATATTTCTCAACATTAGTAACCAATCAATAAAAACTTCAAAATAAGAAGTAAAAATTATAACCAATCACTCAAACCATTTCAAGCTTATAAATAAGTTTGGGATGGTTTTTGTCTATATTTGTATCAACAAAATACAACGTTGAGAATGTTAAAAAAATGTGTTATAACTCTTTTTATTATATCGATTACCATCACAGGTTTTGCACAAGATAAGATTAAAGGCAATAAAAACGTAACCATTGTTGAAACTAAAATTGATGATTTTAAAGCTATTAGTTTTGGTGAAAAATTTGAAATTGAACTGGTACAAAGCAACGACCCTTCAGTAGCCATTGAAACTGATGAAAATTTACATGAGGTTATTGAGTTTTCTGTAACAGATAGTGTGTTAAATTTCAGAACATTATTAAAAATTCAGTCCCGAAAACAACTAAAAATCATAGTTAATTACACCACTAAATTACGCCAAATTCTAATTAATGATGATGCGGAAATCAGTGCCGTAGGCACAATCAAAAACAAAGACTTAGAGTTACGAATCAATGATTACAGTAAGGCCTACTTAAACGTTGACAATCAACATTTTAAATTAATAAATAATAACACATCAACATTCGGAATAAACTCCAAATCAAAGCTCAATATTGAGAGCGATTACGTCACCTTAGAACTGAACGAAAATAGCAAAACAGAAGCACTCATTGTCACCGATAGCTTACAGGTAGAAATGTATCAAAGTGCATTTGCGAAAATTGAGGGCGAAACTGATTTTTTAAACCTTTTAATTATAAATTCTTCCGAATTTTCAGCGAAAAATTTAAGTGTAAACAACTGTAAAATAAACACCGAAGATTCTAGTGAAACAACCGTTCAAGTCTTAGATGAAATATTAATAGAAACTTCTGGAAGCAGCGAAATTTATATATATGGCGACCCTAAAATAACGTTAAACGCATTTAAGGACTCCTCCTCTATTCACAAAAAGAAATTATAAAAGATTAATTCCAAATTTAAGCTTGATTTTATTAACTTTATAAACAATAACCCGCACTAGAATTGCCGTAATAACTTATAGAGTACTATCTGTATTTAATTAACAAACGCTTTTGTTTTGAAGGTTTTTTTATATTTGTTAGTTATGATCAATTCATAAGACAACTTAACATCTAGGTTTAAACCATATAAATTAAGAATCGTTTATATCAAAAAAGCACATAACAATGAAAAACATAATTTTTATTACTATATTTTGCTTAACTTTTAGTTGTAAAGAAGAACCGAAAGAAGTCACTTCAGAAAAAAAAGCAGCAGAATATTTACTTACGCAGATATCATCTAGTCAAACTAATATTCACTTTGTGAATACAGTGAAAGAAACTTACGAAGAAAACTATTTAAATTATGAATTTCTTTATAACGGAAGTGGTGTAGCGCTTGGCGACTTAAATAACGATGGCTTTATCGACATTTATTTCGGAGGAAATTCTTCTGATGATAAACTTTACATAAATGAAGGTGATTTTAAGTTTAAAGATATATCAGCACATCTTGGCACCGACAATTTAAAAGGTTGGACTACTGGAGTTAACTTTGTCGATATTAATGCCGACGGATTATTAGACATATATGTTTGCAGATCGGGACCTTCAAAAAACCCAGATGATAGAATTAATAAATTATTTATTAATCAAGGCGATTTACGATTTATTGAGAGTGCTAAAACTTACAATATCAATAAGAATACACACTCTATACAATCTGCCTTTTTCGATTATGATCTTGATGGCGATTTAGACATGTATTTATTAAACCATCCAACTACAGGGTTTAAAACTGAAGAATTCACAAAACATGTGTCTGATGTAATCAATGGTAAACTACAAACTGATTTTTTCTTTGAGAACATTAACGGTAAATTTATTGATAAAACTAAAGAAGCTGGTCTTATTAATTTTGGCTTTAGACATGGTATTGCAGTTGGAGATGTGAATAATGATCATTATCCAGATTTATATATTAGTAGTGATTTTGACGAACCAGATTTCTTTTATTTAAATTCAAAAAACAAATCTTTTACGAACGTCACGAACGAACATTTAAAACACATTTCATTTAATAGTATGGGAAATGAAATTGTTGATATTAATAACGACGGACTTTTAGATGTTTTTGTAGTCGATATGGCACCTAGCAATCATTTTAGATCTAAAGCCTATATGAAATCTATGAATACTGCTAAATTTAATGCGCTTGCCGAATCTGGGTTTCATTTTCAATATATGCAAAATACGTTACAAGTTAATAATGGCAATAATACTTATAGCGAGATAGCACAACTTTCGGGGATTGGAAAAACAGACTGGAGTTGGGCGCCTTTATTTTTTGATATGGATTTAGATGGAAAAAAAGATCTCTTTATATCGAATGGAATTAAAGAGAATTTTTTATATCGAGATATTATGTCTGAGGTCGATAAAAAACAAAAACTATTAAAAAGACAATTGCATCTTGAAGAACTTTTAGAAATTGTTCCAACTGACATTAGTGCAAACAATGCATTTCAAAACATTGGCAATTTTAAATTTAAAGATGTTTCTTCCTCTTGGATCATGAATAGCAGGGTTAATTCGAATGGCGCAGCATATGGTGATTTGGATAATGATGGAGACCTTGATTTAGTTCTAAATAATATGGATGCGGAAGCTAGTATTTATAACAATACTACAAATCTAGACAAAGTTAACTTTATAAAAATAAAACTCAAGGGTGATATAAATAACACCTTTGCAATTGGCGCAAAAGTAGAAGTTACTACCAATTCAGAAACACAAATACAAGAGCTTCATAATGCAAGAGGATATTTATCGTCGATGAGTCATGAGTTGCTGTTTGGAACTGGTGATCATGATGAAATTTCTAATATCAAAGTCATCTGGAATTCTAATAGAATAACTGAACTTAATAACATAAAAGCCAATCAAACTCTGGTATTAAATTATGACGAATCAACTGAATTTGATGAATCCTCAATAAATAAAAAAGATTTATTTCAAGAGTTGGAGCTGAATAAACTAAATATTGAGTATCACCATCTGGAGAATAAATACAACGATTATTCGAAACAAACGTTATTACCTCAAAAACAATCTACTCAAGGTCCATGTCTTAGCGTTGGTGATGTAAATGGTGATAAATTAGAAGATTTTTTCCTTGGTGGTGGACCTAAACAAAGTGGGGTATTATACATTCAAAAATCCAATGGGACATTTAAGAATACACAAAATTCAGCCTTTATAATTGATAAAGACCATGAAGATGTAGAATCATTATTTTTTGACTCAGATAATGATGGCGATTTAGATTTATATGTGTCTAGCAGTGGTTATGAACTCGCTGAAGACAATAATTTACTTCAAGACAGATTATATATCAATGATGGAAAAGGAAATTTTAAAAGAGGCAACAAACTTCCCATTATGCTATCTAGTACTAAGGCTGTGAAATCAGTTGATTATGATTCTGATGGAGATTTAGATTTGATAATTGGAGGACGCGTAATCCCCGGCAAATATCCTTTAGCACCGCAATCTTTTATCCTTGAGAATAACCAAGGAAATTTCACTAATGTAACTCAAGATATCGCTCCAGATTTTGAACGCATTGGTATGGTTACAGATATAGAAATAACCGACTAT